>Ga0126342_10011005_pt1 | contig 16167 bp, 14 predicted proteins | sample Cyp1metagenome_FD_92528 | JGI IMG/M metagenome (GOLD analysis project Ga0126342, IMG submission 92528) | Coral microbial communities from Lord Howe Island, Old Settlement Bay, Australia - Cyphastrea 1 metagenome | ecosystem: Host-associated > Invertebrates > Cnidaria > Coral ... | reverse complement strand
GAATTTTTGGTCTAGAATGGGTATTTCTATTTTCAGGGAAACGCACAGAGGATAGGATTTTAGATACCACACTGGGGTTCTAGAGTACTATCCTTGAGGTCCCTAGCTTGTAGTTGAGGGTATCCAAATGGTGGTTTATAACTGAGGTATAATATGATTATACACTGGGGATCTTCCACTTAGATGAAGTATTAACTAAGTGATACATACTGGATAGATAGGATAGCCCACTTATAGAAAGCCCTTTATCGAACTGGGGATCTCCCGCTGGGGTATTTATTATAATGTTATATATCCATTTACAAATGGAACTGCGCTCCAAAGTTGGAAGTGAAAGTTGTAAATATTTATGACTGCGCTAAGTGACTATGGGTTTACGACACTTATGAGTTGTTTTAGTTTGTAATTGGGGTACCTTCACTATGATCAAAGGAATATCTTTATGAGTTGCTTTTAACACGTGTAATGTGTGGCCAATCCTACTGGGTGTTAAAACAAGGGCATGTTTGAAACTGTTCACCCCGGCTGCTGGGAAAAGACTTGGAAGGTGATCTCAATTCAATCAACTTCGGATTTGGAAACCTTGGCTCATTCATCAAATTCGATTTTAGCACACCAAAAGAAGATAGAGAAGTTTAAAAGCAACTGGGAAACTATGAGGACAACATCATCTATATCCTCCCAGAAATACATGTCTACTGATGTCTACTGTATCATTTTTTTGGCTTACCATTACGAGCGCAACCAGCGAGGCAACGCACCAGGAGCTTGGCAAAGGCAAATCTGTGGCTTGGTGCCGCAGATGGTTGTTTTCTTTATTAATGAGGGAGCTGAAGCAATTACAGACACACAATCACACATACACACACATGTAAATAATTAAGATGTTTGATTAATGTTACGCACCCAAGATTGTCAGCCAAACATGAACACCGCTGAACACCTTTATTGGCATCAGGTCTTCATTTTCCCGCTCTGCGCAGCCCGTCGCAGCTCGCTTGGTGAGGTGCTCAACCTCTACCACTACTTCAACTCGCCCACTTGTGACGAGGAGCCCTGCCGTTCCCATGCGGATCCGGGTCTCCTCACGGTGCTGGGCCGCTCCACAAAGGCTGGGCTGCAGGCCGTGCGGCCGCTGACGCCTGGGAAGGCGCCGGGACGGCCTGCCAGCTACGGGGAGGAGTGGCTGGATCTGGAACTGCTGATGGATGACCTGGGACGAGGTTCAGCCGCTGGGCAGCGGGGTGAAATAAAATCAGGGCTTGACATTGATGATTGTGAAATTGTGAATGAAATTAGTTGATTGATCTGAACTCATTGAGTTTGAAGACGGCAATGGAATATCTACATATATCCCCATGTTCAATGGAGGAGCTGTTGCTGAATGTGTTTTGGGGGGAAGGGGGGTGGGGCGGCTCCAGCGTCTCGGAAGGTTCATGATGTTCATGGAACTAAGAACAAGGTCTAGCAGAGGTATAGAAGATGATTTTCCATGACTTTCCATGATTTTCCTATTGGATCATGTTTGGGTTTTATATGGTTTTATATGGGTTTTATGTCAAATTCACTTGTTTCAAACAGTGCCGACTTCACTGAATTCTGATGAATTCTGCTGATTTGATTTGATGATGGTCTTTTTGGGATCCTTTTTTGGGAGCCATTGGGGCCATCAAAATCGGCAGGACAGGCGCCCCACGTGCCCTTTCTGGTCCTGGTGGGCGAAACCATGGAGCGTCTCAGTGGTGGATGGCATCCCAGTTGTGTGCACCGCGTGAAGCGAAGTGAGGCCTCGTCGTGATTTTTGGGGCATGAAACAGAGGGGTGGGATATGGTGGGATGATGAGAATTGTTTTTGTTGATGGTTTCAAACATGTTTCTTTATGTTCAACCATTGGTAACCATGTCTTGCATGATGATCCCTCAAATGTCTGCTGTTTCATCTATTTTCAGGGGGTTGAAACCACCAAGCAGTGAATGATTAAGTGATATATATATATATATGTATTTGGATGTATGGGCTGGAACCTGCATAACCTGATAACCTTGAGAATGGGTTGTTTGCATTGATTGGCGGCTAAGTAGGTGATAAAGACGCATTGGCCCCTTTGGCAGAAGTTGCAACTTTGGTTTCATTTTTTTTGATACATGTTATGTATTGTATTGTATTGTTACGGAGGAATCATGTGGTAACATGTGCTCAATATATCTCGCTCATCGTTTTTGAAGCCTTGCCTTTTTCCAAGAGCATGTCATGGCAGGGGGTTTTTCTCGGGATCCTTGGCGCCCAGGAGCCCGGAGAAAGGCGCTTCAATATGGCCTTTGAGCTGCGACCCAGGTGCAACGTGTGGCATCCCTGGCGAAAAATGCTGGATGCGGTGGAGACGGCGCCTGAGACGGAGCCATAGCTGTGCCAAGGGGCCCAAGACCCGGGAGATCCCGGGAGCTACGGAGCTGCTGAGCTAAGTTGCTTCATTTGAAGGTCATTTATTGTTCGATAAATGTTCGATATTGTGATTTAGTTTTTGCTTTGTGACATTATGTGACTTGTTGCTTCTATTTAGGCAAGTAATTAATATATTTTCTTCTTGCAGGGTGAAGGTGATATAGGATGATGGTGCGGCAACTCATGGAGGAATCCAGTCATTGTAGCCATGTCTTGGTGCAACGCTCCCTTGAGCTCTTGAAAAGGCCCTCCCGCGGATCAAGTGTACAGTGACCATGGCGATGAAAAATTCAGCGCCCGAATGCATGTGACTGATCTGAAGCCTATTTAAGTTAGGTGCTGATTCATGAGATTTTGGCTGCTTGGGTTGCAAACGGCTGTTGCTGGGAATATCATGGAATATCTGGGAATGAGAAACGTCACCCAATCATGCCGAATCATTCTCCGTGGCTCAAGCCGCGTCCATTGGGATGGCATTGAAAACAAGGCGCGCTGATCGCAGGACCGCGCCATGAAGGTGCTCCGGCATGTCGGCGGCGCAGCATGTGAAGCATCGACGACCCCCAATCTGCAACGGAGTCAGATAGCAAATCAGAGGGACGCGCCCAAGATTCTGCTGGATTTGCTACCACGGAAACACTTCGGCCAGAGCGGAAAGACTTCAACAGTTGAAACTTGAACAACGAGAATCCATGGCAAAGTACTTGGTCTATGCCCAGAGCCTTGCAAGTTTTGAAGAGCAACCTCGCCAGCAGATCTGGCAGCAGCTTTACCAGCTGGGAGTACCGTGGTGCTGCCATGTTGCTGAGCACCTATCCTCCGCCATGTGTGCAGACATCACGTCCGCAGCCTCTTGGGCCTTGGGTCTGGGAGTCAGGCATAGAGAGGCCGCGGTGACATTCGTGGTGAAGCAGCTGCCGACGTACTACACCCAGGAGATGTTCGTGTCCGAATTGGTTGAGAGTGGCTTCAAGGGCCAGTTTGACCTCCTCTACATCCCTTGCCACCCAGAACAAGGCTGCAATATTGGGTATGCAATTGTGAATTTCACTCAGCCAGAGTATGCCGAGCAATTCCGCGCATCATTTCCACACAAATCCTTGGATGAGCAGACGAGAATGACTGGGGAAGGCTTGGTAGTTGAGCCAGCCCCCACACAAGGCTCTGAGGCCAACTGCTACCATTTCGCTCTGAAATGGTCTGGCAGCCCACCATTGGGTCGACCGCAGTTGTGCCCGTTGCAGCCTTCGGCCACTTTCAATGACCTGCATGGACCCGGTGACCTACGCGACCAACGCGCTGTTTTCAATGTTTTCAAAATGCCAGTGAGCAGTAGTGAGCCACATGCGGCAAGAGCCGTGTTTCAAGAAGCGAATCTTTTTCGGCTTACCCTCTGGTAATTTAACATAGCTATTGAACATGGCCATTTATAGTGGATTTTCCCATTAAAAATTGTGATGTTCCATTGCTATGTTAGTTTACCAGAGGGTAGCAGGGATTCGATTCCAAGTTTTTGTTGGGCCTTTTGTGGCTCCAGACATCTCCAGACAAAAGGAGTGGTTTGGACCAGCCATGTCACGAATCGCTCCTAAGGAGCTCCTGTTTTCAACCTGAAACAAAGATCCGATCGCCGATCACTTGAGTGACTATATATATCTATATATATATATATAATTATATTATATTTATTATATTTTATTAAGGGGGAGTCATCCTATTAGCCCCACATCCGAGATCATCATCCACCATCCCCATCCACGCGGGAGCCAGGATCAAGAGCTCACAATTCTGATGGGAATGTTTGCGAAGGTGCGGCTTCTTGGGAAGGTTTAGCACTCGCCCTTGTTGCAGCATGCTGCGGCCCCACAGGTTTCGAGATTTGTGCGATGCAAGACATCACCTTTTTATGGCCAAACCGGTTAATCCCCCAAGTACAGAGGAACTATGAGGACCTGGTTTGTTTGCGCTAAACTTGGAATACCTGAGCATCAGTGGAGCAAGTCCAGCGCAGATGGCCCGGCTTACCCATGCGAGGGATCCCCATGCAAATGATAAAAACTGGTCATAATTGATGGAATAGGGGAAGAAAGGCTGCTAAAAGTTGGGCCATAAAGTCGAGTTGAAATGATCTGAAATGGTCTAACTTCATTGGTGGAAAGCTTGGCTCTACAAGCCGCGTTTGGCTCGCAACGTGAAACGCGTTGCCCACGTGGAAAGGTGTGGTTTCCCAAGGTGATTGGGTGGTGGGGAGGGGGAGCGAGTCATGCAGATCCTCCATTGTTGATGGTCCGTTGATTATGTTATTCATTTATGGGTTACTCATTCCATAAATGGGGGTACCCCAATAGCTGGATGGTTTATTTGCTGGAAAATCCTAAAACGGATGATTTCCTCCATATCAACCATGCACATCCATGCAGCAAAGCAGCAATGCAGCAATGCCTGGCAATGCCTGCTCATTCTTTTTCGCACGATTTTGCAATGATACCCTCTGGTAATTTAACGTAGCTGTTGGAAATGGCCATTTATAGTTGATTTACCCATTAAAAATTGTGATTTTCCATAGCTATGTTAGTTTACCAGAGAGTAATCCACTGGTCAATTTGCAAGATGGCTTCGAGATGGCTCTGGCCGGTCTTCAACGTCCATGGCCCAATGGCTCTGTTGTAGTCGGCTGCTGGCGGAAGATCCCAGTGATCATTATCCATGTGAATCCTGATGAAATCTTACAGCCACAGGCAGAATATCCGTGGATCCTGGGTAGCCATGGATATATATATATGTATACCATGATACATCATGAATTGCACACAATTATGCCACTTCAGTCAATTTTAGCATTTGAAAGAATTATAATTTCAAGCCTCAACCGCCTTAACCAGAACCCCAGCCCCAAAAAAGGCAAATTAAAGTGTACTGTAGTGGAGTTTGCAACATTAACAAACATCTGGATATTCCGGATGATCCATATGCCAAACAGCCCTGTTTTTCGTCCCTGCTGAGAGGCGTGCCTGGCTGCGCGCTGGCACGGTGCCATGGCCTTGTGCCTTTGCAGCAGCTCAGCCGATGAAGGGATGGCCAGGGGATGCCGGGTGCATTGTTGCCAGACCCGAAGAAAAGCCATGTTTCGGAAAAGCTACCCAGCAGCTACCCAGCAGGCAACGGCGATGGCGAAGATGGCTCATCTTCATTTGTGCGCTGATAGTTCTGCCTGGGACCCTGTGGTTCTTGGGTCTTTTGCTGCTATCTTTTGTTGATGTATTTTGATGGCAGGACGTCCCGTCACACCGCCACATTGCACCACTGAGGCTCTGGCGAGACGCGGGACCCCAGGCCTTGGGCTGCAGCGGGTCAACACTGGGATAGCTCCCAAAAATCTCAGGTACTATACTGAGATCACAGATTCCGTTAGATCAATTCAGCCACCTGATGAACACAATGATGACTTGGGTACCCAAGGTGAGGAAACCACCTGATGGTCTGCATCGTGGAAACTGAGATGTAGGAAGATGAACACAGCCCACTCTTGTTGCTGAAGGGCCCCTCACCTCACAGTTTATGGCGTCAGGTGTCGGTCGACCCCAGCAGGTGCTGGTGGGATGCTGCGCCGGCTGAATCCCATCAAGTGTCCGGACGAATTACCTCATAATGGAACGGGTCTAAACGAGTGACTAAGCCCAACATCCCCCAACCCAACTCCTAGTTCCACATAGTTTCACCAGCTGCAGATATACAGTAAGTGACTCAAGTGATCAAAAGCCCAGGGCCCAGTGGGCCCAGGGTTAACACTGAGATAACTGGGGTCATGGCTTTTCAGGACGGTCGCTTTTGCCTTCGGCAAAGCTCGATCCGAGGCACTTGGCTGATGACACTGGGGCATTGATATCCAGCGGAAATTTTCTAGGGATTCTTAGTGGGGGATATGGGACTGCTTGGGGGATGGGTTCTTCAACAATGCGATTTGAGCGTTTTTCCCGATATGTCAGCTAGCCAATGAAGCAATACAGCCAACTAACCCATCAACCATTCAATTAAGACAAGCAAAGATTCTCCAAGAATTTTTTAACCAATGGGTCATCAACCGACCATAACCGACCTTAGGAAACCTTGCTTCCTGATCTTTGGAGGAGCTGGGTAGCGAAGATGATGACCTGCCCATCAAGACAGGGTGCGGGCCCCGGATCGTCCCCTGAAGCCGCTGAAGCCGCTGAAGCCGGCCCCCCAAAGGTGACGCGCCCCAATACCAGCGATTACTAAGGTCTTCTTAGCCAGGTCTTCTTAGCCCCCATCAGCCACTAATACGGGAAGATAAAACTATCTTACTTGCCGGGATTGTTGAAATATGTTGAAATCCCATGAGACAATCGGGCATCGGGCATAGCGACGTCTGGTAATTTCTCGGCAAAAAAGAACATGATGTTGAGCACCTAGGGCATTGTTGGGCTGCTCAAGTCTCCGAGAATGATGATGGATATGATGGGATTCTGCATGAGGAAACGGCATGAAGCAGCAGTCATGGCACGGGCATCCAAGGCCCCTTGGTTGGTTGCACTATGCGCTGACCTCGGATCTTTATATTCTGTTGCAAGGGTTCCGAAGCAAATCTCAGCTGGGTTCAGTTTCTGGCAGACTTTTTTGTTTTTTTTGAACGACCCGGCAACAATCATCAGAATTCATCAGGCTATTCACCACCCGCTTTGCTGCTATTCGGAAGCCATGGAAGCCATTTGAGTGTTCAACAGATACCCGCTATTTTGCAAAACTCAGCGTCTCGGCATTCTCTCCGGCATGTCGTTTGTACGCGTCATCGTTCTCCTTTCTCTGACCTATGCTGATGCAGTACGTCCCATGGCAGCTGAGACCGACGTGGACCTTGGAAACCAGTCCTATCCAGACTGCCTCGGGAACCTTGGCAAGTGCTGCACGGTGAAATGCAATGGAAAGCACAAGTGGGTCGGAAAGACGGTCTTGACCTTTTCCGATTGCCAACGGCAGCCGGGTGCGTTCATCAACCCACATACAAAAAAACCCATGCGCAGCTCGCTGGCAAACTAGATTTGGAGGTTTTACCCTATTTACGTTGCCGATTTGATCCGATGTGCCAATACACACACACACATATATTTATATACACACATATAACCCTCCTTGGAGTAAACCCTATATAATAGAGGACTTGGGGGTACGACTCTATGGGCAAGTTGGTAGGCCAGGTTTTCCTATAGAATAGTCCCTATCCTGTGCCCAGCTGGTTTGGAAAAAAAAACGTATCCAAAAGTGAAACCAAACTTAGGGCCTTGCAGGCCCAGTTTTCTATTCTGTAGGCAGTCTTTTTCCTGATCACCGGGACTCAGTTTTTCATTCTATAGTGGATAATTTGTTAGAAGCCGTGGCCATTGTGAGGCTGGGTTTTCATTTTAAAGGAGTGGCAGGGGGCTGTTAACTTGGCAGGGTTTGCATTTTATAGAGAAAACCCCGCCCTCTTCTACTCGAGTTTTCGATTTAGTCCCTATAGACCTGAACCCCCAGGTTTGGTTCGAATTCCAACAGGGATCATACACACACATAAAACACATATACTGTACGTATGTATGTAGTGCAATGTAATGTGATGTGATGTGATGTGATGAAATGTAAGTATGTAATATTATGTTATCCAATGCAATGCAATGCAATGTAATGCAATGCAATGCAATGCAATGTAATGTATGTATGTATGATATTAGTATAGGGCGTTTGCGATGTTTATATTTAGACTGGTACATGTATAGCATATGCACCTTTTTTTTTTAATTTCAGTACAAAATCATCATCCAAAAGACCAAGACCATGTTTCATGCCCAGTGAGAGAGATGTGGATGTGCTATGACTGCTATGATGTGCTCTTGTGTTTGGCGAGGTTTTGGAACGTAGAGCCATGTGCGTGTCACCGTGTCACCCCATGTTGTCCGACATTGCTTAGTCTTCTTCCCATTGTGCTACCATGGCAGGTGGAAAATCATGTAAAAGAAGCTAGATCTTCTTCAACCCCAAGACGTCCAATGATAGAATTAGAATATATATTATTTTCGTAAGCCGGGAGGTGGCCTTTCTTTTGTTTGGATGATTTGGACGCAGCATCCGCTTTTTGTTTCCCCGTTGCCATCCGCCTGAGGCCCGGGCAGCATGATGTTGAGCCACGGCGATCTTCCCACGACGTATGGTGACTACGTTTGTCAGGAAATTTGCAAGAGCAGCGGCTATGGACCTGACAACCAGGCCGTCAAAGTCTATCGTGCCGGTGGTGATCCAAACGAACCTCCATTTTGCGGAATCCCCATGGGTGGCATAGCTGGTCGTTGATCCAGACCTGCCTGCGACCTGCCTGCCAGCACTGATGAGAAAAAAAGTGGCAGAAAGTTGATCGAATCGACGTGAATAAAACATGCAAGACATGGCAAGAAATGGATACAAATGGCTGAATGTCACCAACTTGTGAATGAAGATCTAAGATGGATGATAGCGGCAAAGGTAGCACTTGGTTGTGGATCTCCAGTTGGGATGTCGCCAAGGATGTCATTTTGGCCTCCAGAACCTCGTACCCTGTAGCCCTGATGGTCTGAGGCTCAGGTATATCCCAGATAGATAAGACCGCCCATTGGATGGTCATATGATATATATGATGTCATATAGATAGATCGATCGATAGATAGATAGATAGACAGACACACACACAAATAGATAGACAAATAGATATTGACAAGTGACACCAATTGACCCACCAAAAATGAACATGTAGGTGTGTCTGAAAACCAGTGGCGATGGGGGATGCTTGGATCATTTATGTTTATGGCTGGAATTCTGGACGGTGGAGCATGATAGAGATCCATCACGTTGGGATGTGGTTTCTGGCCGCTTTGAAAAACCCTTCCATGCTAAGCGCATTTCCCAATTTCTAGCGGTGTGAGCTGAGATTGGCTTCACCTGCTATGGAAATGTTCTGCTGCGTTTGGGGGCCCAAGCACAGGCAAGGTGAGTGACACACTGTACCTAATGAACACATGACGGATCAGGATGGATCGTGCGTGCCACCTGAGGTAAAGAGAGCGGAGACAAGCCACAGAACTCAGAGCTCAAAAGGAGATGGCGACTGGTGGGCCAATAAGACCAACACGGGGTTTACAAACGGTCAGCATGGGGTATAGAACCAGCATGAGCCAGCAACACGTCTTACTAAATTACTAATTACATCATATTACATCTAATTACTATAGAATATTGCGGTGGATGGTGGATCGCCTCGGGTGTGTCAAACAATGCCAAACATATTCTTGATGGTGCTGGGTAGGATTTAAGACCGACCCAACACATTCCCGAACCGGTTCTTCTAACTGTAATTGCTAAGGTCTTATCCAAACATTGGGGATTACCCCCCACAACAGCAAGACTTTGGAGTTTCCAGCGGACTTGATTCACTTGATGCCTTGGACTGAGGCAATACCCTTCGTGGATCTTTGGATGGCTACTAGGAATGGTTTGCTACACCTATCCAGGTGGGCTGATGACCGTGGATGACTGGTTGCAAGTGAATTTCATTGCTATGAAAATCATGACTTTGATCGATTTTCCCAGCTACCTGGGACCAAGATCTTTTTTTTGGTCATTTGACTTGAATGATTTTCAATGTATCCTGGAGGGAGGAACGGTTTCCCCATTGCATGATGGTGGTCCACATCCAGCGTCCGCGATGTCCAGCGCCAGGTGCCATTTTTTCGGACTTGATGTTTGTGTCAAATGCTCCACAGCAGGCTGCTCAGACTGCGTCGCCGTCGCCCATAGGGCCATAGGGAAGGTGGCAAACGCCTCTGCAGGGGGAGTTTGACAATTATCAGCTTGGTTCAGGTATGGGGTGATTTTATGTAATTATGAGGCGAATGAAGTGTTGAACCAGCGAGCTTGGTGTTTTTTCCATGTCTTCCAACAGTTTCAGACAGTTTTACAATTAAAAAAACCCTGTGGACATGTCCCACCAAGGCGGGCCCTATCCAATAACAACATCCTCTGCTGTTTCAGCTTCTGGTATTTGGTGGTGCAAAACTCCGATGCTGCATGGGGCTCAGAGCTGCTCACCGCTCTGATGCGGCGTGACATTGAAAGAATTCGCAGATCCTCATGAGTTCAAGAGGTGGAGATGAATGGTGCAAATTTCTGCCATTTTGGGAGAGATGAGTGGGGTTTTTGTATGATGAAAGTGGCGTGAGGAGTTCACGAACCTCTCGGGGGGCTTGCCCTTGATGCCCTGGCCTGCCAAGGCCTACAAATTCTTGCAGCAGAAACACGTTGGGAGCACCCGGCAACAGAGATCGATAGTGCAAATCTACATAAATCTACTATCAATATCCGTCAATATCTGTCAATAATATACAGATGCAATGCAACCCATATGATTTATTATGATTTATTGTGGTTTATTATGATTTACTATGATCTATTAAATTATGATTTATTAGTAGCTAGCACTATAGATGAGCGCGTGCAATGTCCACGGGTTCCTCACAAGAAACGCAGATGAAGATCGTGATAGATTTGGCTGAAAAGAGTGTCCTCGTATCCCCAAAATATCATGATCATTATTTGTCCATCAACAAGTGGCATGGAAAAAAAATCAACAAGTGAGAAAATTTGGGGGTTATTCTTCATTGGTCCTCCTTTTTTGTGGATTCGTTAAACTAACACTAGATGTGGAGAAGCCACGGTTTCCCTAAGAAGGTCATCTACAAATGCTATGATTTCCTGATGTTTCTGTATACAGGGTACGGGTACATTGTTACATTACCTGAGTTACCTGGTAGCATGAGGATTACTTCTGTATACATGGGGATTCTCAAAAAAATGTGGGGTGTTTTCCGTTTTCCCCAGGTGTTTCAGCCATGTTTCTGGTGTTTATCCCAACGCATTTGCCGCCAGGTCTTTGTTTGGCTCACCACCTGGTGGTTAGCAGATGCCACCCGAGCGTCGCTTCTCTTTTTGGAGCGTGCAGTGGCGGAGCAGCCAGTGTCGGGGACGCCAGGGTTGATGGCTGTGAGAAGCTATAGGATATGTGCAGTGTTGAATGTGCAATGCAGTGTATATATATATCAGAGAGACAATTTATAATAAAGAGAATATGATATAGTAATGTATAGCCTAGTAATTATATAATATGAATGGCTAATTAGTTCATAAACTACCTTTTTACACACACACAGATATATATATATATGAAAATATCATGAATAGATGAACAGATAGAATATCATGAAAATGATCCCGTCGACCTTTCTGTGGGCCGAGGTTTGCGCGGGGAGTTTGGCAGGCCTTCGTTTGGTGCGGTGCCGGCCCTGTAGCACGTCTGGCAGGGAACCCTAGGATGCCATGGATGCCTGGGATGCCTTGGGGCATGACTTACCCTCCGGTCATGGAAAATCCCAAGGGCCTGATGTTTTAATGGGACAACTACTGGAACTAAATAAATTGAACGTTTAAAGCTGGGAAAATCATCGAACTATTGCTGGGTGATTTTCCAGCAAACCATGTTTGACCACCAGAGGGTATCCATGATCCGAACTGCAATGACCGACTCGTGGTGAGTTTCGCAGTTTTATGTAGTTTTGGTATGTTTTGGTATGTTTTGCCCTCTGAGTGCACCATCATGACCTACCAAAACCTGGTCACAGGGCGATGCCCTCAGTGTATGACTGAGATTGAGAAGAGCATCAGAGGGCACCCGGTGCCATCACTAGACAAGGTGGGTAATGCCAAGGAAACCGAAACTGCAAGGAGGTCTTGGCAAGGCAGCGCTACATGATTAGGTTAATCGGTTAATCAAATCAAAAGGTGTATGTCATTGTTCTCAGCATCGGTTTCACCATTTTACTGATTTTGGTCTGATTCCCTGGACGCCAGCCAGCTGCGAGTCCATAGGACTCCTTTCTTTTCATGCTGAATGACGCAGCCTGAATCTGCGCAGGTTCAGCCAAACAGCATGAACTTCTTAAAGTTTCCCTTGATCGCCATGTTTTGGAACATGATCTTCTACATGTGTCATCCTCAGAGGGACCATGTGGCACCCCAGAAAAATGTTTCGATGGATCGGTCTCCAGCACTGGAATCAACCAAGGTTTAGCTGGATTCCCACGGTACCTCTGGAATTCTCAGCCCAAGCCACCGGTGCATCTAGGTGCGTCCTGGCATTTTTCACCGATTGTGGCTTCCTGAGCACTGAGCCCAAGCTGGATATGGTCCAGTGCGCTGCAGCACACGAGGCACGCGATGGCACGCGGGTTCCAAGATGTTTTTCCTCTTTCTCATGACAAGATCAGGAATGGTAATGATCTGGTAATGTATGTTATATTATTTAACTGGTTTGCATTGATTTGCTATATTTGCTGATGTTCTTTTCTGCCAGACTTTGGCAAATTGTGAGAGACTTCCGGAGTTTAGCCTGGCTGTGCAAGCAATGCTGTTTTGGAATGGCAGGACTTCTATGGCTTTTGCACCTACTTGCCTTGTGTGCTTCATCTCTGTCGTGCCTATTGGGTCCCTTGGATCCAAACGATCCAAGGAGCCAGGATCTGCTCACCATTTTTTTTAGCATTCTAAAATCCCAGCTATTTTGGGACCAGAAATCCTCAGGTGCCAGAACCCATAGCCAGCCCAGGCGATGTACTCTCAGGGAGGTGTTGTGCCCTGGCTGGAGGATCATGATCTGGAGGGCGGGCGGCGGGGTAAACCCAGTGATTGGTTTGTCTTATCCGATTAACATCGATTAAGCATTTTTTAAGAGGTCAATATAGGCAAATCATCCATAAATGAACCATTTTCCATTGTCAAATGACCGGAAGGATCCGGAAGGTAAGTCCCAACCTTGGGTAATTAAAGGGAAATCCCCGAACTAAATGGAGGCTTCGAGCGTTTTAAAATCATCGAACTATTGCTGGTGGATTGTCCAGCAAGCCATGGAGCCGATTACCGGAAGGTAAGTAGATTTCGATATATATATATATATTATGTATATCATAATATATCTACCATAGTTTCACATAAATCCAATCGTTATCAACATTCACCCGCTGAACTAAACCAACTTAGCTGACCAGCTGGGGGCACCACCTTGTACGTCGTGGCATCATGACCGGACGAGCCAAGAATCGCATGACTGTGGCGTGCCACGCTTTGCTTGCCAGGTCATTTTCGGAGATGGTTTCTGCATGGGAGCACGCCACGAATTCCTCCGAAAATGAGGTCCTCTTCCCGACTCTGTCCATGAGGTAGGGCGCAATTACGGACCATGTATGCCAGTGAGCTTTGAGTCCCACCATTTCAATATCTTGGTCTTAGTATATGATCGGCTATGTTGGTTTTGGAAGGCGCCACTCACATTGTAGCTTCAAGGCTTTGATTGGTTTGAAAGTTTGAAAGAATTCCCTTACATTCATTTCAAAGATTGGTGTATGGTGCAGTGCTTACCAAACAGCAGCCAGTTCCATACAGGGTGGTGCGCAAAGAGCCAAAGCACTCACCATGGATCGATCCTTTGTTGCACCCGCCAGGGATTTGACGACTCTGAGGGTGGTGCCATCACCTGTTGTGCGGCTAGTGATTGGGGGATCCCTAAATGGTTTACTTGACAAACCTTCCCGTGATTTGATATTGACCAAGACAGGGATGTACGAAAGGGACATGAAGACACCCAAGTTTGGATCCTAACCTAACCCATATTGGCACGATTTGGCGATATTTCGTTATTTGAGCATTCTAATGATCAGGTACACAAATGTACACAGCCAAGAGTAAACAAGCAGAGTTGGTCCGGGCACCCACCTTGAAATCCACACAGTGACCATAAGGTACCAGAGTTGTGTCATAAGGGACCCTTCCATCACCCTGCGTTCCGCAGCCTTGCGACATCGTGACTGCGCAGAATGGTGCCCGTTTGGTTCCAGTCGCAGGGCTTCCGCGTTGCCTCCAAAGTTGCCTCGGCATGGATACTCCTTTGTGATCTGTGCAACCAAGAGGTGTTTTTTTGAAATGCTCTGTGTGGTCAGCTCCACAGCTAACATGAAACTCAAGCCTACCATGCCATGCCATGCCCATATTTTCTCATATAATGTTGAAGCTGATTCGTGTAGGGCCCCCCCTCCAACAATTTTAGGCTACTCAATGACTCAGCATTTTCTGGCCCCACCCCTCAACAATTTTTAGGATAGTCAACTTAAGTAAGGATTTCAATTGACATCTGCTTTCAATTGATTTTCCTTTTGAACTTCGAAAAATATATTGAAAAGAAAGGCTTTCAATTGAAATCAATCTACGTTCAATTTCTTTTCCTTTTAAACTTCAAAAAATATTGATAAGAAAGGATTTCACTTGAAATCAATTTGCTTTCAATTCATTTGAATCTACTTTTAATTGATTTTCCTTTTCAACCTCAAAGAAATCTATTGATGAGAAAGGATATCAATTGAAATCAAATTACTTTCAATTCAATTGAATCTACTTTCAATTGAGTTTTCTGTTAAATAAAAAATGACCCAAACAAAATGTGCACAATAGGGTGCCATCGAAACAATTACACTATTGAGGATCTGGGTCACTCATGGGGTACCCCCTTGAATTTTATTTTGGGTGCTGTTTTTTAATACAGAGCTGACTCAAAGTGGTTGCCTGATTATCAGGGTAGTTGAAGACGGAAGGTCTCTAATTAGAGCATGTTTTTGATAATTAGCTGCAAGACGCGGCAAGGACGTGACTCCTTACAAGCAGTGAATGAAAAAAACATGTTTTTTAATAAGGGTTTAATAAGGCATCTAATTATTTGGGAAACCTTGCATTTTCAAGGCTTTAACATGGATATGGCTTTCTGAAGTAAATGGACCAGCTTTACCCAAAGAAAGGTGGATACTGTAAGAGGTTTGTGTTTTTTCACCCAAAAAGTTTTTGTGCACAATAGGGTACCATCAAAGAATTACATTATTGAGGATCTGGGTCAGTTGTGGGGTACCCCCGTAAAAAAATGTTTGGGTGCTGTTTTTTTTCTTTAATTAAACAAATAAGGATTTAATAAGACATCTATTTTTTTTTGGAAACCTTGCATGTTCAAATCTTTAACATGGATATGGCTTTCTAGAGTAAGTGGACCAGGTATGCAAATAAAAAAGGGTAATTAATTATTATTTTCTGAACCATATTTTTTCCTCCTGAAAAAATGGATCTGAGAAAAACAAATCTCACAATTGAGTTCTTTTCAAAGTATTTGAACATACTCAATAATTTTCAGAAGGGGACACCCTGGGAGCGCGCTTTTTCACTGCATTCTGCAACCACTGACACTGCACATGTGCCATGGTTCTATCACTGCTTTGCAACCATTGACAATTTCTGTTTAGGTTTTCTGCAATGGCTAAACAAAACCAAAATCCAAAAAAACAAAAAACCAAGAAACCAAAAAACCACCAAAACATCAAACCAAAAAAACAAAAAATCCAAAATGGCAAGACAAACTCTCTGCCGGTACTCCCCCCCTTGGGGTGTGCAATCTCGTTGTTTCTTTTTTGTTTTTTTGGTTTCTTGTTTTTTTTGGTTTTCTTGGTTTTTTGGTTTCTTGTTTTCTGGTTCGTTGTTGGTTTTTTGAAGGGCTAAGGACCTAGACCTAACTCTTTGCCAGTTCTCCCACTTTAGGGGTTGCAAACTTGCTTTTGGTTGAT
>Ga0126342_10011004_pt1 | contig 16169 bp, 11 predicted proteins | sample Cyp1metagenome_FD_92528 | JGI IMG/M metagenome (GOLD analysis project Ga0126342, IMG submission 92528) | Coral microbial communities from Lord Howe Island, Old Settlement Bay, Australia - Cyphastrea 1 metagenome | ecosystem: Host-associated > Invertebrates > Cnidaria > Coral ... | reverse complement strand
ACGTGCCATGTAGCGGGACTCCCCTGGCTCTCGACCAGGATTCGCACGGAGGTCCTGCAAGCATTGCAATGATGTAGCCACTCCTGATGGAGTTCAACCAAAAATCGCATGTGTCTGCACGCATGGCGTCACCGTAGATCTTGTCAATCACGATGTCGAGGGAAACGATGTGCAAATGAAATTGGGTCTGACTGCTGGACAGCCGGTCGAAGTAGTACTGCACGTCCCCTCTTCTGCGTCTGCCAGAATACAAATGCAAAATCACTCTGTGTCTTCCCAATGGCCTTGGAACAACAGCGAGAGCTCCTTGCGCCAGATATCGCCTCACTTGATCGCAATGATCTTCCAGTGTTGCCAAATCTGCGTCTCTACTGTGGTCCACAAAATCTTGTTGCAGAAAGGGCCATTGCTCAGGATCGGCCAGTCTGCGCAGAAGCTGTTTGATCGTCTCCACGTCAATGTGCAGGATCGCGTTGTCCTCCGGGGTCAGCGTGTCCTCGAGGAAGATCAATGTGCTTCGCAAACGTGTCCATGAGATAGCCCGATCTGACGTGATGTCCGCCATGGAGACATAGAGGTCATGGATTGCATGTGCATCTGCTATCATGTCAATCAATTTGTCATAGAGCTCCATGAGCTCCCCATCAATGTCTGGCCGTTGCCGCCTTCTGGTCTCAGGTGGTCGTGGTCCTTCTCATTGAATGGGTGGTAGAAGTCGGTCATGTATCAATTCACGCTCAGCATCGTCAGTCAACTGGCTGCAAAGCTATACCAACTGGCATCCCATTATTGGCGGGATGATACTAGAAAAAAAATCTAGTATCATGGAAAACGAATTATGACAAAAAGAAAATTTAAGGTTCCCCTGGTCCTTCGGCTCCCTGGTCCTTTCGTCCCTTGGTCCTCTTGGTCCCTGGGTCCCTGGGTCCTCTTGATCCCCTGGTCATTTACCCTCCCCATCCTCTATAAGCCCGAAAGCAACCTTGAATAGGCCACAAACCAACCTGAAAAAAAAACTAAACCAACCGTCGTACATAAACATCCCTAAAACGAACTGAAAGAAGCAGCAAAAAAACGTCCAAACAACTCCAACTAAGCCCTAAAATGACACCTAAAAACCTAATCCAAAACAAAATAAACCTTAAGCAAAATCAAACAAGACCCAAAACAACCATGCCATAAATCGGCACTATGTAGCACAAACGTAAACCTAAAGAAACACCAAAGCAACCATAAACAAGCCCAAATTAAAGCTTAAATAATGCAATCCAAATAATCCCTAAGCGACACTAAATAAACCCATGCACATCCATGCGCTATATAACAAAAACCCGAATAGACTTTAAAGAGACCCCTAAACAAAGTCAAAACCAACGTTCAATAGACCCTAAAACAAAGCGAAAGAAACACCAATCCAAAACTAAATTCACGCTACAGCAAATTTGAAAGTTCCACCAAACAAACACCAAGACAACCCCAAGTCAACACTATTTAATATAGTAGAACACAAGCCGAAGTAGACATTAAGAGAAATCCTAAAGAAAACCTAAAGCAACCAAATTTAAACCGTAAAACAATTACTGTATATGATAAGGTACGTGCCCAAACTAACGATACAGAAACCTAAATCAACCAGAAATAATCCCCAAATATACCTAAACCAACCTGAAATAGATCTTAAAACCAACTCTAGACAATTGCAAATACCACAAAATACTGCAGATAATCCCCTGCATAGTACAGATGCTGGCTCCAAGATGCTACGAGCACGGTGCCAACAAGGGATTCAGGCCAAAACGCTTTATATAAATACCATGCAAATTGCATGCTTAAGTTTCAAAACCTTGCAAACATTGTCCAAATAAGAGGTTTCAGCTGCCCACAAATGCTCAAAGTGCAGATTCTTAAGTTTTGTTCAAATGTCTTAAGTTTTTTCAGTGCAGAGTTGAACCTTAATTGTTTTTTCCCAGTGTCTACCCGTGGCCTCTATTTTTGGAAAATAGCAAGATATATATATATATAACAAACCTTCATGGACTTATGAATGTATCCCAAGATGGTCATTTGCCAACAGCTTGATAGTCGGAGGTTTACGGAAACCCCAGCAAACTTTGGGAAAATTCCTGGTTTCAACCGTTAAAGCCACAACGAAGCAACTCATCGACCAAGGATTCCACCGGTCAATCATCAGTTTCCTACCCCCATTGTATCCCCAGTTCCACATGTTCTCATAATATCCGAAAATGTCCGGTGTTTAAATCATGTTAAATCCCAATTTCTAGACACACCCAAAATATTCTTGAATATTCTGGATGATGCTCCATTCCCATTATAAACCCATTATAGCGATTTTTTAGTGGGAAATCCTGTTGGTTGAATCCCATATCACCGAGGTTCAGCTACAGTTCCATCATGACCTGCTGCGAATGGCGCCTGGCTTTAGCCTTTCTGCAGCAGATGCAGTCCGAGACGCCCTGCAGCATCAAACCGGGGTGACGTATTGCTATTTTTTGAGGGTTGCTATATTTGTATCAAATATATGTATATGTGTAATTATATGTATGTGTGTGTGTCTATATAATCTGGGATGTTTGGGGATCTCATCTCCGGGAATCTCTAGGGATCATGGTGTTGTTAACACCAGTTATATCTAGCAACATATGAAGTTCAGAATCAATTGCACACTTCATTGAAGAAAAATATACATAATAACACGTATTAAAAAAAAAAAACACGTATTTTGGGGGGCCTGGTGGCGTTACACTCTCGCATATTACCCCATGGAACATGTGCCATTGGATTGTTGGAAAGTTCAGAGACATGACATGGTCAGTATCCCACGCCTGAACAGAACATGGCATTTGCATAATTCATAGCGGCCGAACCCTGGCCGACTTCACTGTAAGTGATGGTTTATATGGGAAGTTATTCCCCAAATGGCTGAGCAAATATGGCTTTGGATTTACCAAAGATTACGACATTTTTTTCCAATGTGATGCGCATTGTTTCGAAGACATGATCTTGTCATTCCATGCATTTATGAACCCGCCAGAAGCCCTTGTGGAATGTGTCGGATCTACAGCGGCCATTGTAATTTGATAAGGACATGCAAGGAAAATAAAACATGTTGTATTTGACAACATTTCGTGTTGCTTAAATCCCATAGTTTGCTTATTAAATCCTCACTTCTATTCACCATCTAGATGGCAAAACACTCAAAAAATTGGACCTTAATTGTTTGAAACATAAAAACACGTGGATTTGCTGAAAATGATATTGTCTATTTCAAGAGGTTTTTGTTTTTGGCTCCCAAGCCAATCCAAGAAACAGCCGGGCGCTGAGGAAGTTGTCACCAGATTTGCCATGTTTCAATGCGTTGCTGTCCTCTTGTGCCTTGGGAAGCCGGGAAGACTCGAGAAGCAGTGGCGAAAAACAGTGGTGAAACAACCCCCCAAGGGGCCAAGGATGATGGTCATAATATGTTCTCCATTTTGCGAGGCTTAACGAATTATATTAGCTAGGGACTTCATGCTCTGATATATATAATGCATTATGATTTGCTATGAGATATTATGATACATAATTATATATAAAGATGAATAGGGAGTTTTTCTTAAACTAATATTTGGGTCCTATATAATATATATATATATATATGTATATTCCTCATGATGCATGATCAAGACCGGCACAAGCCAATTGGCATTTCCAAATATAATCACGACGCGATGATGCACAGATTATTGGGGTGAAAAAACGCGAGTTCTTTTTGCATGCATATTTTGGCGTTTGGACACATCTTTAATGGCTGGATATGTTTTTTGGTTTCGAACCACACGGGGTGTTCTGAGTCGAACTTTGGGGGATTCCAGGCCACAGATCTTCTGAGAGTATCTTGATGATGCAGCTCTTTTCGAAGATGTTCAGCATAAGGCTCACCCCGGACAGTTCCAGTTGCGAGGCTTGGACAATTCGCCAACAAGATCCAACAAACATTGTGTAGGGTTGCATGGTTGACCACCATACAATGTGGATATATATAGATATAACCAATAGAACTGGGAGAAACTTGGAGATGGGAGAATTCTATGAATGGACTCGAAGTTAATAGAGGAAAACAGACGTTGCCCCTTGTCTCCAAAAAGCTTTGAAGGATTTGAAGGCCAAAGAGGAGGTGACGGGTTTATAGATGGTTTATCCATCGTTATCCATCCAAAGATCGAGGCTGCTCTCCCCAGTTTAGAATATATGAATTGTTGACCTCCCCAGCTGGGTCCCAGGTTACACGGTGGCCATCCAGGAGCAGATGAACTGAGCAGCTTGGCACCGAGTTTAACACTGTTACAGCAGGTTGCAACCAATCCCCAAGTGAAGATAATAGAAATTGGTAAAATCCATGTCTACAAAAATAGTGATAATTTATGATAATTTACTAAACCATATACAGTATTAGTTGTTGTTTTTCTTTTGCTGCCAAACAAAAAATGTTGCTGTTCGCGAAACTTTGGTACTTTCCATTCACCTTTTGGAAGATGTTTAAACTCCCTAGCGTGCAGTTTCCTTCTCCATACAGCTGGATGAAGTACAACGACCTCACTGCGACGTCACTGCAATGACCTGGGTTTGTTTAAGGTGTTTTTTGTTTTCCCGATGGAAAATCCATCATTTGGGGAATCTATAGTGAATATTGTGAAACATTTTGGGTGACCCCTTAAGCAAATCCAAGATGATGGTTATAGAATGTGGATTAACAAGGGGAATGATACCAAAATGACCTAACAATTTCCTTCATTATCCTTGACATTCCTTGACTCCTTAATTCAGTGAATTGCTATAGTGAAAATCCAGAAACATTTCATGTGCTTCGTCCCATTGGATCAGCTAATCATCACAGCCATGACAAGGCGACGCATAAACAGCTGCCACCCAGTGATCGTTGATTATATCAAGTTCTATATCGGCAGTAAAAGTTCAAGGGTTTTTACTGAACTTGACATAACAGATCATAACAGTATCAATATGTTTTTCAGTCTAACTTGGAAAAGTTGCGGAGACTTGCTTTGTTTGCTGCTTGGGATGCTCATATCGACTTTAGTATCTTATTGGAACCTGACCGTAGATAATGCTTGTTGATTAATGCCATCAATTTGCCTGCCCTGTTATAGTCATTTGTTTGCCTCCCGCTAGCCTCTACATGGAGCGGCCATCCACGGATATTATGAATCATATCCTGCTGAAATGAGCTGGCCCACCCAGTTCACCAGATCAGTTTTGCACGCCAAAGTGGTATGGAAGGATCCAACAGGTTTAGTACTGGCTGGTGGTTTCAACGGTTGCAACCTTTCCAACAAATCTGTGTAATTAAATATATTTGGTTAATTTGGGCTATATCCCACTATATCCCCATTTTCCCCTGTATACATTCGCAACTACTGCTTTCCAACCCCCTTTCGAGAAGATGAACCTAGCTGACTGGCTCAACCAGCAAGGTGAACTTTGACGCCGACGACTTCGACCCTATCAAAGCTGTCCGCTGATGTTCGCTGAAGATAATTATGCAGTTGGTGATGGAGAAATAAATTAGCTGTGGAATTTGCTCAGCCAGATATGTGGCACGAGTGAGGTTCCTGGCTCAAATAGGTCTGAAGATGTCCGAAGAGCGACTCTTGGATTTAGATTCAAGACAATCAGCGATTGAAGGACCAACTGATTGTTACTGGATGTCGGTTCCTGTCGCTGGGATGCCAGATCTCATTGGTCAGTTGGTACATTGTTCACAGCCATTGGCTGTTTCCGAAGCATATGAAATGCACCTCGAGCACCCCGAGCGTGATTATGGAAAGCGTTCTGAAGAGGACTTGCTCCAACATGACCGACTGCCAGTTGAGTGTCTTTTCAAAAGGACCTAAGACGGGCTGGCTTGGCAGCAAGCCAAAAAGCTAAAATCGATGTAGGAGATCTTGTGGCGTGGAACGGGCTGCGATATAGCGGTTGTTGGTGGTTAAAAAGTTTAAGCCTTGAAGAATCCCTCATTCTTGGCAGGGTCACATTTGAGGGGTGGTTGTTACTATTTGTTACTCATGATATAAGTTGATATCATATGACTGAGATCCATTGATATTTCATTGATATCCTCAACAGCTTTATATAGCGCGTGGATCCTGCATGATGGGAAGTCCGAAATTCTGCAGCGACCGCAGCGACAGCAAGGCACGGAAGTTGCAGAAGCTCAATGCGATTTCCGCCACCAGCACCTTGTGCTCCATGGATGGTGCGTCAGGTGCAGCTAAGTCAGCTGAAGTCTCGGAAGCAACAGAAATGCGGTATGCCCAACGAGGAACCATACCATAAATGGGGAAAGTGACAGTGATAAAGAAAAAACTTTGCTTGGGTAACTTAAATGTATTTGAATGTATTTAAATGATTTTGAATTATTTTGAAATATTTTGAATGTATTTAAATGGATTAAGCAGTTGGGTTTGAAACCAGTTATATAGAGTTAGTAATCATGTTCCATTGTTTATAATTTCAAACCTAGAAACTTACCCACAATAGCACCATAACCAGGAGGATAAACTTCCGCTACTGCCAGCGTTAGCTGCTCAAATGGGCATACTGGTGAAACTCTATGTCTCCTGAACCTTTCATAATGAAGGTTTCTTCAATCCCACTCAGTCCCACTCAGTATTGATGATGGAAACCCTCGTGAAAACCAACAAAGATGTGGAAAACCCTTCTGAAAACCCACCATTTGTAGATCATTTTCCTAGGCCGTTGCTGAACTGCCAGGTGTTTGGCCTCAGGCCTTGCGTGTTTATGAGCAGACGGAGGAGGCAGGGCATTTTTTTTCCCCCGGAGTCAAGGGAGGTTTATAGCTGGGAAAATCAACATCATCAACTAATTGGTGGATGTTCAATTGCCATATTTCATCATATTTCTTGAGCCGGAGGGTATGCTCAATTCGCAGTGACATGTTGACAGATGCTCAAGTTGCCATGATTTTGGCGACTCGTCGCTCACAGTTTTCTGAGCCTCGGAAAAAACAGGCGGATGTTGTGACATTGGCGGCCACCCTGGGCATTTGCGCCGCTGGGACTGTGGAGTTCCAGTGGGTTTGGTAGCGTTACTGGAGAATAGTGAGGAGTTGAGGACCTGTTTTATGATGTTCTGTTTGTGGATGGGACTCTGATGGGTTTGGATGGGCATTTCCAACATGGCCACAAAGTACTTGAAGCTGCTTGAATAAAATACTTGGAATATACAAGGGGGCGCTGGGAAATGCGACAGAAACCACCGACAGGTAAGTACCAATCAAACAGATTCAAATAGATTTTCATGCCTCAGACTTGGGGCATTTTATACTAGATGTTTATCCATGTTCATGGCTACTGCAGGCTCCCTATAGCTATCCTTTTTTGCATAGTCATAGTCAAATCATCTCATCCTTCGCTATCTTCTGTATGAGTGATTTTCCTATTGTTGAATCTTTCTTGTCGTAAAAATAAGGCTTCCCCAAAGTTCTCCAAGTTTTTTTGCAGCGAAATGTGTTTTTATTCGGTAAAATGATGATGTTTTTGGAATTTCCTATGGTCCCCCTTTCAAAAAATAGGTTTTCCCCGGCCCCGGTGCTTGCGTAGGCCCAGGGTAGCCAGCCCCACGGAGCCAACCACGCCGCCAACGGAGCCTGGTGCTGCGCGTGGCACTTGCTTGAGCTGGCGCAGAGGCAGCGAGACGCTTGGAGAGGGGAACAAGACGTGCGGGAGACAGTTGGGGAGAACCGGATAGCCAACAAAAATGATGGATAGAATGGGGATAGAAATGGATATTTAACTAATGATGGGAGGGAAACTGTGGAAATGCGATGGAACATGATGTAATTATTGTATAATGTAATCTGGTAGATACAACAGGGAAAGAGCCAGTGATGGATGTGCGGGAGCCAGTTGGCTATGATAAACAAATAGAAAAAGGGAGGAAAAGGATGGAAATTGATGGCGCATGATGAAGGGATAGAATAGATAGAATGGGGAGAATGGGGAGAACCAACAAAAAAACGGGATGTATAGGGAGTATCGGAGGATAAGTGATGAGCACCAATATGTACCGATATCATGAAGATATAGTCGATGATGGATAGTTGGGTATCATAAAAAAGCGAGCTACCATGAATTTGAGGATTGACGTGGCACATCTAACAGCAGATTACCTCCAGATTGAGATGGTTTGCACCACCCATTTCTCGTATGATTGGTTCAACAAAAACTGCATACAGTTCTGGCTGGTGGTTTCAGACATGCTTTTTACTTGGGATGAAGCGAAAATCAATGTTATTTTGTTCAGGTTGAGACCACCAACGTATTAGTTATAAGTTTCAACTATTATTTATAGTATGTGACTGTACTTAAATTAGATAATCATAACCCTGCTAATGGTTTACAAAAATTGCATTGTGTGTGATGCGGTCGCACAGTATGTATGTATAAATAGATAATAGGATAAATATATATATATATACACAGTTGTTTTAAATAATGTCTTTTGTGTTTTGTTAGTTGTTATGTGGTCATCTTGTTTTGATTCTGCGCCGGTGGGTTGGATTGCTGAGGACACGTAGGGCCTTCTAAAATATCTAAAATCTATACACATCCGGAACCACAACCACCGCAAACCACTAGTTCAAAGCACAAGTTCAGGCCACAACATTGAATGTTGGATCTACCCATGCTGCTATCATATTTGACATGCGAGTCGTTCGACCCCTTCTTTTTGTTTGGGCTTGGTTCTCTCAGGAAGATCTTGTGGCCCTGTCTCCGGCATGTACTTCGCAGGGCGCCGCAGAGGTCCTAGGTATACGACTGGGCACAACTGCGTGCTGGGATAGGTATGGATAGGGATCTGCGAATGGTGGATATCCTTTGGCAACGTGAGCTGGCAAGGTATGGAGTTCCCAGTTTATGTGTGTATATAAGATTATATAAGTATATATTACTTGTTTATGTGCAGATACCCATGTAAGGATGATATTCCTGTTGAACATTGTGATTTCCCATGGCCACGTTTGAGTCCTGCGAGCGAAGAGTTTGGGGATATGATCCCCAACTTGGGATTTTGAACACGCACTCCTGTTATATACATATGATTGTATATATATATACATATATTATTTATTTATTTATTTGATTATTTATTTAGAGGGAGAGATGTACATGCATGCATACATGTCATACATATTTATGAATGTTTATACATATATAGTTAGTTTGTTAATACATTTTATATACCTATATTAACTATACATATATGTATATACATGTGTGTGTACAATTGCTGAAAGGAAAGGGGTGTGTAGTTTGAAAGAACTGAAGCTAACTGGGCTGTGGTTTTTGATGACAGTTTCATGCGGCTTGAGATAGATTGACACATCCTATGATCTGCAGAAGTGTCAGGAACAATTGAGTTTAGTGAGCACTTCAGTAAGTTACCAAATTTACCACCAAAGCCCTACGCACGGGTGCAGTTCCAGTTGTATAGAAGCGGATGTATTCCATCATAGGGGCTTAAATCCCAAATTATGGGGATTATAACCCCATGGTTATATCCATCAAATCCAAACAAACTAATTATATATATATATATGTACATATACAACGATGACGATACCGGAAAGTCTGCCACATGCATCAAAAAAGCCTTACTGGTTGCCAAATTCCTTTTTCTTCCTCGTTGAATCCCTAGTTTTCATGGTAAACTCCCTGAATACCGAGCACGTTTCGATCTTTCGATGTCATCACAGTCGTTCACAGCACAGCATGTACAGTTAACCAAGGCTCACGAGCAGCGCCAGCCGGGCTAAGCAGTGGAGGCTGCGGCCACGCGATTGGTTTTCATGGGGATTCATAGGGATCAACAGGGAAATCATTGGATGTATACTATGTATACACAACAATTAGAGTTACTTTACCCTCTAGTAATCAAACGTGGCAAGCTGGAAAATCTCAGTTTTGATTGGGTTTCTAGCCGGGAATCCATGGAACTAAATCGAGGGTTTTCCAGCAAGCCATGTTTGATTACGGGAGGGTAATCCCCATAATTTTCGTATTTCTAGGATTTACCCGTTGACAATTTAGCAGTTTGCTATGGAAAATGTATGAACATGGCCTATGAAAATCATGATTTACCCATTACACTATTTGGTTTTGATGGCCCTCGGACTGGCAAGTGGGTTCATCCCAACACTAGGCTGAGCTAAGCCATTTACGATTCCGGGAATGAGCCACCAAGTATATCATATTGAGATTTATAGGATTTACCCAGTGGTAATTTAACATAGATATGGAAGATGGCCCAAAAAAAAAAGTGTGATTTAAGATTTACCTACTAAAACTGTTTTTCCAAGGCTGTGTTAAATGACCGGGATTCACAATAAACTGTTGTATATTTTGGCAGGGTCATTGTAATCCCTCTATATAGATGCCGAACAAGATGTTGAATTGGTTTGATTCCCATTGCGATCATTGGAATTGCACCCACTGATTGACTTTGCATAACATGATCAACTATTTTTTAGGGAGTCAAGAAAGACAACAAAATTTATCCGACCATATTCAATGACGATTCAGTCAAGAGATTTTCATGATAGCTACATATACAGTACGTATATATATATATATTAGTTGTAGCTTAGTGGAGTTTAATCATGCTTAATCAACAAAACGAAGAAACATATGGAGGTGTCCTAAGTCATAGGAGTACCCCAAATCATCTATGGATCTGAGGTGATCCACTTTTGAGGGTTCATGAAATGTGTGGGGTATGAGGGTCCAGGGTCGGGTACCTTCTGAAGGGAATGTATTTGGATCAGGGCTGCATGAAAAACCAATTATTAAACTCAGGAAAATGTAGTTTGAGCCACAAAAAATGATGTTTTTTTCGCTTGTATCGATCATTTATAATGATGGGAGCCATCAATGAACAGATCCAGAACTAAGCCATGGTTTCTGGGTGGTGTTTCTTTCTGAAGCAAAAGCAAGTATTGATTCAGGCTCAAGAGCGAGTAGCCCTGGGGAAATATAACAATATCTCTATCCAAGAGGAGCAAACATGATGGGCCTGTATCAATGACCAGAACTATCAATCCAGAGAACGACCTTTCGCGTTTTACAGAGGAAGATCGGAAGATCCATGGATTTCTCCATGGATTTCTCACACATAAAGCAGCTTCAACAGCTTCAAGCCACCAGACATACCCAGCAGGCTAGCGCTGGAATCTTTGGCGTTAGGCATTGGGATTGGGGCGTGGGCAGCGGTTCATTAAGGTCGCTTTCAGAAGGAGAACGTCTGTGGTGCATTTTTGTAATACAAACGATAGGGGGTATGGGGGTGCTGATGATGACTCCTGTGCAACTTTTGTGCAACGGAGAGATAGAGCCAATGAGCCCCAAGAACTATATGATTTTCTTGGGCCCAATCTACCAATCTGAATGCATACACGAGACAGAGTAGTTCAAGGGAACTAGCGCTCAAAAGCATTAAACATTTCAGACCAGTGCATCATTATTCCATTCGGCCAGAGATATCGGTGGCTTGTGGTTGGATAATATAGGTGGCTTGTGGTTGTTTTTCGTACGTGGAAAGGCGCTCATGAATTGAAGAGGTCATAGGTTTAAGACAAAGAGCCAGTATGTGACAGTATGTGTTTGATCTATTCAAGGGTGGATGTTGCATTCTTCGATTTTCTAGCCCTTCATTTCATTGGCATTGATGTGATGTTATTTACATCTACTCCAGGCAATGTGTAAATAAGTATACGTTTGATTCACTTGCATGTATGTACATATTCATAGACATATGATTGTGTATATGTTCACGCGCACACGCATATTTATATTTACGTATGGTACATGTTCTGCGAAAGTGCCTGCTGCACATCTACATCATGATCTGAATCTGGTGTCTACCTTGACCTTCCGCTTCCATGCCCCAGAGTCGAACGGCTCAACACCAGAAAGGTGTGTTACGGTGAGCGGCCCGGATGAGGAAACGAATGCCAAGAAATCAGCAGATAATATCAGTCATAAGGCCTGAAAATAAGCAAGGACAATGTGGGTTCTATGCAACAAACGAAGAGGATCTAATTGGATGACTTTTGCCAGCATTTGTCCCCATTGAAGAAGCGAATAGAAGCGAGATATCTACTAGGATGACCAGCAATGAAGTTGCAGAAGAACCATTTGCCCGACAATTTAGGACCACCTGGGGACGGAAGCACACGAGGAGTCACGCAAATCAGCCTTGATGTTAGTGGCTTCACAGCACATCATCCAGCGGTGTTGACCCTTTTCATGGGATTCCGGGCGCGCACTTCATGGATCTTAAGGGCAGAACATTTGAGATTTGAACGCTTGTTTCAAAAGACAGGTGCAAGAATCTAATTGCATGGTAAACTCCATGATTATCATAGTTTCAGACGCTAAAGACATCAAAATAATTCAACCTATAGGTGTGTCTGTTTGTGTCAAAATGTGGGATACCACCAAAACCATTTTTGGGGGTTGAATAGAACATGATGATAAACCGCTGGATTCTTGGTGCACACTCTTGGGCAAAGCCATATGTCCATAGATCAATTTCATAGATCGACATCCAGCAACATCCATTGCAACCTCCGTTGAACCCGTTGAACTTGAGATGGCGCTGGCCACAGCCATCTCGCACATGCAGCTTGCACTGGGACACCTCAAAGCGGTCTTGCCTCTTGGCGGTCAGAAATGGATGGAAAATGCTTCCTGGGGCCTAAAGCAATTGATATTTTTCCATGGTATTGAAATATCATGAAAATATCTACATACGATTATGTATCATTTAAAATTATTTATATATGCGTGTGTGTGTGTAGGTGTTTTTGTATCGGTTATCATAATCTATTCACTTCCCATGGGGGGTGCGGCTTAAAAAATTGCAGGTGGCAGCAACTGTTCCCAAAAGCAAATCTGGCAGGTCGCCAAAGCAGCTGGTATGGGTCAATGCAATCCTGGGAGGCTACCAATGTTTAACCAGTCCAGTTTATCAGTTTATCACAGAGAAATATGCATTGTGCTTGAGTTGGGGACAACCAACCCCTGGAGGCATCAATGGATTTGTAGCTTCAAAACCTGGGGAGAACCAGGAGTTGATTGCTGTACATTGCGGTAAATTTGGGCCAATGTAAACCTGATAAACCTGATAAATCATGAACCCATGTGCAAATGAAGTAACAATATCTTAGTAACAATATCTTAGACTAAACCATCATCAGTTCATTCACGACCACAAATGGGGGTACAAGAAACAACGTCTCCAAAAACTCGGCATGTTGGCCCTCAAAGACTCCTAGCTTACAATACCAGACACCTGATTTAAGGGAAACTCCTTGAATATGTTTCAATTGCACCTTTATTTTCACAAAAAAAATGATTCATTTTGTCTCAACCGACCCCACGCGAGGCAAAGTCATCCGCCCGGCGAGGACGACCAAAGAAGCTTGGAACGAAGCATAGCGAAGCCCCGTTGACAGTCCGAAATCATTGATAAATAGGGATGATAATGATATAAAAGACATGACTGTATATATATAATATATATATATATTATTCAGTAATTAACCAAGAATTAGACTATGAAATTGTTGTTTGACCAGAAAAACAACTGTAACTTAAGTGACTCGGGTCTGCCAGAATATGAGTTATACCTTGCCAATTTATTGCAATTTTAATGTGGAACATTATTATAAACCGCAGATTAATTAAATTTCAGACAAACCCAAACGTGGATTTGATTTGGAAGAACCAATCATTTTGGCGGGAGGAGGAAATAGTGGGGGTATGGTGGATATCATGGGATATACAATCAATAAAGATACGTAACTACTCAAATTTAGGTGTATATATTTGTTCCGTAATTCTGCATACCTCAGTTTATGGCAATAGGATGTTCATTCACAGCTGCCAACGAACATGCTGATTCTCAGACAAGCATGTCGCTTTACCCTTTCTGGGAACAAAGCTGGCCAGCCAAGCCCCATCAATGATGAGTGGGATAGGGGTAACCATCAACTACCCTTTTTTCCCAGATGTTTGATTCTTTTCTTAGATCCGCCTTTGTAGGTGTTTCACATGTTAGTTCCGTAACAACATGCTCAGATACCAACGACCAACTCAGTGGAAACTCAACAACCACAGGGCTATGAGCCGACCAAACATTGGGATACTTGACCACAATATTGAAAGCCAAGGGGATATTAAACGATAAAAACATGTCCGCAAGGCCCAGGGATCCATATTATAATGGATGTTAGTCCTTTCGAATATTTAGGAACCACCCATGTCCCATGTTTGGAGAACCCGAATATTGACCCATACCCATATCCCCCATTGTTAGCCAGCAACAAACAGATATATGATTGATACGCATGGAGCGTCCAGTAGGGCCCATGTAGGGCCCACGTTTTTTCGGAAGGGTTTTCCGAACATCAATGGAACAACTTGAAGCATCCAGGACATTTGCAAGAGCTGACTGAGAGTGTGGTAAAACTCTGCGACCGCCATGTCCATCACCATCATATGCGAAGGTGGCCTCAGAGGAGTGAAGCAATTGGGAAGTCCATGGTACGGATTGCTATTGCAATATAGGACCAATGGGCCGACAATCTCCCACTGATCTATGGTTGGATCCAATATTGGCAGCATGGGTCTGTCATGCTTTCTTTTCGATTTACATAATTATTTTCAAAATATGTTCCAATATGTTCCAATATGTTTTACAATTAATCTTCAAAGTTCATCAGCGGCAGTGGTGAAGCATTTTCAACAGGGATTCAAACATGTAGATTTAGGGATACAATGATTAACAAATATAAGCAAATAAACAATCATATTGATATTCATAAATGCACAAGCGCGAACATTATTTAATGCAAACTTGCGTGGTCCAAGTCATCAATCCCTTTCAATAACCCCATAATTAGAAGTGAAACCAATCCAAAAGAATTGGTGTTCGACTTTGCCCCTGCCCACGTGCGCTCATTGAATGCTGCCACATGACTGGGTCACTGGGTTGACAGGTCTCCGAGACCGAGTGGAATGACCCCAAAATGGCATCGCATTTTTGTTTCATATCTAGCAACATCAAAAGAATGGCAGAAAAAGTAACATCCAAAAATGAAAAAGACTGGTAAAGGAGACCTTATCGCAGCTGTTTGATGTTAGAACATAGTGTGATTATATAAGACCCTCGGAATTCCACTTCACCTCTTGTCAGAACATCCACATCCTTGACCAAGCTCCGCAAAAGTTGGCAGGAGAATTCATGTTGCAACATTTGATCATTTATCTTCGGATGTGATAATTGATACAAGTGCATATATATAATATATAATCTATATCAATATGTAAATCTATCTATTGATGTGTGTTTCAATCAGTTCGTCTATTGCCTCTATATATATATATAACATATACTTTGAAAAAATATTTTTGCAAATGTAGATGCCAAAGAATCAAGAACATGAAAAAATTGGCAAAGATGTTCCGATGGGATGATCCCAATACACGACGTTGCCGGTTACATCGTGTTACATGGGTAAGTAGAGCCACAGAATTGGACACCGGGTTGGGCTAAAAAGCTGTGGCGGAAAAAAAAAACTTAAAACCATGCCCCAATGGGGTTGGTTAAACCCAAGATTTTCCCAATTTTGGTGGAATCCCAACTTCGGTTTGGTCCTACCTGGTCTCCGCGCAGGCAGGGCACCCTGACGCCACGGGGCCGTTTCGCGCAGCTGCAGCCCTCCTTGAAGCCTGCAGAGTGCCACGGTGGTATGAACTAAATTTGGCTATGGGGTATAGGTAGATAGCTAGATACATAGATATAGCTAGATTATTACTTATATGCAGACTAGATCGATAAGATAGATTAGATCAATTAGATCGTTGAGATGGAAAAGATAGATCAGATAGATAGTATAGACAAGATAGATAAGATACATAAGATAGTATGAAGTTTCGTGGGAGAATGTTTTTTTGTGGGATATGCGTTCGGACCTCACTTTAGGTTACCGGGAGGCCTCAGAAGCGTACCAAAGTGTCATGTTGAAATGGAAGGTGCACAAGAACGCATATCAAGCGTTCCAGCTACTT
>Ga0126342_10011003_pt1 | contig 16169 bp, 14 predicted proteins | sample Cyp1metagenome_FD_92528 | JGI IMG/M metagenome (GOLD analysis project Ga0126342, IMG submission 92528) | Coral microbial communities from Lord Howe Island, Old Settlement Bay, Australia - Cyphastrea 1 metagenome | ecosystem: Host-associated > Invertebrates > Cnidaria > Coral ... | reverse complement strand
GGGTGAGAGGTAGATGGGATTACTTGAGAGGGGGTGGGGTGGGGGTGGGGGTGGCAGGGCCTGGTGCATATATATAATTAATATTATACAATTATATATATATCCATATAAATATATGATGATGTATATATATATATATATCTAGATATATAGAGCACATAGTTATGGTTGTTACTATTTACATAAAATAGTCCAGATATCAACTATGACCGTTATTAGTACTTAGAGCATGTTATAGCCATAGTATAGAGTCAACTAGGCTTATTGACTAGTTGCTGAGTCACTTTAAGTGGGATGATCCTCCAAGTAAAAACAAATCTTACTGTACTCATCCAAAACTAAGTGGCTAATAACTGGAAATAAATTGATCATAATTTGGGTAATACACTTCTATGTGTGACATAAGTTAGTTATCTTATCTTAATTGTTTTTTTCGGAATGCGGTTAGATGGAACAAAACAGAGAGTGACTGCAGTGGGCACATCGAAGTCACCTAAAAAAACATTCAACAAAAAATGCTTTTTGCTGCTTGGTATCTATCATGATATCTCTCCATTTCTCTTGCGAAACATGAGCCACTCACATCTACACACCCACCCTGTACATCGGCCAAACATTGGGAGGTGACGTTAACAAAATACAAAAAAAATAATCAACACTGGACCTTTACCAACCTCTGAACAAGCAAACACAGATTCCTTTAGAAGGTCACTTTCCGTACCGTTCCGTACACTTTATTTGTTCAATCAGAGTTTGTGATATACACTAGACACTAGAATCACTAGAAGAAAACTTGGATTTGCTTAAGGACCCGCAAGAAAAAGGTATCCTATGGATTCCCCAGTCGTAGTGGATTTCCCATTGGGAAAAACTTCAAACATCATCGACTCAGCCAATCAAGAAACCGTTCGGCCCTTGAGGTTCTTTGCCTCAACGTCAGCCTACGACGCAGCGATGCAGTGTGGGATTCAGGGAACCATTGAATACTTCGAGTGCCAATTGAAAATGAGGTTCCCGTGAAATTGCATTCCAACATTATTTTCGATTAAATTAAGACATGTTTATGGGAACAGATGAACAGATTCAGTTCGTGAAAAGGAACTCTTCACTTTTGCAGCGACCGAATTTTGGAGTCCCACCTCGAGCACATAGATGTACCCCTAGATCCGTCAATTTGTCATCAGTTTCTCGGAACAATATATATATATATTATATAACTTATTATAACCATATAAATATATAATATTATATACTGATTATGTATAGCATATATGGTTATGGTTGTTTCTATTTACATCAAATAGTCTCAGATATCAATTCTTTTCCAGGTCCCATATCCCCCTATATATCCTGGCAGGGTTTGCGATGACTTACAGGCCCAGGCCAACCGATCCAACAATCTTCATGGATCAAAAATCCTACCCTCTGGTTATTTGTTACATAACCATGGAAAGATCCACCATTTTTAAGAACGGTAAACCCAGGTAAACCATCTATTTCTATGGGCCATCTATACCATGGCGAACTGTTAGTCATAACCAGAGGGTATTTGTCTGCTGAGATCTGCCTCTTTCTCAAGGCACGTGGCCAAAATGTCCACATAGCCTGTGGTGGAGGAACGATGGGGTCGACTACCAAAATCTGCAGAGTTTCTTCCGGAGATTTTCCAGAAATGGGGCCGAAGATTCCGGATGATCTACAAGTTTCAGAAGGGTTTTCAGAAGGGTTTTCCATCAAAGGTGAGACCCCCGAGGACGCTAAGTCTGCTAAGTCTGCAGGCAAAAAAACTGGCATCAAATGGTTACCTCCCGCGGGATGGTGCTCCATGTCTTGACCATAAGGATGGCATGCCATGGCAGGGTGCATTGTTGATGGACAACAAACCACCAACCATGGATGTCCTAGATATTCTGAGAAACCATTGGTTATGTTATTCTGAGAAACCATATGGATCCATATGGTATTCTGATAAACCATCTATATATATATATGGTATTCTGAGAAACCATATGACCATTTTTCTGGAATTGGCATTCACCATTGAATCCATTGACATTCCCATGATTTCACCAACACCAACAGGTGCGACTGGTGAAACCAGCCGATAGATTCGGCCGAATCTGAGCTTGATGATTTCCGGGTGAGGCCACCCAGTTCATACTGGTTGGAGGTGAAACAACCCCCCTGAAAAATATTTGTTCGTCAGTTGGGATGATGAAATTCCCAACTGAATGGAAAGTCATAAAATTCATGTTCCAAACCACCAACCAGTATAACATTGTTACTTGAACCCATTAACTATAGATATATGCATCCCCATAAACCCGCAAGTTAGAAGTCAACTTAGCCATCGGTTTTTGGGGGCCTCACCTTGTACCTCTTATATAAAAAATGGGGAAATTCCAGAGCTACCCTCCAGTCCTCCACCAACAGTTTGCTATAGAAAATCACATTTGTTTTAGTCAAGTAAACTGCAAATCACCATTATCAATATATATATAACTATGTAACAAATTACCAGAGGGTACAGATCTTAGTGGAAATCTTTATTAAATGTTTACTAGTCAATATAGATGGTTGGATATAAAGGGTGATTTTCTATGATTTTCTGGTATGTAACAATCTACCAGAGGCTGTAGTTAAATATAATGTTGCATGATTAATAAAGATATGCGTAGTTAGATATAGGCTATCTATATAAATGGTTAGTTGCATGATGTGGTTTATAATCTTGCCACGGGTGGCGCCGCTGCACCTGTAATGGCAGCTATGGTGAGGGCCTGATGAAGCCGGGGTGCTCTGTCCCCTTCCGGGATGATTTGCAAGCATTTTTTGTTGATCAAATGTTCCATAGCCATATCTAGGACTGACAACTGTAGGGATATGTTCAGAACTACTCCGTGGACCACTTCAAAATCCACTTTTCATATCTTTTCATGGGACTGATAAAGCGAGTGCGTGGAAGTACTCCGGTATTGACTACTCTGTGTTTATCATTGTTTATCCCTATGTTCCGATAAAGCATGATACCCTCTGGTAAACTAACAAAAAGCTATTGAAAATAGCCATTTACAGTTGATTTCCCCGTTAAAAATGGTGATTTTCCACCTTTTTTTGTACGTTTACCACAGGGTAAAGCCGGATGAGGTCGTCCACCACGGTGCTTTTAACGGCATCGCTCTTAACTGGATCACTGGGGCTCTGTGCCGTATCGCCCAACTTGTCCCGGACGTTGATCAAGTCCTCATCCGCTTTGGGGTCGCTGACCGCCTGCTCAGTGGATTGGCCTTTGATCAGTGGGGGATATCAAACCAAGTATTAGGGGATAAATATATTAATCATTGATTAATAGAATATGATATATTTTTTCTGGGATGGAATCTCATGCTATTTTAAATTCACCAACAATATCTGAATGATGGCGTGTCCCCAAAATGGGGGAGGGGACCCCAATTTATAGCAATTTCCGTACGTAATGAAGATGAGGTTCTAAACCTTGGGCTTTAGGGGAACTCTATTCTCAAACAAACCCAATACTGTGAAATCACGCTGTGTCGATTATATCACATGTACTATGCCGCTACTATCACAATATCCCCTATGTAATCCCTGTGAGAACAATCCCGACTCAGCTGTTCGTAGAGCACACCAGGGACTGAAAGGATACGTCTCTGCCGAAAACTAACGCCAGACACCTTCATTTGTTCGTTTTTTCGGTTGGGTCCCCGCATTGTGGGTACCCTCCAAAAATCACATAGACCCTGTTTGGCAGGGTCTATGGGGATGGTAATGATCGGGATTCGAATCGGGATATCAGATATTATCAGATTGCATCCAGAATCGCTTGAACACCATTAATAAAAATGCAATATTATGGTTATTATGGGAATTTTGTTTCTAATGCTTCACTTCATCTGGATGGTGGTTTCAACCTACCCCAAATGATGGAGTTCATCAATGAGAAGGATTGTCCCATATACTATGGAAAATAAAATTCATGTTTGAAACCACCAGCCAGTCATCGTCCTTTTTGAAAACGGAAACGGCCTCCCGGAACAAGTCCGTGTCACCGTTCAACGCGATGAAGTGAAGCACTGTACCTCATCCCGAGCAGGTCATGGTGGAAAACAACCGCTGGGTTTCCGAATCGGAAAATGATCTACTTAAACGCTGGGTGAAACCTACATCGATTTGTTATTTTACAGAAAGTAAGGAACAATCTTAAACAACATTTCTGAATGGTATCCCGTTATATCCCAATGTTTGATGGTTTAGATTTTTAACATGTCAAAACCCATGAAAATAGAACGACGGAGCATTTCCAATTCAACCAACAAGATTCCACCGGTGCTTGGACTTTGATTATGATTTAGTGTGCTGTTCTATTGTTCTATGTTCCGTCTTTTTGGGGAGTACGAGTACTATATAGTACTCTATATATATATGTAGTATACAGTATATGTAATGCAATATGTTTAAATTGATCATTTCTTTGAGAAGCACGTACCAACACATGGGGGTATCTTGTGCTGGTGTCACCCCAAATATCCAAGAGGACTCCAACTCCAACTGTCAGGTAGATGCGCAAAATCCCAGATAATCCCAACCAGTTTAGAGTGTTTCATAGTGGCCTAATAGATACCAAGTGCAGGCTTTCTTCCACCCACAGTATGTCATATACACTACTGAAATTATACAACTGGATTAATGAATGAGTGATGGTTTTATCAATGATTTTTGTACCATTTATTGGGATGGAGAAAAACAAACAAAAACTGTAGTAACCAACGCAGATTTAAATAATTTTCATGGCCCTATGTCCCCAGTAGTTATATGACAACTTTCCCGTTTTTTCTCCGTATGGGTGTGTCTGAAGATACCCAATCAAACCCTATCAATTCGAGTATTTCATGAATTATTAGGGCTATGTGAAGAACATGTCCAAACATATATCACACATAATACAAAATCATTATGTATATAATATGTATATATATATATGTAGTCATCCCCAAATAGACGGAAAAGTGAATCCCTCCTCATGAATCATGATGATTTATATGAATTACGTTTCCAATCTATTTGGGATGACTATCTATCTATCTATCTACCTACCTACCTACCTATCTATCTATCTATCTATCTATCTATATACAGTATGTGTATGTATAAATAAATAAATATATTAATATATATATATATATATGGGGTTTCCACAAATAGGGTACCCCAAATCATCCATGATATATTTTCGGTAATTCTCCCATCAAACAACCATCCAGCGCGCCGCTTGGGGTCTCGCACGTCCCTGCTCCCAGCTGACGGCATTGATTCCACCGATCCTCGACCACCGAGAACTCCGAGAGATGCCCGGATGGCCGGAGAAAACCGGTTTCAACGGGTTGATTTAAGGCTGAAATGGTAGTAAACATCAGAGAAATTGCAGCTTTTAACATGTTTTAACTACCTATAGTTGATGCAATCTTTTTCTCTGAAACCGAGTCTGGGAATGTTGGGGGGTGATCATATCATGTTTACCATAATTGGGCGATTGACAAAGGTTTTCTGCCGAAGCAGCCGTAGCATTCACGGTGATGGTATATTTACCTAGACCCAAAACATCCCCGGAAAGGTCAAAATACGCCATCCTCATAGCAACATTAGGAACTGCTTAGTGGACTTATACTCCAGGTCATTAATGCCAACCCAGGATTCATCAATCCCTAGCCCGGCCGTTTTGGGAAGCTACGAAGTATCAGATCATGACTATTGGGGGAATACCCTGATTAATAAACCGGCCGGTTGTCATATGTTGTCATTCCGGACTTGACATTCATTGGAATTCCCCACGTCGAAGTGATTCACCGAGGCGCTGTTTGCTTTGCATCAGTTTGGCGACTCGGTTCACCCTTCGCCTGCGACGCCACCAAGAGATCCCCGTCGTGTGTTTCTTTCCGTCCGTCCTAAGATGTGATGTTTGTACTAAACATTTGGGGTCTCTAGGGAATATGATGATATGGATCCAACTATGTTAGTGATATTAGGGAGAAGGGATTATTTAACAACACCCAAAGGATTATAATTATTATCATTTCATATATTATCATCATTATTATTGTTGATATATATATATATATAGTATACCACACAACCTGCCATCCAACATCATGCAAAACCCAGAGACGTTGCGCACCATCTGATGCGATAATCTCGATCTTCCACTTCAATCAATGGCATCTCTCGCCCGGCCCACATAGGTTTCCCTTCAATCTGGCGCACGTGCTGGAAGCGGACCAAATGTGGTGGTGTATAATTGCAAATATACATACAAATCTTAAAATTACCATTTACAATATCTTATATTGCAACATCCTATATTTTCTATTATTGATATTCTATAATAATAGTTTAAAAGATCTTATAATATATTATAGTAAGTTGTGATTTCTTATACCTTATCTTATAAGAACATGTAATATCTTATAATATCTTATATGTTCTTACGATATCTTAGTATTATCGTACAGTTTAAGTCAGATAACTTCCATATGTCTTTGCGTTCAAATCGGTGTGGAGTCTCCTCAGGTCATTGGTTTTTGACAAATCGTGGCCAATGGCTGCTCCATTGGATTAATCCACAATATAGGGAATACTTGTACTGTATATATATATATATATATAACTTAGAACTTATATAACATGTATAAATATGTATAATCTAATCATATCACTTAGAATTCATATAACTTATATACCTTACATTATACCTTATATAACCTATCAAAGCTTATTAAAAACAACGTTTCAACGACACGTTCCGATCTGACGGTCCCCAGATCCACGAGGGGACCTCGATGTGGAGCTCTTTGAAGGGACAACCTGTGGAGCTCGAGTTCAGCGGTCCCAACCCAGCAATAACTATGGTTTATGGTACTTATAACTATAGTTACTGGGGCTTATAAACCAACTTATATGGTGATTTTATGGTGACTTAATGGGATTTTATGGTGACTTAATAGGAATTAATAGGATCTGAATGGATTTACTAGGAGATACCCTCTGGTAAACATACAAAAAACTATGGAACATCACCATTTTTCATGGGAAATTCAACTATTTCAATGGCCATTATCAATAGCTATGTGAAATTACCAGAGGGTATATTAATGGGGATATTGATCATGGAACATCATTGATATACATATCTGGTTGGTGGTGCAATAACAATCTTGAAAAATATGAGTTCGTCAATGGGAAGGATTATCCCATATATAAAATGGAAAATACAAAATGTTTCAAACCACCAACCAGATTTATATATATGGATATAGTTATTAAGTGGATATATAATATATATTTATATATATATATCAGTATTAACTAACTTTCTTAATGACCAATGGTTTGACTGTCATGAATCATATCTCTTTCATGCATTGGAATCACGATTAATCCACAGGTAAACCATAGTTAATCCCTCTTAATCCCTATTAAACCACATAAAACCACGTAAAACCATATAAACCATACAAAACCATATAAAACCATATAAAACCATATAAAACCATATAAAACCATATAAAACCATATAAAACCATATAAAACCATGGGTAATCCATAGTTGATCCATAGTTACTCCACGTGGCGGTCGCTGTGCGCCTACTTTGCCACAGAGAAAGTGACGGAGCTCTGTGAGGGTCAGCTCTTTGGGCACCAGCACCTGGGCACACTGAAACTCGGCAATGCAAATGGATTTCTATGATATTCAGAATATAGGTATATATATATATATATATATACGTATATATATATACATACACCCAAATATATATATATATATATATACATATACACCCAAATATATATATATATATTTATTTATTTATTTCCCTCGTGTCCCACATATATATATATATATATATATCAAACATGATGGATGAATAATGATTCAATGATAATCATATTCAAGGTGACCATGTATATATATATATATAGAAATGGATAGAACTGGATTTTCTTACTGGAGTCAGATACATTGGATGGGGCATGAAGCTGACCATGTTACGGGTAGAAATGGGGTTTTAAGGATATAACTTGATATACGTTTTAATTTTCGGACAAAATCTTAGCCATACTCCTAGGCATGGTAAAAAGGTATATGTTAAAACTTAAAACAAAACTGTTCTGAACTTGCGCGATGAAGGGATAGAATTTGATGGGGATAGAATAGAGGATACTAAGGATATATAACTGAGGTATAGAACTGGATATAGAAAGATTGGGTTATCAATTTGTATTAAACCCACCGTTTTATCGGCTGGATATGACTAGAGCAAGCAACAGGGGGGCCATCAATTAAACTAACCGTTCTATGAGCGTGCTTGATTGAAGTTGCCAATATGGTATCCGGTATATGTCTATGATTCATTGATGGATATCAATGGGATAACATCTAATTTTCAATGCGGGGAGAATTTAGCCCATCTTATTATTGAAAACTATGGAAAAACTATGGAAAACTATGGGACAATATAGGGAAATAATGGAAAATATGGGAAAACTATGGGAAAATATGGGAAAACTATGGGAAAATCATGGAATTTTCCTCGCTTTCAGAATGTTTCTTCCAGGTGAATCCGGAACTGGTTGGACAGTACTTTCGCCCTGCCATCGGGGACTTTTGGAAGTCGACCCTCCGAACTATCTGCGTACGAAGAAAGCGATGAGAAACAGAAAAACAACTGGTTGGTGGTTGGCCTACCCGAAATATATGGTTAGTATGGTTTAATATGGTGCAAAATCCCATTGATTATCATACTTAGTTACTTATATAGCTGGTTGGTGGTTGACCTACCCCTCTGAAAAATGATGGAGTTTGTCAGTTGGGATGATGAAATTTCCAAATGGAAAAATAAAAAATGTTCCAAACCACCAAGCAGACAACATTTAAGAAATGCGTACTCTCTTGACACATGGTCTCAGTCAATGTTGCAAATTGCAGCTGTGACCCAGCCCTGTAAGTCGGGCGAGTACTACAAACAATTCTATTGTCTATGCTGCAAACGTGGGGTATTCCAGGATTCATAATGTTTGTATATGCTTGTCATGTTCAATTGTTTCGAGTTTTTTTACTGATTAAACCATCAAATTTGGGCCTTATAGCGGTCCGTAGAAGGATCAAAAGGTTCTTCCCTATCTGCTGCTGTATGTTTATGGTGATTCAGACTCTCTATCCTTCTGCGGACAGTGTATAGATAGATCATGAAATTCTCAGCCCTCGGTGTCCGCAGAAAGTCAAACGACGATCACAAACGCCTCACATTCCCAGATGTCTCATTTGTCTATTCTTTGTTTTTTTTTTTGGATTTAGCCAAACATAGATCAAACATAACTTGCTGAACATCATTGCTCCAGGGGTTGCCCCCCAATCTCTAGTCGCACCTTGACATGTTGGAAACGGCCCAAGGCTTTGGAGTTGTGCATCACCACCCAAACAAGTCCTTCCGGAGCCTTCCTTCGCTCCTGAGGGTGCGCACCCTTCAGGATCACCCAATGGGCCCATTGGGTCTTGGTCCATACCCCAAACTTTGGATTTAGACCATTGTAGCATATCATCTCTCTATATTCAGGTGACCAAAGATATCTATGTCATGTGGGATTCACCATAAACCATCCCAAAAAATGGCTTTCTTCTTGGCAAAACGCCAAGGTCTTTGGGAATATTTTTTCAATGACCATCATAATTGACAATTATGGATGAATTATGGATGAATTATGGATGAATTATGGATGAATTATGGATGAATTATGGATGAATTATGGGTGAATTATGGATGATCAAGGGTTGCCCACCCCGGGTCCTGTGTCTCCAGCGCCAGCCCCTCGCCATCGGCCGTCGCAATCCCCGCGTCGCCGTCGGGCGCCGGAACCTCCGCCGGAAGCTCCGCGGTCTCCGCGGCGGTGACGGAGGTGGCGTCGGGGGGCGAGGCGGGACGGCTGCTGTGCCTGGGTCGCCGGGCGCGTTTGTTCCAGTTGGAAAGTTGAACCAATCATTGGATATATTGAATATATTGGATATTAGTTGGATATTCATTACTATATCATATATAGCATTGATATCAGTTGGAAAGTGCAAGATGTATATAGCAGCTATAGCATTGAATAGTATTGAATATCAACTTGAAGTCTTTTTGCAATTGTACTATAATATACTATAAGAATCATTGAATAGATTGAATAGGTCAATAACAGAATACAGAAATTTATCAACCCAAATCTCTGAATGCTGAAGTTGATACTTTGTTGGTATTTCATAGTTGATAACTGAAATTGATACTTGGTTGAGGAAGTTAAATAGCAGTATCTCAAGGTTGCTCCCAACACCCCGAATCCAAGGGGGGCTTGTTGATGATAAAACGTTGAATAGCAATTGCAAGTTGACAGTCAGTAAAGTTGATACTGGTACTTACTGCTTGCTGTTGTTGACACTTATATCAACAGTAAATTAACTAATAACATGTCGTTTTCTTTTAGAACCAATTCCAGTTGTCAAGAGTTGATACTTGCCGTGGCAGCTTTCCAGCAATGCATTCAATTCCTGGGTATCTCCAAATAGCCTTCATGCAATGTATCGCAATCTTACTGTTTTTCACACGCTACTAGTAGGGGCAACTATCTAGTACAAGTCATCTGATATCATCTAATATCATCTATATATTAGAAATATCTAATATCATATCATCTAACATCATCTATATCGCAACGTTTCATCGGACGATCGGGCTATCAAAAAACATCCTTGGCATCCTTGGTATCTCTCCGCGATAAGGTCCCCGACACGGGAACCGGAACCGCTTGGGCCTGCTATTCCCGATTTTCCCCGTGGATGAACAATGGTTTATATGCCTAAAAATATGATCGAATAGAATAAATATATGGTTTATGTATGTGTATATGCTTTTATAAGGTTTGCTAGGGAGAAGAATGGTTTATATTGGTTAATACTTAATACCCTCCAAATATCATGGCAATTGAATATGCCCTATAAATCATGAAGGTTTATAGCTAGGAAAATCAACTAAATGGGGGATTTTCCATTGTAATGTTTGATTACTGGAGGGTAATCGGGAAAATAAACAACCGTCTTCAGCAAATCAGAGATACCTTTGTACTGCAAAATCATCCAATAAGGGCATGTCTGCTGAACATTACTTGAGCTAAAGCTAAGCGGCGACTAATTTGTTAATGCTCATTTTTTTTTAGCAAATTCATCATCTGTCCTGCATTATTGGTTAATCGTAGGTATTATAAAAAAGATATCAGCCAGTCGTGGCTGGATGCGGTGCCAGTGGGCCCAATTTTCAACATTCATTAGATTCATTGTTGAAAGTCACTAATAGTTGATTCATAGTGCATCAACATTCATTAATAGTTGATTTTCACGATATTTTCCACTTTAATCCTCCATTTGCAGTGGATTTTTTGAACATCGACCATTTACTTCGATGATTTCCCGGTATAAACCTCCATGGGCGGGATTTTCCAGCAAGAACTCCTCCGCATTCCTGGAATATTTTTTTCTGGGATGATGTATTCTTCAAGCAGGGATAAGAAATGAGGTGAGTTGATAAATCAACATCTATTGTTTATGTGGTTTAGTTTTTTTTGAGGTGATTTGGGAACGAATATCTATGAATATCTCACAAAAATCACTTTTGCGAGCAACCCTTGAACACTTGGGGTGAACCATAAGCACATCCGGGGTGAACCCGGGTGGTAGTAGGTCAAACCCCCATGTTTGTCATGTGAAAAAATCGATGTTAAATCCATTAAATCCCACTTTGCATAACCTCAACTCCTCAACAATATCGAAATTCCATGACAGCTCAGCCCATCGGCGCCTCAGTCCCGGAAATATCCTCCCCGGAGTCATCTGCCATCCTCGCACCAGGAGAGATGATCAGTGATGAATGGATGCATCATTCGAATAGATGACTTACTGGTGATAAACGTATAATGTGAGGGAATGATCCACTGGCAAACTATCAATAATCCCAGAAACCCCCATTGCCATCCATTCCCTACGTTTAGCACCAGTAAGATGATCAAAACACAAAAAAAGAGCAATCTATGTCTATATACAAAATATATATTGCATACACCTTGTCTGAATTATTGCGGTATACGGATTATCTCATTATCTTATACTAAATATATCAATATTCTATATCCTCCCAAGAAGACCCTTGGGTATGGTGGGTCGGCTTTGACAATCAGGCTCGATTTATCCCAGCCCAAACGCTGTCATCTATTTCTACTTTGGTGGCTTAGCCACCCATCCCCCAACAAAAAGAGTCAATTTGGATCATTCTGCAACCAAAAAAAAGATCTGTAAATTTGGCATAACTTGGGTATGTTAAACATGTTGTAAACTGAGAGCCCTGAGAGAAATCCACCCAGATCAATGTTTAGGGGTTGACCAACAGCTCCGCTCCTCTCCGCGAGAGTTTCTCACATCGCCGCACGCCACTTCCATCCCATGGCCATATGTATATCAAAAACCAGTTATCAGATGTTCGAAGTTCGCATGTGTATGCACATATGATGTGAATAAAACTAGGTATATACATATGTAATATAAACATATACAGTATATCAATCTATGACTCTATGAATGGATATATAAATATATGCAAGTACATGTGTATATATATATATATGCACAATGTAGACAAATTAAGATATATACAGTATGAGAAACGTTCAAAGCCCTGTGTCCTCCCATTGGTACTGGTTGATTGAGGATGGGATTCTCCGTTCAACCAGCCGTGAGTGGCAGTCATAATAAACAGCATCCCGCTAGGGTGTACCCGATGCCATGAACCTCTGGATGGTCTATTGTTGTGTTTCTCATATATCAATATATATCATATTTATCATCAGATGTTGTTCGCATGTGTACCCACAAATATCAATATATAAATCTATGAGTGGATGACGCATGTATATACATATATTAATATATGAATATAACTCAATATCAAGATAATGTCGACGACTTGAGATGTAAATGCATATTTAGATATGTACATAGTTATATCTATGTCTCACTGATTTTACCCAACTGATGACCTTTTCTTTCACTTAGCTTCTTTTGTAACGCAGCTGCAGCTGCCCTGGGGTAACTAAGGGTTGAATCGGAGTATACTCATGGATCAATGGTATAAACCTGTTGTGCATATGATCTCCTTGTATATATGTATACACTCTCTGTATGTGTAATCTACATATCTACAATGTCAGGCCCCCAGATAGCTAAGTTGGTTTATAACTCCAATAACTATGGTTTATGGTATTTATAACGAACTAGTTACTGGGGCGAATCTAAACCAACTTATAACTGGGGGGCCTCACATTGTATATATATATATATATATGGGAAATCACCATTTTTAATGGGAAAATCCACTATAAATAGCCATTTTCAATAGCTACGTTAGTCATTACCAGAGGGTAAACCATAGCCATTCGATGTCATTGCAAGTATGATCGAAAGCTTCCCCTCCCAGATCCTGGATCCTCCAAGTTACGCCGGTGGATAGCTGGTGATGCTGTGCATTTTAAGGGACAGTAAACTCAGTAAAGCCATGGGGATTCTGGTCTATTTTCAGAGGAAGTTACTAAGCCTAACATCGGAAAAAATCCATATCCACACATCACTAAACTACTGGGATCTTTATACTATATCATCTCCATATCATTCATATTATCTAATAAGTTCATAGCTGGTTGGTGGTTTCAACCCCTTTGAAAAATATGAAAGTCCGTTGGGATGATGACATTCCCAGTATATGAAAAGTCATAAAACTCATGTTGGAAAAAAAAACAACCAGATCCCCATCAATCACTATTAATCCCCATTAATCACTACTAATCACTATTAAATCACCATTAAACAACTAACTTTTAGAATCATCACAATGCCACGTCCAGGCGACCATTCCAACACCGACACCTTTGTTTTCGCAGGTCCGACGAGACGGACACGGGTTTCAGGCGGGCGGTTCCTAGAGATGTTTTTCGTTGTGGCCTCAACACGAAACATTAAAAATACGTATCTGATGTTTCTGCATCTTCATCCACCGAAAAAAAAACATGATAGTTATAGGATGTTATAACATGATTTTTAGTGATCTAGAGCCTGATGCCATCATAGTTTTTTGGCAACCCTGTTGTCAGCAACACAGGAGGGCGTGTCTGGGAGCTCATGATGCATTCTGTTCTGTTCATAGAATGGGATCGTCACTAGAATAAAAAGGTTTGACCAAATCGCCAAATCAGTTAAATGGATGTGGGTCAAAATGGAAGACCGATGTGGGACCACAGATGTGAATGTCTAGTTTAGTATTAACCATCCATAATTTTGGGGTACCTAATTTTGACCCATACCCAAATAGCTCTGAACAGTGCAACCCCAAACTTACCGCGACACTCTTACCTTTTTGTTGAAACAACAATTCAACCAACCTTGGCAGTTCACTCCGCAGACAGCGATGTTCATTCCGATTCGGTCGCATTTCAGACCCACTGCTCTGACTTCTGCCTCGAGGGAAGGGGAATCAGTGGATTGTTTTGGGTACAACACGTGGGTGTAACTTTGGGTTTAGAAAGGGTTTCACCTGGGGAGGAAGTGGGGCATGCTGGGCCGCCGATGCCTATATACAATACTGGGATATATGCATGTCACTTCGGAACTGATCAACAGCACATCTGTTTTTTCCAGTATATCCAAAAAAAACTTACCTAATGTGTTTGTTATATGCAATGTAAATACGTTCGTTTGAGCTTGAGAACTGAGTTATATCATTGCCAAATTAAACACATACCATTTGGTATGCACATCCAAGAAATGAATGCGTTTTTACCCTTTGGTAATCAAACATCAAAATTTGAAATTCCACCATTTATAGTTGATTTTCCCAGCAAAAAAACTCCAATTAATTATAGAATATTTCTCATTGCCACGTTTGACTACCAAAGGGCAACAACTTTTAACACTTGAGCAGTGTTCAAAATCCCTCTATCATTCCATTATACTGGTTGGTTTATAGGGATTCCCCTATTGGATTATGATTCATAATCCCCAATATATTGAGTAGTGTTACCCTCTGGTAAACGTTAACAAAAAACGATGGAAAATCACCATGTTCCAGCTGGGTAAATCCACTTGACTGGGCCATTTTCAATAGCTATGTTTACCAGCTGGGTATCCCATAGAATCATCAACCCACAGGGACTTTGAAGTCATTGAAGTCCGTTGAAGCCCGGTATTCATGTCCCAAAAAAATCAATGTCCCAATAAAATTAAAATAGAAAATAGCAAGCCTCAAATATCCCTTTGAAAATCCATTCGCTGATCCAAATGCATATATATATATCTTTACACATATTATTTAGACACATAGACATATAAATGAACAGAAACGACATGGATTGGATGTTGCCCAGTGAATTGCTACACTTTAATATTTGGTGGATGTTTCTTCACGAGACGAAATTTGATCCAGTGAATCCAGAGCTGGCACTGTGGACAGGACCAAAACTTTGGGCAAAGTCGGAGAAATGAGGAGCCTATACGGCCGCTGACGCTTCGGCTGGAGTCAGTAATGAGTTCATCCAGTGAAAGTCGAAATCGGTAATCTCAATGCGCGATGCACATCACACTTACATAATCCACAGAATCACTTGTGAAGTCAGATCCGTCCGCTACATAGATTGCATAGATTTCAATCAATTAGAGCATGAATCGAACTGTTCTTGATACCTTCTAATTCACAAGATGCTCTCCGGTGATCAAACATGGCAATGGAGAACTGCCCTACTGAGAGCACCTTCCAGCAAACCCATGGAACAAATGCTGAAAGGGAGCCAACCGGCAACTCACGAAAACGGATGGGACGGTCGTTCGCATCCCTAGGGTAAACCAATGGAAAATGAGCCATTTATTCATATGATTTACCGAAAATGACGATATTCCACATCTATGTATACCTTAGGAACCCAAACCCGCAAAAAACGTAGGGTCAGTGGAAAAACCCGAGGTTTCTGGCAGAAACCCGAGGTTTTCCAAACCAGTACTAAAATACGGGGTTAGTACGGGTAAAATACGG
>Ga0126342_10011002_pt1 | contig 16170 bp, 7 predicted proteins | sample Cyp1metagenome_FD_92528 | JGI IMG/M metagenome (GOLD analysis project Ga0126342, IMG submission 92528) | Coral microbial communities from Lord Howe Island, Old Settlement Bay, Australia - Cyphastrea 1 metagenome | ecosystem: Host-associated > Invertebrates > Cnidaria > Coral ... | reverse complement strand
GAGGACGACGAGGACGACGAGGACGACGAGGACGACAAGGACGACAAGGATGACAAGGAGGACGAGGAGGACGAGGAGGAGAGGAGGAGGAGGAGGAGAGGAGGACGAGGCAGGAGGAGGAGGAGGAGGCAACTGACATAAAATCTAACAACCCTCACCTGGCAGGTGGGGAACAAATATCCACTTCATCGATTCCCCAGTCCTGGTGGATTTCCTATTGGGAAAATCAACAATCACCGACAAAACAAAAGCCAGATAATTCACTGGATTGTTATTGACCAACCAGTATAGTCGTTGAGGGACTGTCCCATATTATGGGCCATATGAATTGTGGGTATATCTCCTTACACTTTACATAGACCTTACATATGGTAGGTACAAAACCTGGTGTTTGAAATCCCATGGAATAAGGGGCTGTTGATTTTCTCAAGAAGGGCTTGGTTCACCACCAGGCTTCACCCGTTTCGCTGCGCTCTGGTGGATGGCAGTGTTTCACAAAACCCCCTGAAGTCCCTTGAAGTCTCTTAAGTTTGGACTAAAGGAAGGCCTCCCCCCCGCAAAACGTTTGCAACTGGTTTATCTTACCCCATATATTATATAACTTGATAACTATGATATACATATCCAAACTTGTAAACCGACTTGCCTGCTGGAAGTCCGAAGAAGATTGGAAAAAGTTCAATTTACCGCTACGTCAGGATTGGAATGTATTTTCAATGGATTGGTTTAAGGGAAATTTTAGAGGAAACCCCCATATTTAATGGGAAAATCTATGGTTTCCTGTAGATTTTCCCTTAAACCAATCCATTGATATTTTCTCTATCTTCTTTGAGGGCAGCCCCTGTGCAATTTTGCAGGTCCTTTTTCATCTCATCGCTCCGCACGTTCCCTTTCTTGCTGAAGTAAGGGATCGCGCTGCAGATTTTTCCTGCACAGATCGAAATTATGTTTTGGTGAATCGATTCCTAATTTCTCTGGGCAAATAAAAATTTAATCCATGGACCTGAATTGTTGGGCCATAAAAGGGGATGATTTCCCTTATAATTTACCCAGATTTATGTATACAAGGTGGTGTCCCCCCAGTTATAAATTGATATATCACCTATAAACCATAGTTATTGGACTTATAAACCAACTTAGCTAACTATGGGGCACCATCCTATAGGTATGTCTGAAAATAGGCTGGGGATTCCCATGGATTACCATGGATTAACCATCAAATTTGATACCGATGGATAGCGTATTTTCAGACAAATCCATACAGTCCTACAGGTATCATTTTTTGTTGCATTCTGAATGGAAGAAAAATTTCTCAAATGAACATATAAAAGTGCGTTCAAAGTGTTTGGAATCATTTCTCACCAGGGCTTTAACACCTACAAAGTGGGGGCCCCAAACGATAGCTAAGTTGGTGAACATAACTCCAATGTCACGAACTGGGTTTATGGTACGCAGATAACGAACTAGTTATTGGGGCTAACTTGTTAACCAACTAACATCACTAGGGGGCCCCACATTGCACCTATTAGTCAATATTAACCATTATTATTAACACTATTAACACTATTATAAACCAACTTATAACTAGGGGGCCCCACATTGTATAACAGTTTGCCAGAATTGCTGTTCGATTCGGGTTCCCTAGATCTTCCAAAAAGTTGAAAGAAAGGCTTCGCTTGCGCTTAAGCGTTCTCCTTAAATCTCCCAGGTCCCATGTACCTCAGTGGATCATGATTTACCCTCTGGTTATGTCAAAATAGCTATTGAAAATGGTGATTTAGTTCGTGGATTTTCCCATTGAAAATGGTGATTTTCCATAGCTATGTTAGTTTACCAGAGGGTATCAACCATTACGCTCTGATTAACTAACATGGTAACATGGCTATGGAAAGTCATAATTTTTAATAGATAAATCAACTATGAAATGGCAATTTTCAATAGCAAACTGTAACAAATTACCAGGCCGGGTACTGCCGTTTCTGTTCTCAATCTCCCAGCAATTTGAGAAATTCTGGCGAGACAATCATCCCATCTTGAGCGGTGAAGAAAGACATCCTGATACGTCTTGAAACCACCCTTTGCAGGTTTCCATCATGCCTTATTCTTTGCAGAAATCATACCTGTAGTAATTAACTCATTCAGCAACCTAAAATAAAGGCATTTGGGGATGATTCACCATAACAACCGCCAGAAAAAGCCATTGATCCAGAATATTCATCATTCTACTCCATTGATACCCCCATCCCACCATTTGTAATCACCAGCTTTCCCCAGTTGAAGGGTTGGTTTGTCTGAAAATATGGTACCTGGTAACCCATTCCATCCCCTTCTTCATCATCATTTCCCCCTTAAAAACTGGCTGCCTATGTTTTGAATTGGAGGTATACCATCCAGTGACCCAACTTGCATATCAGGCTGGTTCTCCCATATTCAATCCCATCTGGGTAGATTATCATATTTCACTCACCTGAATTCTTAGAGGCCATAAAAGCGGAATGATTTCCCCATATCTAAACCATGATTTCCCCAGGCTTCGGTCGAACAGGCGAAACGCTCGTGAAAAAAAAATGCCCCTGATCAGTTCCCAGGAGATCATCATCCCCGAAATCAGGGCTTGGTAAATGTCCTAATTTTATCACATCAAATAAAAAAGGGGATCGATTTTCTCCAACAGATACTTAAGTTTTAGTGATGTGAAACAAATCAGCCATGGGACATTTACAAAACCCTGGAAATCCCCTCAAAAACCAGCGCTTTTTTTCCGTTAAAACCTCTCCGGTCGAGTCTCTGGATGTCCGCCAAAGGATCCGAGCGGCGAAAGACGTCCGTGGCAATGGCCTGACTTTGAAAAGCTGGGGAGATTTCACCGAAAACAGTTTTTTGATGGGGATTTCAATGGTGATTTCAATGGATTTAACCAACAAAAATGGAGGATTTGAATGGAGATTGCACAGAAAACACTGGGGATTTGTCTGGTAATTAACACATCTTAACACTTCTAACTGGGGATTTCACATCTTTACACTTTTCTGGGGAGGATTTCAATTGGGGATCCAAATGAAAATAGTACATAGATGTACATAGATATCGGACGGTAACATGTTGAAAGACATCAGAGACGTAATTCAAGATCAAACAAGAATTTATAACACATCCATTTTTGGTGGTTTGATACTTGGGACTGTCCAAAAAAGGAAACGGATTGGGTGTCCCCCAATATATGGCAGAGGCTGCAGAGCAGAAGGCACATAAGTTTTATCATGTTTTATCCATATACATCCAGACCCACACGAAGAACCTCCACTCTATGGAGGTTTAGTTACCCTCTGGTAATGACTAACAGTTTGCTATTGAAAATGGCCATAGAAATAGTTGATTTTCCCATAAAAGATGGGTGGATCTTTCCATCGTTTTCTGTTAACGTTTACCAGGCCAGGTACCCCCAAATCATCCATCATTCGACCATGACGCCAGGGGATCACCCTGGAGACTGCAGAAACGAAGTTTTTCTCAATCTCCACCAGAAATCCACGGTATAGTTGGCTGAAGTTCAACCAATATTTACCCGGCCTGGTAAACGTTTACATCTATGTCATAGATGTGGAAAACCTATCATTTGAACATCGTTTTCCCAGGTAAACCATGCAGTTTTCCAAATAACGATGGAAAATCACCATTTTTTTAGAACGGGAAATCAACTATTTCGACTGGGCCATGTTCAAGTTCGCAAACTGTAACAAATTGCCAGAGGGTAGATATCATTAAAAGACACTCCAAAAATCCCAATTTTCTTGTTTGTCAAATGCCAACTTTTGGTGCTTTAACGGCCGGCCACTATGAGACAAACCAGCCACTTTTTCGAAAAACTCCAACTTATCAAACCATAAAGCCATCATACAACCACCCAATTCAGACATTTAAAAAAAAAAACAGGTTGGTGGTTGACCTACCTCTCTGAAAAATAGGGATGATTATTCCATTCCCAACTGTAAAGTCATAATCCATTCATGTTCCATAAACCACCAACCAGATTGAGTATTGTTCATCATGATTTTCCATGGCTTCTCCCATGGATTTCTATGGGCTTTTCTCATGGTTCCAGTACCAGAAAAAAGACTGAGGAGCCAAGTCCATGAGCGTACTCCCCTCTCCAGGTCTCTTGCCAGCCATCAAATCCTGCGCCAAAACCCGAGACAACAAAAAAACCCAAGGAATTCCAGGGTTTTTTTTCATGAATCATCTGCGGTGGGAAATGCAAAGATATTTAAAGTCCAAGGATCCAGAAAATCTGAACATCTTCAGGTTGAAAATGAGAACTATCTGCAACCACCGATGGTCAACAGGCCAATCATAGAATGCGAATAAACCATTCTTGCAATGACCCCCCTTACTATAACAATAGTTTGAGGTTAGGATGTTTTGAGCACCAAAATTCCAATGCCATAAATCATCATAAATCTCTACTTAGGGCATGATTGAAGAATGTACAACCCACTGGCAAAATCAGAGATGATATTTGCAGGTCTTGGGTTCACCCCATTACTGAAAATCATCGTTCAGCCCCAAAAGGTGAGATTTTTTAACGCCCCGAAAACATCTCATCTGGGGAGCTATCCTCAGTAGATATTCCCCACTTTATGGGTGGTTTTTAATCACAAACCTGAAATAACGCCAGGAAAACGCAAAATCCTGTCAAACCCCCCTGATACCCTTCTGTTGACACCAAAGATAGGTGGTTTGCATGGACTGCCCCAGTCCATACACAATTTCGTAGGTTTTGACTCATCAACATTTCAGGAGATGTTCAAATGATAAATTTTGCTGTCTGGTAAATGTTGTGCATTTATAGTCTGGGTTATATGTTCATCAGCAAATTTCAGGATACGCTCAAATGACATAGATGTAAACGTCTTAATGAATCCCAAGTCACCCTGCGGTAAACGTTTACATCTATGTCATAGATGTGGAAAACCTACCATTTGAACATCGTTTTCCCAGGTAAACCATGCAGTTTTCCACATAACTATGGAAAGATCCACCATTTTGAATGGGAAAACTCACTATAAATGGCCATTTTCCTAGCTTTTTGTAGCATAAAACCATGCTAAAAACCTCGTTTGGGTCCCATTTTTTTTTTCCACCTGCGACGAGACTCGACGTAACCCTGATCTCCTGAACATATGATTCCCGCGGCGCGGCGCTGGGATCCCGATTCCGCAGGAAATCTTCAAACCATCCGATCGCCTCGACGCAGCCCGGAAATGGCCCCGAAGGAAAATCCTGATTTATAACCCATGACGGATCCATGGTGCTGCTATATATGGTAACATGGATCCCATCAATATATCCCCTTTATGTTAGCATATATACCAGCACCATGGATCCTATGGGTAATGATTTATAGGGATTTGATTGGGATTTAATCCTGATTTATAGGGATTTATAAACAATGATGAGTTTATATAGGGATTTTAATGAAACGGATTCATTAATGTCCTTATTTCCTTCTATCCAGGACCATGAATGGGATTTCATGAGGTTTTTCGAGGGATTTTGATACCCAAGCTGGTGATTTGATCGTGTTTCAAGGGGATTTAAACCAACAACAATAGGGATCTAAGCAATGAATATAGTCATGTAGTTTTCATGGCCTGGAGTGGGACTTGACTTTGTTTCCCATGGGAACTGGCTCTGAACTCGACCGAAACGACCTGAGTCCCTGAAAAAAAAACATGGGGTGTGTGGGGTGATCTGAAAATAGTGCACCCAAAACTCACTGCATGGTAACCCTCTCGTTATGACTAACATAGCCATCGAAAATCCCTTATAAATGGAGGTTTATAGCTGGGAAAATCATCTATTTTTATGGGCCATTTTCCATGGCTATGTTAAATAACCAGAGGTAATCATACACTAATTCTATGTAATTCTATAATTGTCATTCATTCTCCCTCGAAAAAATGGCCATGAATTGGCTTCCAAAAACATAAAAGACACACATGTCAGACTTGTATTGTCGCTTATATATCCATATATATATATCCAATTATCATCCCCATTTTTAACATTTACATCCACATTTTGAACCGTTAAACATCGTTTAAAGCACTATTTTTGGCGATCATTCACCCAATATTCCACAGGGCAACCCGTTGATTCCCGGAAAGGTGTGGTCCTGTTGGGGCCAGCCGCGCACTTCTCGAATCCAGGTAGAATCAGACGCGTATCTGACAACGGGAACTCAGGCAGAGGTGATTTAAGAATACAACTTGGTAGTTTAGATACATGTCTCTAGATATATATATATATATATATGTGTAGTTACTAAGTGGGATCATCCTCCAAGTATAAATATACACATATATAGTATATATATATGTGTATATTTATACTTGGAGGATGATCCCACTTAGTAACTGCTTGGTAGCCATAGTTCACCCTTTAGATATGGGATAACCCTCAAAATCGGCTGGTGATCAAATGATAGGAAGAATGGATTTTTGGATGATTGATAAAGGATGAATGAATTGAAAGGGGCCCAGAAATAACGAATACAATAGATGTCTCTTCGCCTATTTCACCACCCGAAAGGATGTGAACGGAACACGAATCTATGGGGGTCCCTTCTCGTGCCTGGTATCCATAAAAATGTGGGGTGACTCAATTGAGGGAAATCATCATTTTGCCACAAGGTGAGGTCAACGTTAGGTGTGTTCGTTTATAAGCCTATCTGGTTGGTGGTTTTAACCATCTTGAAAAATATTAGTCAGTGGGAAGGATTATCCCATATATTATGGAAAATAAAAAATGTTTGCAACCACCAACCAGCTATGAATTAGTTGGTGATATCCCCCCATAAACTCATATTTTAACCAAGTTATGTGCGTCAACTTAGCTATCATAAGCGGGTGCCTCACCTTGTACTAGAGTCATATTTACCAACCAGTTCTCACCATGAAAATAGGCATGAAAAATTTCTCCAATAAGTATCATAACTTATAACTTATTGGAGTTGCTTTAATCCCTATCATTATCATAACAGTAAATCATCAAAAGTTTGGTGTATAATGATAGGTTATGATATAATCCATGTTATGTATCATAAATGTATGATTTTAATCCCTATCATTAATGTATCTATGAATTTATGATACATTACATAACAGGAAATCATCAAAAGTTTGGTGTACTTATACCCTCCAGTAAATCAACATAGACCCTGGCAGTCATCGAAGTTGCTTCAGATCAGTTTCCACTAGAAAATGGTGATTTTCAGGGTCGAACTGTGAATTTACCAGAGGGTAACTGTCAGCAACGTGGAAACAACCTAGTGACTGGGCCTCACCCTTCCATCCCCTCTGCTGACACAATAGCGAACTGGAACCATAGTTACATTAAAAACTCTTCGAACTAACCCATTTTCATAACCTTAGTTAAATCACCATGGGTTTATAGAACTCACGAAAAGCTACATCCATTTTCCGAATTTTCCAGTCCGCAAACTGTAAGAGTTTACCATCTGGTTATGACTAACATAGCCATGGAAAATCACCATTGTGAAGAACGGTAAACCATCTATTTCAATGGGCCATCTATATCATGGCTATGTTAGTCATAACCAGATGCTAGATGAACAATCTGGGTACATTTTCCTGACCTCACCGCTCACTGGAATCATGGTTAGGTATGTTGAATAGTACCCCCTGGAATCTATGTTACCCTCTGGTAAACTAACATAACTATGGAAAATCACCATTTTTAATGGGTAAATCCACTATAAATGGGCCATTTTCAATAGCTATGTTAAATTACCAGAGGGTATGTTGAATAGTACCCCCTGGTTATTCCCTATACATTCACCATGATTACCCTCTGGTTATTTAACATAGCCATGGAAAATGGCCCATAGAAATAGATGGTGTACCTGGGTTTTCCCATTAAAAATGGTGATTTTCCATGGCTCTGTTAGTCATAACCAGATGGTAATGACTAACATAGCTATATAGAAAATCACCATTTTTAATAGGTAAACCATCTATAAATAGGTCATTTTCCATAGCTTTTTGTATGTTTACCAGAGGGTAACCAGATGGTACCAGCGCCACTCCACCTGGTGCAGTTGTAGACATCGCCATCCGCGAAGCCCAACGCCAGGTTCTTCCCTGTGGCTTCATCCGCCAAGATCGTCAAGCGATCCTTGGAGAAGAATCCAGGGCCCTATCTTAGATCCAAAAAAAGGACCGGAGACTATACCTACAATGTGGGGCCCCCAAACGATAGCTAAGTTGGTTTATAACTCCAATGTCACTATGGTTTATGGTAGATATAACTATAGTTATTGGGGCTTATAAACCAACTTAGCTATCTAGGGGGCCCCACTTTGTAGGTATCCAAAATGACACTTAAATATGATTGTATGTGGTTTAATATGGATGATCATGGGATGATCATGGGATGTTTAGAATGGCTTTACGTGGGTAGAAACTGCTTCATGGTGTTTTTTCATGGGGACATAGTGATGATACAATGGGAAATTCATGGGAAATTCATGGGATGCCACAATGGAATGCTGGTTAATACCCTGCTGTCATATCAAACATGGCTAGCTCGGAAATCTCCTATAAATGAGTTTTTATATGAAGTTTTTATGGGAAAATTAGAAAAATTATGGATTTTCCAACCATGTTTGATGATTTCCCAAAAGGGTATTTCAGGTTCACATAGATTCGATCCTTCTAATCTCTGGAGAACAAAAATTACAAAGTACGAATCTACGACCCATCTAAGGTTGCAGATTAAAAAAAGAAAATATTCTAAGAAAAATCAGCCATAATTTCTTGGGAAACAGATTCAAACATATCAAAATATGTCAAACACCATCAGATTTTGCTGGAAAACACATGGTATCCTGCAGATATTGGACCAAAAATCAGCTCGTCTCCCAAGGAATCCAGTGCTACGAAGGGTTCTTCCTTGATCCATTGCTTCATCCATCAGCTGACGGATGTTCCAGGCCATGTCTAGGGAACAGCTACGTTTGATTCGTGCAACTCATATGTCTACCATATCATGTCCAGCCAACTTTTTGTTGCCCCCATATCTAGCCTAGAAAAAGTCCAGCAACATATGTTCTAGATATGGAAAAGTCATAAATCCACTTCGAATATCTTCGACTTGTCGATCTTTTTGGCTGCGGTACTCTAAAAAAAGGGGCTGCCGAGGGTCACAACCATCCCGCCAATACCTCAGTTTTTCTGAATCACAACTGAAGGAACACCGTCTATCGGTAGATTCAGCGATGATTGAAGCATCCAAAATATATATATATATGGTTTTTATCATCCAAAAATTGAGTTTATCTATACCAAAACGGATCTAAGCATCAAAACGATCGACTGCAACTTGACTTTACCCACTATCCACTAACGTGTTGCTTGATAAATTTAATCTATCTCAAACAGATTGCGTCATCATTCCAAAATAATCCAAAATACTGACATTTAGAATCCCTCCAACTTCAGTGGGGATCTGACGGAAAAGCACTGAAAAGGATCGTATAGCGAATTCTAGGCAGGAACGGTTTATTCTGGTATGGCCAATTGAAACCACTAAAATTGTGGCTAGACTGCTCAAGGTGGTATCTCTGAAAATAGTGCTCTGAACCATCAAACTTGATGAATGTACCAACATTTTCAGACAAACCCATATAATCCCATATATGACCCTCTATACTATAATAACAGTGATTTTTTGGATGATTAAACGTATACTTAAACAATTAATAATTGGGCATGAAGCATTTTACGCACCAAGCTTTTCACCACATTCAGGGTTGCTCCGTCAATGTCCACCAAGAGTGGCGTTCTCAAACAGGTAACAAGCCATTTTCCCATCATTTTCCCCATGAAAGTTTTGAACACCTGGAATGTACCCACCCAAATCTCACCCAAATCTCATCCATTTCCAAAAATTCACCCGAAAAAATCCCTTTTTAAAAAAAATAGGACATTGTCCCAGAATTTTCCCAGGATTTTCCCATCTTTCCCCCATGAACTTCTGCAAATCCTCAGCACTGACCGTTGCGCCATGCTACGCCTCAGCGATCTCCGGCTGCTTCTTGTGCCAACTGATGGCCGTCATCGCCATGCGCGCATCGCTATCCGCCAGAACCACCTCGTAGCGGCTTGGCTTCAGAAATCCCAACGTTGGAAAAATATCACTACATGGGGGTGGGTCAAAACCTATTATTATCAATTCTAATGGGATGAACATCCATAAATCCCAGCTATTTTGGGGTTCACTAGGTGCCAGGGTTTTGACCAATAGCCACATTGCTGGAACCTGAGATTCATGATTCATGGTAGATTTATATTATAGATGAATATGTGGGGATAGTTGGGAAAAGATTACTTTAAGATCATTTACTCTATCATTCTATGGGGATAATAATGGGAGAAATTATTCATCACCATTTGGATCCATCTGTGGCCTGCTATTTCCTTGAGCCCACGTTGAACCCTAAACCTAGGTCCTTCTGATTTCAATCCTTCCTTTCTATCATTTTCTATCCATGTTCTCAGATTTCTAAGATTTCAATCCTTTCATTTCTATCATTTTCTATCCATGTTCCCTAAAGATTTCCCTAAAGGTTCCCCTAAAGACCAGTGGATTTCCCCATTTTCCCAGTTCCAGTTCCAGTTCTCCTTGCAGCGAGCGGCACGCTGAAGCAGCCCCATGTCTTTGCTCAGCAGCCCCACCGAGCGACGAATGACTCCGGCGAAGGCTTCTTCGGCGGGCAAGAGGTCCTCGGTGCTGTGGAGCCGGTGGTGCCCCTTGCGTTTCCCCAAAAAGACTCCCTACTTGGTGGATCATCCCACTTCAGTGGGTTCTAAAGCCAGGTTTTTTCAATGGGCCAAGAAATGGGGCTCCTTGGAAAAACTAAGAAAACTGGGGTCAATTTCGGAAAGCTGCGATTCGTGGGATGATCCACCTACAGTAAATTCGTTGATTTACCTATGGAAAATCGAAAAAACATCAGCAACTTCAGGCTCTTTCCCCCTACAAGTTGAGCAAATCAGAGCGTCCAATCCCCATCAGCATCTGGATAGATCATAGCAATTCACCGACCTTTTCCATTTATACCCATACATCACTTGACTCATTTGTAGCAAGTCGCAGATTTGTCTCTAGGCCCATTGGCAGAGACATTCTTCTACCATCCCATTGCAATGATTCAAACTATGTAATGAACCATCCCCAATAGAAGCTTGACTATATATTCCCATACTGCCTTTGTTCCGGTTGATTCAATACGTCTTTTGTAACCTCAACTAGACCTCCAAGTACCCATGTTACCATATTGTCCCATGCTTATATCATGTATATTACATCATATGGTTTCATGATAACATAGGATCATGATTCTTGAACCTATTCTCATTAGCCTTTGGTTCACAGTTCGGCCCTGAAAATAACCCATCTTTACTGGAAACCAATGCTATCTTAATTTCCTGGAAACCTATGAAATTACATCCATATTACATCATCTTACATCATATTACATCATCTTACGTCATATTACATCATATTACATCATCCCATCATCTACTAGTCATTAGTCATTCATAACTATACCTAATGTGAGGCCCCCGTTCGATATCTAAGTTGGTGAACATAACTCCAATGTCACGAACTGGTCTATGGTACGCAAATAACGAACTAGTTACTGGGGCTTTTGTTAGCCAACGTTCACATCACAACGGGGGGCCTCACATTGTAGGATTGGAGAAGCAGTGTCAAAATTGATCATAACTAGTAAATACCTAGAAATGATGCATTAGATGTCATTACTACACCATAATTACTAGTGTCATCTTACATCATATTCATAACATTACCTAGATGTTCATAGATGCCACGGTCATCCATTCATCCCATTCATTGGTCCATCCATCCCCACTAGTAATCATCCCATGAGGTTTTTTCACCATGAAGTCATCATCATCCCCACTAGGCTATCCCATCATGAAAACCATGAAAATTACCATTAACTTCTCATATATTTCATATACTCATTAATTATAGTTAATGGTATAGTATACTTATGAATCATTTACCATTAATTACCATTATAGTTCATATATACCATGAATCATTACCATTAAGTATATGATGCTAATTATTCATATATTTCATAGTGCTTATCATTAATTTTATTAAAAAAACATTACCAGCGTAATTAGTGCTATAAATAACCATCATATACTTATTATAAAGATTAAATAAACCATTACCAGCGCAAGTATTACACTAGAATAGTTCATGGTGAAATTAGTGACTTAATATTTTCATTGACATTAGTGACCTATGAAAATAATTCATTTTCCATTGACCAATGACCATCCTATGAACATTATATACTATAATAATTAAACCATGTTATAAACTAATATAGAATTATTACTACTCATGGCTTATAAATATATTAGTTTATGGGATAACCATTACTATTAGTATTACCCTCTGGTAAACTATTACATAACTATGGAAGACCACCATGTTCAATGGGTAAATCAACTATAAATGACCATTTTCAATAGCTATGTAACAAATTGCCAGAGAGTAATGGTAATATCCTAGTTTTATGACATTGGTAATATACACTATGGTGAGATAAACCATTACTATTAGACCACTAATCATTTATAAACCATTCATCAAACCACTATTAATATAGTATAAACCGGGTAAATTATAATAATTCACTAACCTGAAATAAGGCCATTTGGGGATGATTTCCCTTACTAACCATGATTCCAGGCTTAGGTCGCAGTGAGGTCGTTATAATTTACCCAGATTAATATATGTTCTATCCTCGGGTAACCCATTAAAAATGGTGGATCTTTCCATAGTTATACATAGTTATGTAACAGTTTACCTGAGGGTAACTGTGGAAAGATCCATCATTTTCAATTGCTAAATCCATTCTAAATCACTCAATTACTCTATTAATATACTAAAAAACCTTATAAATGTACTAAATTCATGGTGCTACATAGTGCTACGAAACCACCAACGAAAAAACATCCACCATCCCCATCCCCCAGCGCCTCCGCCGCCATCCGCTGCACCGCGCCGCGCTCCGCCTCGATCTCCGCCTCCGGGCGCCGCCCAGCCAGGCGCAGCAGCTCCGCCGCCGCGTCGAAGTCCTCGGCCGCCGCCGCCGGCCTCGGTAGAAACCGGAACCGGAACGGAACGGAAGGACGACGTGGTCGAGGTGCCGAAAAAATGGGGGGGGATCACCTCTGGAAATGATGAGTTTACCTGGAAAAACCTATGAAATTGAAGTACATTGATAAGTGATTTAATTCGAAAAATGTGGATTGAAGCACTAAACAGACGTGCGGATTTGGGAAAATGTCGGAGTTGAGCAGTAAAGACTGACATGGATTTAATTGATTTTCAGCAGGAAAACTTGGGATTTGGAATTGATTTGAATAGATTTTTTGTTGACTTAAACTTAGGTAGGGTTTATTAGATGTATCGAACTAGTTAATGGATGTTAATGGGGTGAAACTAAACCAACGAACATATATATTGTAAGGGGGGCGGGGCCGAAACTTAACAAAATCATTTTTAATGGATGCAACCTGGCTTTCGATGGGGTATAAGTATAGGGTAACAATAATGGAATAAGTGGGGAAGGGACTGGGTATAAACCAACCCGATGTGTGATGTCTCACCAGAAAAGATTGGTTCAATGGAAATGGATTGCCAAAAATTGATGGCTATATATCTGCAGCTATACTTTCGATGTGATAATATACATCTACACTACTACATACAGGTTACGTATATAGTATTTCTACAATTTCTTGGGTTGTTCATCTACATCTATATGTGTAAAAATGTACCATTGATATTGATATTGGCTTGGACACTGGAATTTTAACAGGATCATTTATGGGAAATGTCCATAAATGTCTGATGAAACCAAAGGCTATAAGCAGCCTTTAAGCCTCTAATGTTTTGCTCAGATCCCTGCGTTTGCCAAAACAAATCTAAAATCAATCAGCAAAACATCAAACCAAAGTTGCTATCTATATGTTGCTATTTTTTCAGAAACGCCATGTTTTTGTTTCCCTGTAGATTTACAAACAACACGAGGAATGATCCATCCGCCCATGAGTTTCTACCCCACCATGAATGTGTATCATGTTCATAGGGAAGCCATGGGAAGCCATGCCTTGTCCACATCGAAAAATGGTTACCCCAGGGTTTTATGTACACATATCGTATTCAGTATCGCAGCATATCATAACTATATCAAGGTACTTATCAAGGTATAGTTATATATCAGTATAGTTATGATATGATGGGGATATACCTTGATATACTATATATATATATATATATTAGTTGGTTAATAAGGTATATCCCCATTATATCATCGAATTTGATATCTTCATTACTAGACTAATCTGTGCGATCCATCCCGATGGCAACTCCGCTAAAACGCCGAGAGAAGTGGCTCTTGAAGGCCCACTTTGGCCTGAGCATACCCCATGGAACTGTGGATCGATTTTTTGGATTTTCAGCATCTAATCATCGTGAAATGATGGTTCTCTGGTTGGTGGTTAACCTACTTGGTTAATGGTGGTTAATGGTGATTAATGATGGGAAATGATGATTAATTATCTGGTTGGTGGTATACCAAAACCCCTCTGAAAAAATGATGGAGTGAAAGTCAGTTGGGGCTTCTATTCCCAACTGAATGGAAAAATATAAGTCATGTTCCAAACCACCAACCAGTGTAAAAACGGATCGTTTCATCAGTTTTCATCAGTTTGTTTGACCTGATAGAAATCCACCAAGCAATCGTCTTTCATCTCCAATGGCTACGCCATTCCATCCCATCGTCTCCCCATGAATGTTCCCACTGTTGAATGTGGTCAATGTCCACCAAAAACGATGAAAAAAAAAACGGTTCCCATTCAACGTCCAGCATTTTTTGGTGAAATCCCACTCCAGAGTCACTCATCAATGGCCTCCAGATCCAGATCTCTGAGTTTTCACACAAAAATCCGCCCGAAACTTCGTCCCATGTCGTTTCTTGGCGGGTTTCCTGCGCGCGGCCAGACAGCATCTCCAGATCTGGCTCTCCAAAGAGGTCTCCGGCCAGGTCATAGTCCTTCAGAAATCATTTCCTTTTGGTCAAAATCGCTAGAGGGGCCGGTTTTTTTTATACCATCTATCAGAATCTATCATCAAACAAAGCTGCTGTTATATCGGGGTTTTTTCTGGGTAAACCTTCAAACGCCCTCGTTTTGAATCAACCAACCAATGGGGAATTTGACACATCAGTCCTTCACCGCCTCGGAATATCTCCTCAAAGCCCTGCTTTGAAAGGACCGATGGGATCAAGATGCGGGGGATCAATTTATGGTGGGAAAATGCTGGAAATCAGAGAGACCTACCTGAAAAATGTTGTTAAAATGGGGATATTCATTGAAATACCGGGGAAAATGTGATAAAATTTGTGTACTTCGGAAGTACTTCGAGAAACGCTTAAGGTCCCAAAAAACAAGTTCGAATGGATACTTACAGTAGAGTTTCAAAAACGACGTCACTACTCGAAGAAATACGATTGCGCACAAAAGCGGTGTTTAAGCTGATTGGTGGCCTCCAAGCCACTTTTTACGAAAAAAAAATGAAGGTGTCAGCAGGGGGTCATCATCCTGGCTCTTGGGTTTGTGCAGTTCGAGTAAACTGTTTGTGGATATATGTCACCTAATACAGAGACTCCATAGACTCCATATATCCCAACAAACAAAAACGGCTTTGGGGGTCGAAATCTCGACTGGTTCTACTCAAGGGTTTTTCACCTTTGGCCTGCACCCCACAGTATAACTATGAATGGGATGTTAGTTCATGATGATATATATATAACATATTTATATATATCTTATATATAATATATATCTTATATATAATATATATCTTATATATAATATATATCTTATATATAATATATATCTTATATATAATATATATATCTTATATATAATATATATCTTATATATAATATATATCTTATATATAATATATATCTTATATATAATATATATCTTATATATAATATATATCTTATATATAATATATATCTTATAT
>Ga0126342_10011001_pt1 | contig 16170 bp, 19 predicted proteins | sample Cyp1metagenome_FD_92528 | JGI IMG/M metagenome (GOLD analysis project Ga0126342, IMG submission 92528) | Coral microbial communities from Lord Howe Island, Old Settlement Bay, Australia - Cyphastrea 1 metagenome | ecosystem: Host-associated > Invertebrates > Cnidaria > Coral ... | reverse complement strand
ATTATATTATATATAGAATATATATATTGTATCACATATAGAATATGTATATATAGAATATAATATATATATATGTATATATAGATAGATAGAATATATATATGTATACATTATGCATACTATATATTATATATATTGAATATATATATATATATATATATATTCTACATGGTTTACCATGGTTTAACATGGTGTTATATATATATGTTATGTATATATGGTTTAACCACTGAATGTTAATGATTACTATTGATTACTTATATGATATGGTAAAGCTGATGGGTCAATATGAAGTACTTCGTAAGTGTTGGGTTATTGAAGTTGATTAATGAGTACTATTAGGAGACACATTTGTGGGATATTTATCAGACATGTACTGTTAACCTCAGTTACATGCGAATAACTATTTGGTAGGTTATATATATATATATATATCAGTACACTATAGAACATTGCCAGCAAGACAATAGGTAAATTAGCGAACTAAAGGGGACATTAAAAAAAATAGCTATGTCAAATTTCCTGAGGGAGGCCGGCTAATGGAATATCCTACGTGGGATCCACATCCAAGCAGATCAAGTCTCGGTGGATTTTCGTTGGCATGAGATCTTCCAAAAGGGGATCAACAACCTTAAGACTCATTGAAGATGTCTTTAAGATTACGAAAAGAGAAGATGTTGATTCCCAGAGTGACTAAGTGTCAGCGCCAGGATCAGTGTTTTTTTCGCGATGCAGCGGAGGAGAAGCGGGGGATAACCCAAGTCTATTTCCGGCACTTCCCCGATGGGTCAGCAACTGGTATGGGATCCGGATCAATTGCACAGTTTTTAGCATCACCTGACCAGTGGTATCAGGAATTTGCCCCACCATATCCGGATAAATCTCACCGATTGTCATATGATACACATCTGATATTCTTGCCAATCTGGTAAATCTCTATATCCAATGTGATTGATGTGTATCTTCATTGCCGAAAAATAAATCATTTTTTTGCAGTCTTGTGAAGTATCCATATTACCCATTTCAACATTCTAACATGTACCCATTAGTACTTCGACGCTTACCACCTGTTAAAAGTGTCTAAAGACATACATGTATATATATTGTATACATTCTCTGTATGTATAGTATGTATTTCAAATAGTGCATGTATGAATCATATATATATACATATCATATTGATGCATATATATACATATTTATTATATTATACTATACTATATTATATTCATATCCATATGTGTGTTTATAGTATTTTATATTTATATTTGTATTTGTAAAACCACATGATACCCTGACACATTAGAAATCGTGATAAACCTATTGAAATACCAATTCAAAGACACTGACACCTATGAACAATCGTTATAAACCTATTGAAATACCCACTTAAAGACGATGAACAGTCTTAGACGGGTATATCATGGGTTTGCCACCCCCGTGCTAGTTGCCAATTCCACGTCCCATACACACAAAAAAGATCGAATTTAGTAACGCAATTCACCATAATTCACCATAATTCACCATAATTCACCATAATTCACCATAATTCACCATAATTCACCATAATTCACCCAAAAAATCCCCAAAAAAATCCCAAAAAAATCCCCAGCAGATCCAAAACAACGACCCCATCAGCCCAGCAACCCATAGCAGCCATAGCAGCCCTAGGGACCGCGACTTTGGCGGCGACCTCCGCGGCATGGACCCCTCGCAGCTCTCGTGCGTCACCCAGCTCTGCGGCGCCGGCAGCGCCTTCGCCGCGCTGCGGCAGGCGGCGTCGGTGAGTTTTTTTGTGGTTTTGACATGGCGATTTCATGGCGATTTCATGGGAATTTCCGGATTTTTTTCGGAGTTTACTGTAGATGAGTTTAGTCATGGGAATATCTAAATTTGGGATTTTTTGACTGGGATCTAAATGGGAATATCAATGAGTTAAGTGGTTAATATGGGAATGTCATGAAAATACAATGGCAATATCATGACTTATCATGGGCATTTTCCGAATCTCCACATGTTTTAAGATGTACCACAAGATGATAGGTCAGATTTTCCCGGGAAAACCACAAGAAACCATTGATGAGATATCTAATGTACGTCTTGACATGATTTTCGCTGGGGGGCTGACGTATGCCCGAAATCCACGGAATTCCATGCAGGACTGCAATCTGAGATTTTGTTTCCGCCCGTGTTTTTCGTAAACTGACAGCATACAAAATACTGATATTCCCTTCGTTTAATTGCATTTTTTCGCTTACCTAAGGGGGTGCCAAATCACCTTTTGAACCATGTCATAAAGATATTCTCGGTAATTTGCGACGTTTTGAGCCGTGAACTAAGACTGACTAACCGTAAAACTTGAAATGAACCCGAAAATAGTCCAGCCCTAAATAAATCATAAACAAACTGTGAATCAACCATAACTAACCCTAAAGAAATGGTGAAACAACCCTAAGTAAACCCTAAAACAACCCTAAATTGCACCAAACACTATATATAATATATATAATATTAGAAACACCTTAAATAAACCCTAAGACAACCCCGGAGAAAGTCTAAACCAACTTCAAGTTTTTTCTCTAATACAATCTCAAATAAATCCTAAACAAATCCCAAAGCAACTAACCCCCCGCCCCAGAGAGATGATGAAACATACGGTTTTTATGAGTTTTTGTTGGGCTTGATATGGCCATGGATCAATACCAAGTAATCTATACCATGGCAATTTCGGGGGATGAACATCAAAGAAAATCGCTATCAAATGATGTTAAAAAAAAGGGGTACCAGGTTCCCATCCCCAGATTCTTCACAGAGCGAATCCGAATCGAACTGTTTCGCGACCCAAATGGAGCTCCACCCCGGAAATGAAGGGAGAAACATGTCCATTTTCCGGGAGAAATACGTATGCGAGTCACATCTGCATGTTCATGTTTTTCTTTTTTCTTTTTTTTTTTAAGCACTTTTTTTTTCATAAGAATGCTCAGAATGCATATTATATATACATATATACATAATTACATAATATATATATACTACAATAAAATAGAATATAATCGATTTATAAATACAAATATAACTATAAATATATGATATAAATCTCAAAAATATCATATACTATATGATAACTATGATAATATAGACATAATGATACAATATATATATACAATATATATATATATATAATAAAGTCCATGTCTCATAAGCGTCAGGATCGGACCGTGGTGACCTGGGGAGATGAAACAGAGACCTGGCGATGACCGTGGGAAACGGGGCCGCTGGGGCCGGGGGTTCGACCTTAAAATCCATGGGAAAAATGGGGGTGATGATGGAAAAAACATGGAAAAAAACATGGAAAAATGAGAAACAAATGGGGGAAATCCATGGGAAAAATCCATGGGAATCCAACTTGCTGATCTCTTCATCCGAGTTTTCAGGGACATTTTTTTAAAAAAAATCGCAGCATCCGCCAGAAAGCATGGGAATTCCATAGCTATAAACCTGATTTAAGCACCAGAAGAGCTGATTCAATGAGGACAATGAGCAATGTAAACTGTGGACGTGGATATCATATGTGGGACTTACCCACCCCAGCTTGGTGACCCCCCAGTAGATGGCTGCTCGGTTTGCCCTTCAGTCGTTGTGGCCGTTGCTGGTTAGGCAAAGCGCCTCACTGTTGGATCTGTGAATCCACATGTCTCTGTTTTCGCAACCCTTCAAAAAACAAGAGATTGACACCTGGAAGTGAAATATAGGGAAACATCATCTTTTTCACATCCTTGAAACATGTGCGGCCTGATAATTTTGTGCTGGAACATCTCCCATTAACTAGGGATTTCCCAGCGGATTTTGAGCCATCTTTGATTGGCATAAGTTGGTGGATATTTACCCCATGAGAACATCCATGAAAACTATGGATATATCTACAGTTAATGCTACAGTTTTCATGGGAACCAGATATTTTTCATGGATGTTAACCTCCCACAAAATAATCATCATATCCACTATGTCACTAAGTCAATAGACATCTGGGATCTACAGTGCTACCCCATAGTTTTCATGGATGTTTTCATCGGGTGTTTTTCTACATCCGTTTGGCAATCCATTTTTACATCTAACTTCGCAGCGTTCGGAACTCATGTGAGCTAGAATCTAGAATTTTATTTAGTTTGATAAATTATGACACTGTGATAAATCTAGGAAAAAATAGGTTGATACGTATATATGTACATAATAATAATAATGATAATGATAATGATAATGATATATAATAATAATAGTAATAATAATAATTTTACTAACACCAATAATGATAATAACAACAATAATAATATAATCCGATGATGCAAATGCGGTGTAGCCGAGGCCGGAGGTGACAGCACAGAAGTCGAGATGCATTTGCAGGATCTCCTTGGGATAGTCGCTAGAAAAGCCATGGCCCAAGCGACCTAGCTATTACTGTAACTGACCTAAGATGAGACTTATCATGATTTATCATGATTTATCATGATTACAGTATTCAGAATGGTAATCTTATCATATATTATCCGCCATAAATCATGCATGAATCCTCCAAGAAGCATCCATAAATCAACAAAGATGTCATGCGGGTACAGGTACCCCAAATCCCAAATCATCCAAGTCATGGATGAGCATTTTAGTATTGAAACCCATGGTGACTTGGGGATCCACCATTTGAAGAACCCCCATTATTGTAACCCACTAATATCAAATATATAGATAATTATGAGAATCACCCAGATCTAGTTATATGTCGGAGATATTCTGGATCAAATATATTCGAATAATTATATAAAATTATATACATATCTGGATGAATTCAAATGATAGGATTCGGGAAGTCATCCTGGCGCCTTATTTCAGTATAGGCGCCAGGAAAGATGTTCTTGACAGCAGGAGGGGCGAGCCATAGGGAAAATCCCGTGGGATGATATGAAAAAATCGCTTTGTATGTTCTGAAGATTTCTTATTAATTTTCCTGGGATGACTAGAAATAGTGGTTGTAAACATCATGCATCTTCTATTTCTATCCATTCCATATTCTCATTAGTATTCCATCATGAAAACTTGGGAATTGGCCTATACTTTCTATCTACACATAGTATCATTATAACTCTTCCTAATTTTTGTCCATCATAAACCCATATTTTCTATCCAGACATCACTTACTGGTGCGTTTTACGCAGGGAATTTTCGGGAATGATCCCAGTCATCACTATCAATAATCATCCTAGCAACCCCCAGTCCCATCCATTCCCTGCGTTTAGCACATCCCTGCGTTCAGTAAGATCATCAACATCCCTAAAATCATCTCAGCCTGGCGAATGCAGGACGTCTATCAGCTCCACTCCAATGAGCGGGCCTTCTGCGCCGTGCTGCATTCCGGAGGCCACCGGACGGGACGGGGATTTATCAAGCATATTTTTATGGGGATTTCTTCGGGATATAGTAGGGATATTAGAAGAGTATATATAATTATATACACATTATATATATATTCGGGATTTGAAAGGAGCAACTCTGCGTTCAAATGTTTTGATTGAGAGTGCTCTGTTTTTGCTGAATATATCTAAACATATTATTATGGATAGTCCCATCAACGAGAATTAAATCCACTGCAAGGGGCTGAGTTTTGCTTTCAATAGATCCCCAATACGTCCTCAATTTTTTCACTGGCTGGTGGTTTGGAACATTTTTTATTTTCCCCAATAGTTCGGATGATGATCCAATCTGACGAACTCCATCATTTTTCAGAGGGGTAGGTATACCAACCACCAACCAGGTCATATCTCCAGGTATGGTGTATTCAAGTGTATTCTCCCCGTGAAATTTTCACCAGATTCGTGTTGGTTTTTCTCCAATCCCCGTGGAGAATTTCCCACCTTTTTTTCCGTGGCTGCCCCAATCCTTGGGAGAATTTCCCACCGTTCATGGTGGGATGACCATGATTTTCATGGTGATTCTGATGGTGTTGATGGGTGGCTCAACCACCAACCAGTACCAACTAACAATCGTTAATGGTGGTGATTAATGGTGATTAATGGTGATTAATGGTGAGCTAATATATGGTATATATATACCATCATTACCATCTGGTTATTTATTATTAAATGATCCGTTAACATCCACTATTCCCTAGAAAGTAAACCATCTGTCACTGCCATCCACGGGATTCAAGGAGGATGAATCTTTCGAACGCGATTGATCTGGAAATCTCAATGAATCCCATTTGGTTAATGATGGTGATTAACTATGGTAATATGGTAAATATACCATCTGGTTATAAGTTATAACTATTAAATGATCCACTAAAAAAGTCACTATTCCCCTAGAAAGTAAACCGTATATGGTATATAAAACATATAAATATAATGGTGATTTGGAATGGCTATGTTAAATAACCAGATGGTATATATATAAATAAACCATATATATATGTAATTATATATAACCTTATTATATAACCATATGGTATTATGGTAAATAAATACGATAACCATCTCTCCATGCCTTGCGCATTGGGAGGCGTGGTCACCTGGGGTGACCCTTGTTGCGGTGGCGACTCCGCGCGCGTGGACCGCTTGCTGAAGGTGGGACGGAAAATGGTGATTTCTGGGTGATTTCCTGGGAAAATGGTGGAAAAATGGTCGGAAATTCCAACGACACGTTGAAAACGACGTGCGAAGATGTGTTTTTTTTCCGGATGGGATTTTTTAGAGCGTTTGGTTGGGGATTTATTGTTGAGAGGATTTGCAGGGATGCAATTATAGGATCCAATGGACAAAAATATGGGATAAGACCCATGATTCTGGGGGTCTGAAACTTGATATTTGCCCAACATTGCCCAACAATGTGCCATTTGATTGGGAAGAAATGGTTAGACAAACCCAATGGATGGAATCGGGAAACGCCTATTTTCAGACAAATTTTCAGAAATGGTGATTCGGGTGATGTCCATGGACATGGTGGTAGGGATGTGATATTGGCTGGCTGGACATTTTTGCTATAGCAATCCATAGCGAACTGGAAAGATCCACCACTTTTAATGGGAAAACTCACTATTTCGAGTGGGCCATTTTCAATAGCTATGTTAGTCATTACCAGAGGGTACAGGATAAGTTTCACCCATGCTCGGGTACTGGTAACCTGGTAGAAAACGATGGACTTTTTTATGACTTAGTTCTCGGAATCATGATGGAAGATGTGGCTTGATGTGCACACTTGGAGAGTTGACGAATGTTGGGTTTCACCAACAAAAAAAAGGGCGCAAACAAAAAAAACTGCAATATACTGCAATAGAACTCAGACAAAAGGCAACCAAAACACAGATACGCAACAAACTGGAGATATCGCATGAAAGTGCAAAGTGGCTGCGGTCCCTTCTGGGTCTGGTGATGTGTACCTTCATGGATTGGGTAGCAGTTCCCAGGTTTGTCCATGGGGAAGCTGCAGAAACTCCAATTCCAATGGATATCATCATTTTCCCCATTAAAAATGACCATTTGGGAGGTGCAGCCCATTCTCAGACACACCCGATTGAGTACAAACTGAGCATTACATCAATGATTTACTACCATATTGTTTCGCATCTAATAGGTAATGGCTCTTGTCGAATCTCTCCAAGTGAGAAAGCCATCAGCGGGTGGATCACTGACACACTCAACCACCGACCGACCAGATTTATACTGTATTGTTGGGTAATTTTATGCAATTATATATCCTATCAATTCCGATTTTTTTCAGCATTCTGATCCCATATTCCCATTCGTAGATGATTTTCCCATGAAATTCCCATCAAAATAGGACCCAGCAAAGGAATTGTTTTAGTGCTATCCCAAGAACTTCTTTTTGGGTGATCCAGATGATGTGAGGTATGAGGTAGGTGTAATTTCCCAGACAGCCATGTTTGAGAAATGTTTGATTCCCTGATTATATCCCATCAAATCCCATTATATAAATCCCATTAAATCCCGTTGAATCCCATTAAATCCCGTTAAATCCCATTAAATCCCATTAAATTAAATCCCATTAAATCTCTTTAAATCCCCATCTGTTGATGGTCTTGTCGCAGCATTTCAATGTCGAGGACGTACAACAGGTTGCAGCCACGGCCTTTGCCTTTGCTGCCATCTTGAAGAATGGACAGGTGGGGGCCATGGGCACTGAAATCGGGCACTTTGTTATGTGGGGAGTTCAAGCAGAGAAATGTGGGGATTTTTCAGATCATTTACCCTCTGGTAAATAAACATAGACCCTGAAAATAGCCTAGTTTCAATGGAAACTAGTCTTCCAACCCCTATCTGCCAGGGTCTATGTTAATTTACCAGAGGGTAATGGTCTTGAAATGAACAATGTACTGTTATCCCCTATTTAATGGTTGATCATGAATCTGATTCACTGATTCAGGATGATGTTTTGATCAATAAATCACTTACACAATTTCAGGATTTAAACTTACTTTTTGATGGTTTAAGATGATTTATATAATATGGTTTTAAAGATGATTTGAGCAACTTACTTGGCGATTTCTGCCTCGTTCATCTTCGGGCTTTCAGTAGCACAACACGAATGGCATCACGTGGGCTTCGAGCTTTTGGCTTGGGAGGAATCTGCAGATTTTTGTTGCTTCTCTAAAAAGTACTTTTTTGTAATCATTGGTAACCCATAATTGATAGACAAAGTCATGTATCATTTTTTCGTAGGGCTGGCTAAAAATATGGGTATGGGTCAAAATTAGGTACCCCAAAATTATGGATGGTTAATACTAAACTAGACATTCACATCTGTGGTTCCCTTAACGGTCTTCCATTTTGACCCACATCCATATTGTGGCGCAGTTGCGGTCACGAGTGGCAGCTTTCTGGGTGCCCTGAAATCGGGCCGGTGGACCTTTTGGACTCCGGCAATTGATCTGTGGATGGTGAATAGGTAGGATGAACACCATGGTTTACCCTGGTATAGATGACCCATTTATAGATGGTTTACCTATTAAAAATGGTGATTTTATGGTGGTTTAATGGGATCTAATGGGACTTAATAGGATTTACCATCTGGTTTTATGACATTCACAGTTCGCCATGGTGATTTTCCATGGCCCTAATCGAAATAGATTAAATAGATGGTTTACCTGGGTTTAGCTAGCTATAAAATGGCTGGATTTTCCCATGGCAAAGTGTGAATGTCATAACCAGATGATTTACCTTTTACCTCTTTTGGTGACTGTTAAATCACTATTAAATCTTCCATGTGCTCTGGGATCGCAAAGCTTCTCCCATGGATTTTCTTGCTGAAAACGGCACGCAGGTCTCGTGGTGTTTTTAAGGTGAATCGATGATCTACTACGTGCCATGCCAATGCTAATTAGTGGGGGAGATCATGGCCTTTTTTGTGGAGAATATCCATTAACCCTGGATTTTTATGGCTTAAGATTATGGGATATCACCAATCATGGGATTCAAGATGAGTAAAGTAATAGGGCTACCCTCTGGTATTTTAACATAGCTATTGAACATGGCCCATAGAAATAGTTGATTTACCCAGCTATAAAAATATGATTTTCCATAGTTATGTAAACGTTTACCAGAGGGTAATTCATAATAATTCATATTCATTCAGTAAATCATCATGTTCCCCATATATTTTCCCCATAAGACATGTTTCGATCCACATTACGAACCGCGGTCGTTCGCTTGTCCGTCGGCGGCCGCTGGCGCTGAGCGCTCTGCAGGCTGTGACCTGGGGGGAGCCTTTTTGCGGCGGAGACAGTTCAGCCGTGCAACACGAGCTCGAGGTCCCCACCGAAAGCGGTCACCGGCGATGACATTTTCTGATGAAAAAGTCAGGTCACCAATGAGAAACAATATGGAGGTTTAATGATTTTACGAGATTTTATGGTGGTTTAATGGGATCTAATGGGATTTCATAGGATTTACCCTTTGGTAAACATTTACAACAACCTATGGAAAATAGCGCATTTTCAATAGGTAAATCAACGCACTATAAATAGTAATGTTTTCAATAGCTAGATGTGAGATTTGATCATGATGTACTGTTTTGATGAGCTTTTCATAATTAGTTTTTTCTTTTTTTTTTTTCTGAGATTGGATGAGATTTAATGCAATGCGAGTTGAATTGATTGGTAATTGGTTGATCATTGATGAGTGTCATTATTATTATTGTTTATTGATAATATTGTTATGTTGATGATAGATGATTGATGATAGATGATAGATGATTGATGATGGATAACCGATGATTCATGAAGACGTTGACGATAGATGAACGGTGGTGATTCTGGTCATGATGATGAAGAAGAAGAAGAGGAGGAGGAGGACATTATGCGAACATGATTAAACAACATCAGATCTCAACATGGTACATAATTACTCAATAAACGTATCGGTTTAGAATATATATTTACTTCTACATACGCATATATGAGATAACTCGATCATGAGGATACATTGATATTGGTGAATTATGTATATACATATACATGTACGGGATTGTACAACACACACAGAGATATATATCTATCTATATTATATATGTAATATTATGTACATATATATATGTGTATATATATATATATTTATATATATATATGTATATATATATATGTATACATATATATATATATATATATGTATGTACTTCCCAATCGGCCACCATGAATAGCCAGCACATTTAGGGGTGAAGTTAGTGAGCTCAAGTGATTCCGAGCCCAAAACCTGTTGTCGGTTGATAGTTGCATGGGGTTGTAGTGACTGTTCGAACAAGGATCACTTTCACCACTAGGGAAACGACGTGAAACGTTGGAATAGAATGAAGCCAGCGGATTTTTTTCACAGTGATATCAGTGATATTCCTTTTTCTGTGATTTTGTTGATTATAAATCCCTATTATACTCCATATATAATCATCTATAATCATATAATTCCCACAATTTGTATACCTGATTATAAATCCCTATTATAATCTATGATATTATTCTATGATCCCTATTTGTTTTTATGTCTACACATCTCATGTGATCCCAACGTCGCTGCCAACCTTTCCTCTCGCCAAAGCGCCAAAGGAAGTGCAGCAGATTCGAGGTTCCAGACAGGCGCTGCGCGGCACTGCCGAGAAATTTTGGACATTTGAGCAGTGACTACGTTCAGATCACCATAAAACACCACCTACCATTGAATCCCATGAAATCACAATGAAATCTTCATAAAACATCATGAAATCACCATAAATTTCACCAAAAACTCCACCAAAACTCCACCAAGAAAACCTCATGGAAAACTGGAAGATCTGCGGCTAGGCCTTTGCGGCGATCGTGGCCTCGGGTCGAGTGGTCACCTGGGGCCATCCCAACTCCGGGGGCCACAGCAGCTTGGTTACCTGAGAAGTCGCCATGGGATTTCGCCTCTGGTTATTGGAACTTTAATGGGATTTCATGGGATCTAAAATGGTGGTTTAATGGGATCTAATATGATGTAGCCTCTGGTTATGACTACCGGTTATGACATGACATTCACAGTTTGCCATGGAAAATCCAGCCATTTTATAGCTAGCTGAACCCAGGTAAACCATCTATTTCGATTAGGGCCATGGCGAAAAAACCATGGCGAACTGTGAATGTCATAACCAGAGGGTTTCTGGGGGATTTCTGGGGGATTTCTGGATGATTTCTGGATGAGTTCTATGGGAGTTATATTGGGATTTATAGCAGGATTTCCTGATGATTTCTGATGATGATTTCTGTGGATTTGGACTGACTTCCATGTTTTTTGTTTTTTTTTGGGGGGGTTTGAGGTGGGTGGATTTTCTGGATGAATTTTTTGGGGGTTGAATGGGATTGAGATGTTAGAGGGGATTTGGATGGATTTTTGGGGGCTTCCAGCGGCTTTATCTCGCCAAAATATGGAGACCCATGGGGTTTGTATCATTGATATCTAGACGAAGTGTGGGGATGCATCATGATATATTATGAGCCATCCCAGGCATCCAGATTCATGACGGAATGAAGATTCCACAGATTTCCCCTTGGAAACGATCGAAAGAAATGGTGGGCAAACTCCGCATCTGACTGTATTACAGGAGGCCCAGATCTGTGATGCTCATTGACCCATAGATCTGTGAAGGCTTGGCAAAGGCGCCAGAAGTAGTCCCTCCCCTATGACTATAGCGTGACATACGGTACTTTTTTCGGGACCCATCATGAATGGACCCAAGACATTTGCATGACCGTCACTGAGTTTCGCACGAGAGGATTCAAACATTTCAGGATGGTTGGACATGTCGCTAAATTTTAAACATATGTTCACAATCCCCCAAAAATTCTGGATAGCAGCAAAATCCAGCAAAATACCTTTATATAGATACCATTAGATACCGTATGAGTTTTTTTTTGGATTGGATCTTGATATTATATCATATTATATCTACAATAGCTCTATAGGTCTATATAGCTCTATATAGCTCTATATAGCTCTATATAGCTCTATATAGCTCTATATAGCTGTATAATAAGAGTCTATCCATTGCAAAATCACCATTCGGGGCATCTCTTGGGACGCGGGACGCGGCAATGCCTGGGTTGGAACGGTGTTACCCCCAGCAGAAGATTGTTTTTTGTGGAAAGCCACGGACTTTCAGATCTACATCTATCAATCATCTATGAATCATCTATCTGTATCTCCGTATCTCTCTATCTCTGTATCTTCGTATCTCTCTATCTCTGTATCTTCGTATCTATCTATTTGTCTATCTGTCCTGTCTGGCTGTTTGTCCGTTTGTCTATTATGTGGATATATCTATACATCTATATCTCTGTATATCTATATAACATATGTATGTATACCGGATGGTACCTTGTCTCCTGTGGCTCCTTTTGAAAGCCAACCTCACCGCCATTTATCACCTCTTAGGTGACTGGGTGGATTTTAATTTGCACGACGTCCACTCCTTCGTTCAGCCCTGGGAATGCTGCTGACGAAGCCCAGGAATCTCGGGAACCCCAGGAACTCTGGGTGGACTGGACTGCCGCTTAGTAGGACTTAGGACTGGAGTGATTTCACACTGCAATGGCGAAAAAGGGGCCCCTGAGAGTTCCAAGATTTCTCGGTGACCCCAATGAAGTTCCAGCTTTGTCAATGTTTGTCATACTTTATCCACACAGTTAGTTAATTAGTTACAAAATGTTCGGTGGAAGGGGCCCATGTTTCATTGCAGGACTAGTTCGGGCAGCCTCTGACCAAAATATGGACCCAATGGAACCTGCTTTGACGATAGGAAGTTGCGTGCGACATCTTTAGGATAAAGCATAAAAGCCAAATCATGTAGAAAACAAGCCAGCAGAGTTGCCTTTCATTTTAGGGTAGCGCACGGTGACCTGCCTGGTCCTTGCCGCGTTTCCGAAACTTCGCCAGCGCTGTGCGTTCCGAAAGACGTCGAACTCAAGACTTCGTCAGAGGGACCTTGGTATCATCAGTTTGATGGGTTTTCCCAGTGAACTAAACCTCCATGGCTAGTTTTTCCATGTTTTTCCCATATGTTTCCTGTATTTTCCGATGATTTTCTCATTTTTTGGGGGGGAATCCAGCCAGCCATGGCTATTGAAAATGGCACATAGAAATAGTGGATTTACCCATTGATAGCATGGTGATTTTCCATAGTTTTTTGTATGTTTACCAGAGGGTATCCTTTTCCAATCCATATTCTACAAGCTGAAGAATGAGATGGCTGCATTTCTCGCAAGACATGAATTGCAGGGTGCCAGATCGGTCCTTTGCTTTATGATAGAAAATCCATGGCTTGCAAAAGGAAACTATCTGTGTAGAAATCTGGTTGGTGGTGACTGGAACATGTTTTATGACTTTCCATTCAGTTGGGAATGTCATCATCCCATTTGACGAACTCATATTTTCAGAGGGGTAGGTATACCAACCACCAACCAGAAATTGTTCATGAATTTTCTATATCTATTTTACCTATGTTGGGCTGGGGTCTGGAGGCTAACAATTTTGAAAGAAAGAATGCCCTGAAGAGAAGGATGCGCATCCCTGGTTTTTTGAGTAAGTGGTTAGGACTGGCCTGCATGACTGGTTGAAGAAGCATGATCATTGACTGAGCATTTCTTCGACTTGAGATAATAATCCCTGTTAACCGATACTAAACTTGGTAGATTTGGAATAGCATTACCCTCTGGTAATTTAACGTAGCTATTGAAAATGACCATTTATAGTGGATTTTCCCATTAAAAATGGTGATTTTCCATAGTTTTTTGTATGTTTACCAGGCCGGGTAGTTCCAAAAACTCGCGAAATTCACGACTGGTAGAAGCGTTAAACCGTTACGTTTCGATGGAAAAATTCCCATGGATTTCCCATGAATTCCCATCAGAGGGGTAGGTTTCTCCCAACCACCAACCAGCCATGATAACGTATCCCATGATATACCCGGCCTGGTAAACATACAAAAAACGAACTGGAAAATCACAATTTTTAATGGAACAATCAACTATTTCGACTGGACCATTTTCAATAGCAAACTGTGAATGTTTACCAGAGGGTAGCCACTAAAGCCACTATTTCACTGGATTCATGGGCTGAATTTCACACAGCCATTGGGCCATGGAAGCCATGGCCGAGTTTGATGCCATGAACGCCATGAACTAATGGGTGATTTTTCATGGCAAACTGTTGAAGTACCAAAGGTGTTTTACAACATGTTCCCAGTGTTGTTGGTTTTTGTATGAGTTATAATAGTTATATACATCATGTCAAATCCCCATGAATTGCGATAAAATCATTTTGATTTCCCATTAGTCCCCCATGAAATCCCTATAAATCGCCATGAACCCCCGCTTCATCACCATTAAGTCACCATGAAATCATAATGAAATTCCCATGAACGCCCCATTCATGTTCCATTTCTGCAGCTGTTTAATTGTCACGTGCCGGTTCACCCGACCCCCGCGTCTTGCGTCGCCGGCCAGAAGTCGCCAGCCATTACAGCCACTCGGTTAGGACCCACCGACACTTGGTGACTTGATGCTTCACCCAACTGCTTAGTACAGTAACCTCAGGGGATTTATTCACCGCTAAGTGGGATACCCTCTGGTAATTTAACATAGCGAACTGGAAAGATCCACCATGCTATCTAGCTGGGAAAATCCACTATTTCTATGGTCATTTTCTATGTCGCAAAGTGTTAGTCATTACCAGAGGCTAGTGGGATCCGCTACCAAAGTTTCGGTTAGTCATTGCTTTGTTGCAGTGACATCTAGTGGACCTTGAGACAGGTCACTGAGATGGTTAGGAGGTGGGGTTGGTGTTTTTTCCGCATGATACCTATGGAAAAAAAAACAAACAAATGGCTGGTGGTTTGGAACTTTTTTTATGACTTTCCATTCAGTTGGGAATGTCATCATCCCATTTGACGAACTCATATTTTTCAGATGGGTGGCTCAACCACCAGCCAGATCTTACATCCGTAACTGCAGATTTTTGGACCTGGTGCAGAGATCTTTCATGTGTAGCAACCCCCAGAAAGATAGAAATGTAAGAATCCCACTCAAACACTGATAAATCATGATAAATTCATCATAAATCACGCATCTTTTCTCTATTTTTTTGGAGATTCTACAGACACCTCCAGATTTTTTTTGCGTATCAGACAGAGATAACTTCACATCGCCCGTGAATCTAAGCTGCAGAAGAAGAACTAGGTATCACCCAGATACAATGTTGCTGGTTTATATGTATATCTCATGAAATTCAATGATGACCCCCATGACTACTGCTTTCATAGGATAATTTCCTGATTTTTGATCATTTTGCATTGATCTTCCAGAGTGCAGTTTGAAAGGTGACGTGTTGCAACATGCCAACGTCCATGGCATTTCGTGACGTTTCCCTCCAACCACGACACCAGACCATGACTAGCAGTCCTGGCATAACAATGACAACATAACAAACATATATGACAAAAATGGTAATAATTGGTAATAATCTTTCTCCTCATCATCCTCATCATCCTCATCATACTGATCCTCATCATCCTCATCATACTCATCCTCATCATCCTCATCATACTGATCCTCATCATCCTCATCATACTCATCCTCATCATCCTCATCATCCTCATCATCCTCATCAT
>Ga0126342_10011000_pt1 | contig 16171 bp, 15 predicted proteins | sample Cyp1metagenome_FD_92528 | JGI IMG/M metagenome (GOLD analysis project Ga0126342, IMG submission 92528) | Coral microbial communities from Lord Howe Island, Old Settlement Bay, Australia - Cyphastrea 1 metagenome | ecosystem: Host-associated > Invertebrates > Cnidaria > Coral ... | reverse complement strand
TTCTGACTCTTTCTCTTCTCATCTTCTCTCTTCTAATCTTCCTCTTCTCTCTGCCTCTCCCCTACTCTGCTTTTCATCTGTCCATATTGTCGGAAGTTTGACTTCTAAACTTCCTTCGATTATGATAATGGCATGTTCCCAATCATATCTTTGGTTCATACCAGTTAAATCATGATTATACCGAATATAATCAAATATATATATATATATATTATATTAATATATACCCCAATGGTATCATAGAGATTCATAGGGTATATCAGGGATATCCTCATTTTTTACCCCATCATTGGCGGCCTTGGCGGCCTGGATTCCTGGGATCTCCCGCGTGGCGGCGCTGGGTCCCGGAGGTGGAGGCTGTGCCGGCAGTGATTTGGCGCGAGACCTCTCCATACAGCATGTGAGCATAGGGAAAGAGAGAGACAGAGAGAGAGATTTATGACATTTATGAATCTATGCGTATATATATATATATATATATGTGTGTGTGTGTATGTGCGTGTGTTATAGATTTATTATATAATATCACTGTATATAATATATAGATATGTGTGATATATGTGTGTGTATGCGTGTATGTGAGTATACGTACACTATGCATACCACGGGTCTCCAAAAAAATGGAGCTGAAGCATTCTCCCCATTCAAATGGGATTCTGCTGTTCCATCATTTGTCGGAAGCTGTGGTGTATACAACAAAGCATGTTTGGTGGTATAGCCGCATAGCCGGCAGCAACGTGACAATTAGACATCAATGGGAAAATTACTTCCTATCACTTTGAAGACCTGAAAACATCCATAATTTTTGTGTTCAATTCTTTTGGGTCCCTAAAATTTCCAGGATTATACCCGGCACCCGATACACAACACTGGATTTGCCTGGAGTCACTATGATATCCAAAGTTGTAATCTATAAACGCTTACGATCATGTTGTTTTGAGTGGTGGCTAACAAAGGCCCAACATGCGAGAAGACCGTCTAGGCAGAGCCCACACCACCAGAATGATCTGCATATATGTCATGTAACAGTCACTACCCAGACAGCTTGCAGCATCTTGCAGTCAAGGGACGCAGCAATGGCCTGTGCTGCTCCTTGCGCGACCTGTGCCGCTTGTGCAGCTTGCGCGGCCTGTGCTGCCTGCACCACTTGCGCTTCTTGTACTGCCTGTGCAGCTTGTGCGGCCTGTGCTACTTGCGCCACTTGAGCTTGAGCTTGAGCTTGAGCTACTTGGGCAGCGGCCTAAGCCGAAGGGGCCCATGCTTAACTAGTGGTCACTTGGGGTCAAGCACAGATGCAAAGAGCGAAAAGCCTTAGCTGTCGAAAGCCCGATGGCTAATTCCTAGCGAATTTCTGGGGTTCATTTGCCTTCTACAACTTGCTATTGACCTGGCCCAGCACAGTGTGCTAAGACGAAGCCACCGGGTGGTGAATGCCGAGTTGGATGCAGCACTGGGGTCCCAGCTGCGGCTTGCCACCAAAGCATATCACCTGCCAGCTGCAGGCTTCGGCAAATGGGTGGATTAGTGAAAGGAGCGCTGCAGAGGCTGTGTTGCAGAAGAAGAATGTTCAGATAGTGTCACCTACTTGCCATGTGTGTGTGCGCGCGTGTGTGTTTTTATTGTGCGAGTAATTTAGTTATGTTCATGTTTCTTCCATCTGCACAAGTTTGTCTGGAGTCTTATTTATCTATTTATTATTTATCTATCTACCCCCTCTCGATGCACTCTTTCATGTGTCTGCATGCACTGCATGTCATGGAAATGTATCGCCGCTGTTGAGGCTACTTTCCACCCGCTCCACGACACTCCAGCGCAGCCTGTTTTCTTCTGGCAGTTGTGGGAGCAGTTGTTGGAATAGCTAGGATGCAATTCGATCCTGCTGGTTTGAACCTCTCAGGTTGAAAGGCTCCTCTAAGACTAAGCACATTTCGATTCTGGTCTTGGCTAACTCTAGGCACAGGCAGAATCGATCAAAAATGCAGCGGCTACAAACCGCCACCAACGCTGACCACGGGCTGATTTACCGCCATCATAGAAAGTTTATAGACCTTTATAGTAGCCCCCAAAGATGGAAGTAACATGATGTGCAACTGTGTTAGTAGGATGTTACTGTTACCCTCTGGTAATTTAACATAGCTATTGAAAATGGTGATTTATAGTGGATTTACCCGTTGAAAATGGTGATTTTCCATAGCTACGTTAAATTACCAGAGGGTAATTTTCTTCGGGTTGCGATAGATAATCCACAGCCATCTCAAACATCGCCGTTGCCGCATGGTTGCCGCCGCCCCGCATCACAGCTCGTCAGGTTGCGTCCAGCCACTCCAGCCATTGTTCCAGGTTGAAGATGTCGCTGCTTCTTGCAATGCCACCGGAACGCCTTGTTGACACCTTTCCAGCACATCCTGCGTCAACAAGTGCCTGGTACCCCTTTAAAAGGGAGAAGACCTTCGTGGAAAAGTCAGGGGATATTGATGGATATTGCATGATGATTGTATGATTGATTGTAATCTGAATCGTATCCGGGTGACGCTAAGATGCGTAAGTCCACTTGGAGGTGGTTTGAGCACACCTTGTTGGAATCCGCGCTGGCTTCCCAAGGTCAGCGAAGCCACAATTCGTCGCAGTGAGTGATGAGACACTATCTTATCTATCTGATAGACACCGCCCTAGATCCGCTAGATCCGCTAGATCCACTAGATGTTCCCAAATAAATATGTGGTTTCATCATGTTTCATCCCCCACAAATCAGCGAAGACTCCTGAAGCTCTTTGGCCATGTAACCTGGAGCCATTGCGACGCATGTTTTTGAAGCGGACATCGATGGCTTTCCCTACTGATCTACGATCACGAAAAACTCATGTTCCTAATATCTATGTTACTTTACATATGCAGTCAACAAATATGTTTATAATATTTTATAATAAACATATAAGCTTATGGATGCTGATCTTCACAGTAATAGTATTCAAAAATAGCGCCACGGCTCCAAACTCCAACTCAACCCATCAGTGAATCAGTTCGTGTTGCTTGTGAGTTCCGAGTACTCTTGGCAACTGGACAATCACCGCAATATACCAAGATTATAAACCACTCACAGACGAGATACAGGCATAGGGGGAGAGAGAGAGAGAGAGATCTGCCTGAATCACCCCTTCCCCTACAAAACCCCTCCATAAACCCGATCCGGTCGTTTTGGGGTGAAAATGGGTGAACCATTTCGGGTTCAATGGTTGCTAACTTGGGCAATGGGAATTGACATGGATGAACCAGATTCTACACCGGGGATGTCTACGAATTTCATCCGTCTGTGGCGAGCAACTGTTCCAGTACTGCGGAACGAAGAGGGAGACCGCTCTTCCAGGCCTTCCGTTTCGCCCCGTGCGTCCCACACGATGGATGTAGGTTTCAATATCATCCGGGAAGTCGTAGATGAACACCAAACTCACCTGGTCAAAACTTGGCCGAATTTGTAGTGTGAAACCATCCCAATCCATGTATACGGGTATAATGTGATTAAAACAATAGTAAACCATCCCCCAAATCACCAGAAATAGGTGGTATAAACATCTATAAACCATTCCCAAAGGGGTAGCTTATGGTTGTTTTAACCACATGATATCAATGATTATCAATTCTGTTCATGTGATGTGCATAGCGATTCGGCTCCGAGTCGACCATTTTCAATCCCAGTTTTTTTCCGCATCTTTTCTGGGTATATAAAGTCAATTCTCCTCTGGTAAATCACTTGGTTACCAACCAGCCAAATTTTATGAACTAGACCTAGATTACGTAGAGATTCTTCTTGGTGAATTTGCCCCATTTGGCTTAAAATCGCTTGATTTCCATTGATTTCCCAGATTGTTCCTGATATAATTCCCACGGAATTTCCCCCGGGTCTTATTATTCGTTTTTTTTTGGCTTATTCTACCCTCTGGTAATTTAACATAGCTATTGAAAATGACCATTTATAGTGGATTTACCCATTAAAAATTGTGATTTTCCATCGTTTTTTGTATGTTTACCAGAGGGTAACTCCCGTTTCCAGGGACCCAAATACCGACATCGACCAAGACCAAGAGACGTCTGGGATGTCCACCCCACGGCCCAAGACATCGGTGGTGATCAGGGCGCGTGTGTTGCCGCTGCAAAAATGCCTCGAGGGCGTCTCGTCACCCGGGGGACCACGACGTGACCCTCCAGAAATGGTCCATGGTGGGTTAAGAATACATGAAATTTATATGGTTTACCCATAGGGATCCATAGGGATTGAATGGGATGTATCCTCTGGTTATTTAACATAGCCATGGAAAATGGTCCATTTATAGTTGATTTACCCATGAAAAATGGTGATGTTCCATCGTTTTTTGTATGTTTACCAGAGGGTAAATGAAATAAATGGTTACCCATAGGGATCCATAGGGATTGAATGGGATGTATCGGGACATGTGATGCTACAACATGTCACATTTTGCGAAGCGATGGTCCATTGGAGCTGTCACGAGCTGTCCATAGCTATGTTCAATTACGAAATGCTAGTAATTTATAGCGGAAAATCCCCATTTTGCCCGTTGATTCATCATTATCCCATATTATCCCAACATAGAATGGCCATGGCGGATACTCCCCTATTAGACACGTAGTGAGTTTTCCCATGAAAAATGGTGATGTTCCATCGTTTTTTGTATGTTTACCAGAGGGTAAACATCTTCCACGAAATCGAAATGCAGAGACTCTCAGCTGAACATGATCAAAAAAAACAAACAAACTGCATTGTAGTTGATGCGAGGTGAGAATGAAAGTTTCAGATTCATGGATCCAACGAGTGACCAGTGCCACTAGCGGCCAAGTTGACTGACTTGGGTCATGGGGCCTTGCACCTCCTGAAACCCATCCCAGTGCCAGTTTCAACGTGCAGGTTTATCATGATTCATCCAGCCCCATTTCCCAACCTATAACATTGTATTAATACATGTCTATGTAGCTGAGTTGAAACCCATCAAGGTCCAAACCATCCCAAGAGCATCCCCAAAACACATCAAGCCACAGATCATCCAAACATCATCTCCCCATGCCCAGATATTCCATCCTCCCATCGTGCCTCAAGGACGTCTCCCGCTGCTCCTGTTTCCGCTGCCCGTGGATGGCATCGCTCCTGCCCCCGTAGCGCTGCGTCACCAGCGTGGCCAGTTCGTCGGCCGCATTGCGCGTGCGGACGAAGATCAGGACCTTGCCACCGCCCTGGTGCATCGGCGTCCTGGGTAGGCCCCGGGCGAACTTCGGGCCCTGGTTGAAGGGTTAAGGGGGATCCCGGGGAGGAGGGAAAAATGCCATGGGTATGAATGGGAATCATAATTGATCATGGTTGAGGATGATTGATTATGATTGATAATGATTGATAATAGTTGATCATAGTTGATAATGATAATAAGTAGGAATCATAGGAATAGTAGGATAAAATATGATAAAATAATGGTCATCACCAGCATCGTGACTCACAAACATTCACATCATCACCCGAGATGCACCATGCGATGCCACTCAGATCCGCTTCAGGACGTTAACTGTTCCCAGTTGAGGTTCGATAGCTTCGCTTCCTCCAGGTAGTCAAGAAGAATTGGCAATTTGTGTTCCTCAGTCAAGGCTATCCACAGTTTTAATCGTCGAGTCAAATGGGGACTCGATGAACTGGGGCTATCCAAGGTGGTTGAGGATGGGATGAGCCATGGTGAGCAATACAAATGCGGGATGGTTTGAACAATATAACATAATATAACAATATATAACAATGCTAAAACCATCAAGCATGGAATGCAACCCAACAAAATGGATTGGTACTACACAAAAATTATCAGCCACTCCTGCAGTTAACCTAGAGATCCAGGCTGCAATTCCTCCTTCTGACCACCAAGAAAACAAAAACACCAGTCAACATTTCCCAAAAAAAAACTCAAAATACCCAAACATAGAGTCATAAACAGTCAAAAACTATATGATAATATGATCTCTCCCTGCTGCCGTGCTTCATGATCATCCCGTTTCACCACCTCCACCACTTGTTCAATGACGTCTGGTGGCAAGGACCTGCCCTCCTTGGATTCCACCTCTTGGGGCTCCAGCCGCACTCGCTGCAGCACCGCTGCGGGTCGACTGCAGAGGCGGAGCGCGGCGCGTTCCACGGAGGGAGGCCACGTGGCGGAGAAGAAGAGCACCTGTTTGTCGCGCCGCGCCTCAGGAGACACCGGAGACCCAGGAGACCCCAGAGAACCAGGAATTTGATGATGGCTATGGCTGAAAAACGCTGAAAACCAAACATGGCATCAAAGGTTTTTTGGGATGGAAACCTAGAGTTTAGGGGCCACCAAATTGTTTAAGATATTTGAAGATGATTGATCATAAACCATCGGATTTTCCGGGGGCAATATGATGCTTGGTTGATTGAAGGGAAAGTGGAAATCGAAAATTCATGGGTTTGAACCATGAAATGTCGTGTTTTCATTGGGAATATTGTAGGGCTAAACCCTGTGCTTTCTTCCATTCAGTAAAATCAAGAATTCTGAAGCACCTCCACGGAAATCGCCGGATGCCCCGGGAAAAAAAATGATTTAAGCAGGACCCAGTACTGAGTCTGTGTCTTTGTGCGAAGCGCCTCCCCTCCGATGAGAACCACCTCCTCTTCGAAGCCATCATCCAACATCTTGTCCCCTTCGTCCAGCACCAGGAAGGAACACCTCCTCCTTGGGCAGAGATGCACCCCACTATAAAATCAACTGCAGTGATGAATGGTACAAATTGGTACAAGCGAACCATGGGGTCTATGTTAAGTCCAAGGTTCAGACGGAAGGCCCTGTGCTCACGCATGAAGTCCTTACAGGCGGGCACCGGGGGCACCGATCACTGATTTTTCCCTATCTCTTTCGCACATGCTTCACTCACCAAGTGCCGGGCTTTTTTTCGCACCCCAGGGTTGAACATTGCACAAAAAAATGACAGGATGACCATGGATGACCCATCATTCTGACATCATTCTGACATCAAATATCTCCAACTGCGGAAGCGACTCCATCAACCTCCCCACCGTTGCCACCAGCAAATGTAGCGATCGATTCTGGCGCAGGGCAGCCAGTTGATCCATCTTTCGGGTACCTGGCGTGCCAGGTCCGGAAAATGTCCCCTCCAGTGCTGGGAATGTAATGACATCTACCCTCTGGTTATGTCAAAATAGCTATTGAAAATGACTCATTTATAGATTGTTTACCTGTTGAACATGGTGATTTTCAATAGCTATGTTAAATTACCAGAGGGTATGCATATGAGATTACACCATCTGGTAAGTCCTGTGAACATGATGTTAGTGAAGCAACAGTAAACCATCCCCAATTTCACCACAAGCGGGTGGTATGCAAAATGAAAATATGGCAGTGTGTCAAAACCTTGTACCCCTGGTGAACATCAAAATAGCTGGTAAATGGATGTTCATCCCCCTAAAAATTGTATTAATAGGTATTGATCCATACCCATATGGCTGAATTATTTACTAACATGACCTCAATCTATCATGATCTGTATCTCACAAGCCCCGAGGTGGCCGAACAATTCTCCCCGCCTCCGTAGACCGCTGCCACAGTGAGGGCCCCCCGGGCGCGGCTCGTGAGTTTCTCTGCGACGCTACGGATTTGGATCACCAACTCCCGCGTGGGCGCCAGAACCAGCACCTTTTTTCACACCGTCCAGTGGGGCAGCTGGTCGACAGTAACAATATGGAAAACAACAACGGTTTTCCTGGGAAATGATGTGCAAATGCTGGGGACACGCGGGTTATCTTGCCCAAGGTTCAGGTTCCTCACTAAGTGGCCAAGAAACGATGGGCCCTTCGGCCACGGAAGGAGCCGATTGACTTGACGCATGCACCTGAAGTGGCGGGTCAAGCAGTTGAGGAGCCCATGGGGCACCAAAACAAAGTTTTAAAATGTTTTAAATCAGTTGGATCATGTGATCATGTTTAATTTCCAACTGTGACAGGCAAGACTGACGTTTCTTTAACTGTTCGATTGCAATATGCTCACTGGCAGGCAATGGGTCCAAAGCCTCCATGTGGAGTGAAACAGGATTCCAAGCACAGATGTAGAGCCTCCTACGCTTTACTGATCGCCATATGTCTGTAGTATCCCATAGTCACCCCCCAAAAAAAAAGACGCTAACAAGTAAAATCAAAAAAAAACAAAAAGAAAGAACAGTGCTCACTTTTGCAGAAAATCCCTACACTAACCTACAGTCTATCCTACTCTTCCATCAGCTAAGGCGCCATGGCCGGGACCAGGAAGGCCAGAGTCTTCCCGGAGCCCGTGGGCGCAGTCGCCACTACGTCCTGAGTCGCCATGGATGGGGGATGGTTTCACTGGCAAGTGATGAAGATGTGTAATGATATGGATTTAGAGATATTTAGGGAATGTATATGATCTGTATATATCATAATATATATATATATATATAACACACATATATGTGTATATATATATGGAGAGAGAGAGAGAGAACGAACGAAAGAAACAAAAGACATACAAACAGACAGAAAGAAAGAAAAGAAGAGAGAGGGAGAGAGACATGAATATGTATAGATACATTACATATATATATATACATATATATAATTATATATATAATTATATATATATATATATACATATACATATACATATACATTATGATATATCTCTCGTTTTTATATAGTTTGAGAGAGAGAGAGAGAGAGGGGTGTCGATGAATAGATGTAGCTGCAATGTAGCTCTTGATATGGCCATTTACATACAAATATGTTGGATAATGTTGAAGGATCTGGAATCATCTGGAATCTGAAGCTTCCAAAATCGCTGGCCATACCTCTCCACATTCACCAACGATCCACTGCCAAGGCTCATGACCCCCGAGGGCCAAGGGCAGGACTTTGCGTTGAATGGGTTTCATGTCTTGGAAGCTGTGAGCACTCAGCCCTTCGGACAACCTCGAACAATGTGGCCATCATCTTAGCAGTGGTCGTATGTCTGGCGTTTCCGAGTGATCTGGCGTATCCAAGTTCTTGGTTGAGATCATGTGCCATGTGTAGGAACATCACGGAACATCTGCATCTGCAAAATAAACATGTAAATTCATGTAAAGATCAACAATGATCAACATAAGTCTTGTGTATCTTGTGTCCATGTCCCGCGTTCAAACCTCAATATGGCCCACCAGTCCCGACTTTCCAGCACTGAAAGGTCCACGCCAACTGATCCAACTGGAGACTGGCCACCACTTCGGGAAGACCTCGTAGAAGTCCGAGAATTTACAACTGCTCTGCAACTTCTTGGACCTTGCGCCGCTCCGCAGGGTGTCGGGATGTTTTCGATTGGGGATGGCCAACCCCCCAAAAAATAACCCACTTTTCGAAGCGGCATTCTCTTTCTCTCTCTCCATCTTCTGGAGTTCGACAGAGCTGGCAAGTAAAGTACAACCAACTTTTCAGATTTAGGGGGATGGGTCATGCATGTTCTTCTGTTTTCATGCTCGCCGTTCACACAGAACCCACCTTGTGCAAAACCCTCATCCTGATTCATTGGATTGGTTTGAGGGACCATCAGAAACTGGCTGGATTTTACCATCAAAACTCGATCACTTACCCTCTGGTAAACGTTTACATAACTATGGAAAATCACAATTTTTAATGGGAAAACTCACTATAAATGGTCATGTTCAATAGCTATGTTAGTTTACCAGAGGGTATACAGACATGTCCCTCAGATTTTCCCCACGGAGTATCCCCATCCCAGCATCGCCAAAGGACTGGTCCTTCAAGAAATTCTTCCGCACAGCTCTGCCAGTCAGCAGCCTGGCTGCACCCTCGAAGATGCCCAAGAATGCTGAGGCCTCAGCCATTTTCAGAGGCCAAAAAAAGGCCGGAAATGCTTTTAGAAACCACCAAAAAAAGAAGAAAGTTATAGAAATTTATAGGATCCTTCTAAGATGGTGGTAGATGTTGGGCTGTTCCTATACCTATTGATCCAACTATGGATGGTAATACCTATAGATTCTATAGGGAGTAATCCTTTTCCTTTTCAGATTCAAGTCGCATCATGTAGAATCCTTGTCCTTGTCCTTCTGATAATACTAGAACGCCTATAGATGAGAATAGATGATAATAAAAAAAAACTGTTATGAAGGTCCAATTGTCCTGTTGGTATTCCAATGAAATATGGATATCATCAGGTTCAATAAGTTCGGTACCTTATTAATATGGATAACTATGGATGAGAAAAATACTTATAACCATAGTAATAATGATAAACATAGTAATAGTAATAACATTGTAGACAATACATCTATTCTCAAAAGTCTGAGGCTGATGTTGATACATCATTCCCTATATTACTTATAAATCTAATAACCGCCTTTCAATCAAATGATAGGTCATAACATAACAATAAAACTTGCCGTAGTAATAATGATGATGATGGATGGATGGATGGATGGATGGATGGATCGATAGACAGACAGACAGACAGACAGATAGATAGATAGATTAATTAATTAATTAGATAGATAGATAAATAATTATATAATTATAATTAATTAATAGCAATAATAATAAAATTACCCGAATTCTTCCATTGCAACCACCGCAACCGTGGCACCTCAGAGCGAAGGTCGCGGCGGCTCCGCCACAGGAGCACCAGCAGCAGGGTCAAGGACAGCCACCTGATGGCATTGTTTTGGGGTGAAAACAGTGGAAAACATGGAAAACTCTGGGGAAATATGGAGAAATAATGGGAAATAGTCGAGAAATCTTAGAAAATCTGAGAAAATCTGGGGGAACTTTGGGAAATATATATGGGGCGTCTTCTTCTGAAATTCTAGTTAATTGACGTGAATGGGCAACCAACAACAAAATATTATATACCCCGGTTTAAGTTGACAGAAAAATGGGGGGCTACACAGTAAATGTGACAGTTCATATGATATGATGAGATGTCATGGGATGTAGAGGTAACCATGCTTTTAGACAAGCCCAGAGAGAAAAATAGGGGTGATTGATCTGAGCCGACCTATGAAACGAGGTGTCAATCAACGAACAAATCGGATGTAGAGGTAACCCGAATGGGGATCTGATCCACAAGAAACGGATACAGCCAATAGAAATTATGATTCAATTAACAAAAATGAACAAAACGAGGAGAGGACAAAGGAATATGGGGACTCGGAGTTTGTCAACCATGATGAGCATACAGCCAACAGTGCTGGTGAGTAATCGTAGTGAATTGCCCCAGTTTGAAAGGGTTACGCCAGCAAGCGTTGACTTTCAAGCCATGCTTATGGAGAATGTGGCTTAAGAGCGCACAAAGTGAGGTCACTAAAAACAAAGTCATGTTGCATAAAAAACAGGTTGTACGTATACAGTCTACACTACAATACGTAATTGGTAAAGGATATAAACTATTAGTGACATATTATACTTAAACTCAATTCGCATGTTCAATGCACTGTTAGCGTATACGCTTCATGCTTTCTCTGTTAGTCCCTTACCGCACTGTACTGAGTCTCCCGGCTCCGTGCGCGAGAGCTGCTTCAAACTTCCCACGAAGTCCCGCTTCAACGCCCTCTGCCGCAACGTTTGCAGTGCACTATGCAGGGCGTGCAGGGCGCTGCGCGCTGAGGTCAGGGCAGCCAGGGCCAGGGCATGGCTGGTAGGGCCCGCTTCCATGCTGTAAATCTGGAATTTGGATTGGGAATCTGTGCTGAAAATAGCAAGCAGATCACCTGATATCACCTGCTGGGTCACCCGGAAATTGAGACAAAAGATCATGTCGAAATGATGCTGGTCAATCACACATCCCGTTGCCGCTACTTGTAGCTGGAGCTCGGTTGCAGTATCATTTTTCTGATGCTTCTGGCCGAGCTCAGGCCGAGCTCTCAACATTTATGTCTCAATGAATCCTTGAGCCATTCTGGGCCAGTTCGATGCAGCTTTCAGAGGTTGATCAAGCCGCCCCCTCCCTACATCTCCCTACCATGTTTGGATCACCTGCAAAAAAGGCTTTGAACATCAGGCAAATGGGTTTCCCCCAAACATCAAAAGTTCATGGCCGTTTTATGCTGGACAAAATCTTTTTCCCAACCCCCCATGATTTTCCACCATATGAAACTGGCACAAATCGTCCCAGCCCAGTCGTCGGCCGGCAGCCTCCCATCCCAGTAGCAAGGCCTGGGAACTGCCTCAGTTATGCCATGGTATGCCTGGGGTATAATAAATCCATGGAAAGATCCATTCCTCCCGGAGATGTCATATGTTTCCATATGAATATCAATGAGAAACAAGTTTTTCTTTGTTTCCATTTGCAAGTGTGAGATCAGCTGCTGGGCATCCCAGCATCGCCATAGCGGGGTTTACAGCTCGGGGCCGCTTGGCGGGCGGAGCCTCGGGTCCATCATGGGGATTTGAACCTACGGAAGTCCAACCTAGATATAGCCATGACGTAACCATCCAGTTTCGAATGGTAATGATGTAGATATAACATGATATAACCATGGTGTATGTATATATATATCTGTGTGTGTGTGATAATTATATATATATATATATGTGTAAAAACATCGATGTAGCCATCGTGTAATAATACAGCCTTGCTTATCCATTTGGGTTCCATGGCCTTTTGAATGGAGGTGGTCCAAATTGGGACGCCATAGATGATGCTAATTGGTCTGATGCCACAGCCAAGACTGGCCAAGCCCTGATCTTGCAGCAAGATCACAGCAACATTAGCGGTTTCCGCGGCATGTTGTTAAAATTGGTGCCCCGAAACCATTGGCTTCTCTATTTTCCTGTGATTCTCCATTGGTTTATCCATTGGTTTCTCCATTGGTTTCTCTTAAAATGACCAAAGTCTTGAAACGATGAATGCCCTCAGGGTCACGCCGCCGCATAGGACTCGTCATGGGGGGCTGATGCCCTGCAACGGTGACCATTCGTATAGACATATGATATGTGTAAGTGATAATGTCAACCCTGGATTAATAAACCCCTAGGCTGCTTAATTGGGAGGATACCATTTGAGTATTAGATGATTATGACTATTGGAGGAATACCCCCCCTAATTAGTAAACCATGGTTTATTAATCCGGGAATCCGGGGTTGACATTATAATGTATATATATGAATGTGCGTGTGTGGCCTCTAATATTATATATATAATTCATATAATGTGTGTGTGTTTATTCATCTGTTTGTTCATCTACGTGTTTTCTATTATTATGTATGTATCTACGTATTTATCTGTATTGTAATAGTGGGTGTGTGTGTGTGTGTGTTTGTGCAAATATCAAAATGAGTTTGCATGCATCGATTTATATAATATTTCAGCATATTTGCACGTGGAACACAGTTGCGACCCCTTTTTTTGGCAGTTGTTGACCTCAAAAATCTCAAGTTGATCATCCAAAATCTGATTCAAAGCATCATCAAGTAGGGTTTGGCAACCATCTGGTTGGGAAACTCAATTCATAGCCCTTTGGCTCCCCATTTTTTCAGGTGGCATATGGAGACAACCATAGCTACGCAGCTACCCTTCGCCGCTCCCTGAAAAATCACCACCGGCTCCCCCCTGTCCTGGGGGTGGCACGAGGGGGCCTGCGAGACCGAGTGCCACCATGGACCCTTAGAGTATATGCTGTTTGTATCTGTTTGTTTTCCAGAATCCACTTTCCAACCAGCAAGATCAATCGGGAAAGACTTGAGGGAGAATGGCGTGCCATGGTTGGCTCTCGCATTTTTCGACTCCATCTGTTTATATCTGTTTATCATTCCCTGTTAGACGCTGCATATTTGCATAGCTCCTTTTACTGGAGGGAGGGGGTCAATATATGTTATGTCTGCTTCCTGGCAGATATTTACAGTGGTTTCTGCGGGTTTCTGTCTCGGACGGTTCTGAGGCACGCCTGATGTTATCTTGCATACCCTTTGCATCAATGCGGGATTTTGTGGATCAGGAAGATCAATGATGAAGGTCACGCATTGACAGTACATGTAAGCTTGTAAACTTCCGGTCAGTAGCGTTTGGGCCTTCCTGACAGGCTTAGCATTTCGGAGAATTCCATGATTCTGTCCGCAGCTGTAACTTCCAAAGGAACTATAAACCATTGACACAAACCTTGAAATGCTTTTTGTCTCAATTCCTTTCTTTGGGATTATTTATATAAAACTATGAAATAAAGCTATAATATTATATATACATTATATATATATGATTATATGTGTATATATATATATATTATTATATATGTGAGTATATCAGGATTGCTCAGCATCAAGTTGGGACATATTTGGACATATCAACTGATGCAGCCCACCTGGCGGGATGCGGAACGTACTTGGGCTTCTGTATGTCCTGGCACACTGGGAGTGAAATCTGGCGATGCCATGTGGATAGAAAATCTTAGGTAAACTGCATGTTTCAGCTGGCTGGATGCTGGTATAGATTCCAATTTTTTGCCCCTTAAAAGGGAAAAGTATATATAAATGTTACTGATCCATGGTTGACTCAGGATTGGTGTCACAGCTGAAAGCACCACACCAGGCGCCACGTTCCCCTTCTGAGACATTGACCATGTCAGCGAAGCAGCGAAGCTGCGCGTGCCATCCAAAAGCGCTGGAATTTTGGATGTCCCAACACACTGACAACTGATGAAGTAAAGGAATCGGAATACCCTCTGGTAAACTAACATAGCTATTGAAAATGGCCATTTATAGTGGATTTGCCCATTAAAAATGATGATTTTCCATAGTTATGTTAGTTTACCAGAGGGTACCACATGCAAACTCTGAGCTTCGAACACGGCTATGAAGACAGAACTTTCATGATCAATGCTGGGATTTGGGATTGGCACCACCTGATCCAGGCATTTTGTTAAGGTAATCCCAAGCGCACGATATGTTCAAAAGTAGTAACGAAACTCGAACCCAACTACACATGTGTGTGTGTGCATCGAGCTGTAGGTCAACCGGCGAATCGCCCTGCTTGAGGTGGGAATGAGGATACAATCACAACAATGCAAGTGTTTTATGCCGTGCACATTGCCAACAGAGGTATGTATATCAGAACTTATCGGACTTATCTGACCTGTAAAAAGACATATATATATATATATACTGTAAACTGGTTGATTAGAAAAACATAGAAAAACCATGTTTCCTTTGTGAAGTCCTTTAGATGACCATGAAATCACCATGAAATCACCATGAAATCCCCATGAAATCCCTTAGACATAGCCATCGTTACGCGTGGCAAGGCTTGGAGCTGGCAATGGAAATGCAGCGAGTGCAGCGATTCGACCGGATTGATTCGCTGGATTCGATGTGTATGGAGTTACCCTCTGGTAAACTAACATAGCTATTGAAAATGGCCCATCTATAGTGGATTTACCCATTGAAAATGGTGATTTTCCATTGTTATGTTAGTTTACCAGAGGGTATATCATGGGATTATTATGATATGTTTATGAGATTTTATGGGATTTTGACTTGGCATTGATCGGAATTTCTCGGGATTCTTGATGTGTATACCCTCTCATTTGCTGTAACAATGGAACATGGCCCATTGTAAGAGAAGAGGTCGGGATCCTGGATGGGAAATGTGGTCAGAATTCACCATTTGGGGATACTTATCATCCATTTGTCATCCATTTATGGCAATATTTGGGGCTAGTCCTAGTCTATTTCATTGTATTGAACGTTCAGAAGAGCGGATTTAGATGGACTGATTTAGCGTATTGACAAAACTTTGACACATTTAAACCACCCACCAGAACAGCTACTCTGCTGCTTCACGGGTATCTTTGGACATCTTTGGGCCTTGCTGGGATTGCGAAGCACATCATTGCCACCAGCCAGGTCAGACTGATTTTGGTGTTCCATGTTTGATCCATCCCCACATCTCGCCCCTCACAAGGCGCGCCTTTCCGCTTGGTCGGACGAAACCTGCCGGGAAATTGTTGTCCTAATGAACTCGGGGAATCCATTACAGTTCTGTCAGGTGCGAAGGATGACACGCACAAATCACAGCATAGAAGTGTACCTGTATTACCGCAGGCATTTTTGGTTGGAAAACAGGCGCGGGATTCTCAAGGGTTATGAGCCCAACCCATC
>Ga0126342_10010999_pt1 | contig 16172 bp, 12 predicted proteins | sample Cyp1metagenome_FD_92528 | JGI IMG/M metagenome (GOLD analysis project Ga0126342, IMG submission 92528) | Coral microbial communities from Lord Howe Island, Old Settlement Bay, Australia - Cyphastrea 1 metagenome | ecosystem: Host-associated > Invertebrates > Cnidaria > Coral ... | reverse complement strand
TGAGAGTGAGTGAGAGTGAGTGAGAGTGAGAGTGAGAGTGAGTGAGAGTGAGTGAGAGTGAGTGAGAGTGAGTGAGAGTGAGTGAGTGAGAGTGAGAGTGAGAGTGAGTCAGAGTGAGTCAGAGTGAGTCAGAGTGAGTCAGAGTGAGTGAGAGTGAGTGAGAGTGAGTGAGAGTGAGTGAGAGTGAGTGAGAGTGAGTGAGTGAGTGAGTGAGGGAGTATTGGTGTAGTCTATAAGTATAATTACAGCCCTCTAGAAGCCAACCAAAGCATTGGGAAAAAGGAGTGGCTCGGGAGCCCTTGAATCTTGGGCAGGTCACAAGGCATCAAGCAACCCCCATAGATCCATTGTGTTGCGACGGCTCTAAATTCATCCTGCTCCACACTTTTCTACGAACTTGCGGACTACGCACATCTACTTCAATCACAGCTGACAGAAAGACAGCAGCACGAGAAACTGTGAAGACCTGGCAAAGCAACTCCTTGCAGCAGGTTTAAATATTTGCCCAATTTCAATGTCTGAAGACCACTTGGTAAGGCCACGTCTTTCAGACTCCGGTTAAATTCCTCACCAAATGACAAGCTTTGAAGACCGCTTGGCAAAGCCACTCCTTTCAGGCTCTTGTTAAAATACTTCCCAAAGGTCAAGCTCTCAAGACCAATCGGTAAGGTCACCCCTGCCAGTCGTTGGTTGCAATTCTCATCAAATGTCAAGCATTTAAGACCACTTGGCAAGGTCACTCCTTCAAGGCTTTGGCTAAATTCCTCACCAAATGTCAAGTTCTGCAGACTGCCTGGCAATGTCACTCCTTCCAGCCTTTGGTTGAAACAAATGCCGAATGACAAGCTTTGAAGACCACTTGGCAAGACCACACCTTCCAAGCTCTGGTTGAAATTCTGGCCGAATGTCAAACTTTGAAGACCTCTGGGCAACAAGAATCCTTGCAGGCTGCGATTAAAACACATCCCAAATGACAAGCTTTGAAGACCACTTGGCAAGGCCATTCCTTCCAACCTTTGGTTGAAATTCCAGCCAAATGTTAAGCTTTGAAGACCGCTTGGCAAGGCCACTCCTTCCAAGCTCTGGTTGAAATTCCGGCCAAATGTCAGGCTTTTAAGACCAATTGGCAAAGCCACTCCTTTCAGGCTCTGGTCAAAGTGCTCGCCGAAGATCAAGCTTTGAAGCTCATTTGGCAAGGCCACTGCTTCCAGGCTCTCGTTAAAATTCCCACCAAATGTCAAGCTTTGAAGACGACTTGGAAAAGCCACTCCTAGGCTTTGGTTGAAATTCTGGCCAAAAGACAGGCTATGAAGACCGGTTGGAAAGGCCACCCCTTCCAAGCTTTGGTTGAAATTCCAGCCAAATGTCAAGCTCCGAAGACCACTTGGCAAGGCCACACTTTCCAGGCTCTGGTCAAACTGCTCACCAAATGTCAAGCTTTCAAGCTCATTTGGCAGGGCTGTTCCTTCCAGACTCTGGTTGAAATTCCGGCCAAATGTCAAGCTTTGAAGACCACTTGGCAAGACCACTCCTTCCAATCTTTGGTTGAAATTCCGGCCAAATGTCAAGCTCTGAAGACCGGTTGGAAAGGCCACTCTTTCCAGGCTCTGGTCAAAGTGCTCGCCAAAGATTAAGCTTTCAAGCTCAATTGGCAGGGTTGTTCCTTCCAGACTCTGATTGAAATTCCGGCCAAATGTCAAGCTCTGAAGACCACTTGGCAACGCCACTCGTTCCAGGCTTTTGTCAAAATACTCCCCAAATGTCAAGCTTTGAAGACCCTTTGGCAAGACCACTCCTTCCAGACTTCGGTTGAAACACATGCCAAATGTCAAGCTTTGAAGACCACTTGGCAAGGTCACTCCTTGCAAGCTCTGGTCAAATAGATCGCCAAAAGCAAGCGATTCAAGACTTCGGGGAAGTTGCAAAAGCTCTCTGGAGGAAATACCTGCTATCCTCGTCACTCCCTCTAGTGACAGCTCTCCTTCAGGGGCTGGCAATCCCTGGATGTAGCACCATGCAGCATACACATCTGTAGGAACAAAAGTGCAAGAAAGTGTTGCAGCCTTTCCGACAATCCCTTGTTCTTGCAAGGTTTGACCAAGCATCAGCGGTGAATTCCCGTGATGCATTGTGGCTTTTCTCCCCCTCTTTGAGGGGAGCTGCTGCGAAACCATTTGGTGCACTTTCCAACCCAGAGTGGAACCGCTGAGGTTTAACATGCATTGGTCGCCATTTAGGCATACCACGCTGAGCTCAATCGCATCAGAGCATATCATGGGTGGTCCAGTGTTGCCACAAGCAGTGCTAGCGAGCGGACATCAAGTGACAGCGGGTGCACATAGCATCACGACACATACGCTGTATTCTACTTGTATCAACTATTTCCTATTGCATGCATACATGTTTTTTTTAAACGTATATCCAACGCGCAAGCATACCTGTGTAAGATATGCATAAATACACCTAATATTATATATATAAATATATATATATATTTATATATAAGGGTTATATACATGTGCAAGAAAAGCTATGACACCTTTTCGGCATGCAACCTTTGACAGCCGTGTTAACTGTGGGTGACCCGGTGCCACCAGGACTTTTGCGCTGCGGCCATCCTGCACATTGGTCTAATGATCTAATGGTTTCTGAACATGAGCATTATTGCTATGATATGTTTTTTAAATAATAGTTGAGATATTATCATAGCAATAATGTTTGAACAATCATCATAATAATGTAATGAACAATCATCATAATAATATCTCAACTTCTCCCCAACTTGCATCAGTTTGCTTACCTCAAATTAGTTGGCCTCACGTTTTCTCTCTTGGGACTTGGGAACCCCAAATTTTGAGACAGCCAGCAAAGGTTTAGAGCTCGACTGTTGTGGCTTCTACCCTTGCTACAAGATCTCGCAAATCACATCCCAGAAGGCCTGGACAATCTCATCAAATCACACCATGTTGCAGTCTACTGTCTTGCATTACATCACAAAATATGAATATGAAGTTTCATTAGGTCATACCATATGTATGTATATATATATCATATCATGTCATGTCATATCATATGAAATCCAATCATATCATATTATATCATATCATATATATATAATATATTTCATGTCATTTCACTTCATGATCATATTCTATTCTATTATATTATATTATATTGTAACCAAAATATAGATGTACACCCTCCATCAATCCACAGGTTGAATGCCCTCCATCCGCTGCATTTCGCGTGCCTTCTTCAGGGCCTCCAGGTTGCCTTTCAAAACGGCTTGGAGCATCGCACCACCTGCGTCAGTTCATGTGTGCCAGGTGAATCAGGAGTGTTGAACCAAAATGGAATAGTAATGGGATATTACATGATTCATATTGATAGAATTATATATATATATACACAGTATGTATAATCATATATGTGTATATATATATATTAACTATATATAGTTAGTGGAATAATTCGAGTAATGGGGTATTAATAATATATTAATGGGATGATCGTGGGATGTACCCTTCGGCAAAGATGCTCTGCTATCCGATGCTATCCTGGGAAAGTCATCGAACCAAAGTTCTGAAGTGCGCATCGCCATGGTGGATCCACCAGAGGGTAGATTATGACCAGCCACTTACCCTCTGGTAAACTAACAGTTTGCTATTGAAAATGACCATAAAAATAGTGGATTTACCCATAAAAAATGGTGGATCTTTCCATAGCTATGTTAGTTTACCGGAGGGTACAAGGATATGACAGGACAATAGTGGCGACAATAGTGGGGACATGGATTTTTGTCACAAGCAATATTAGCCGTCGAAGCACACGTCCCAGGAAAGCAGCACACCCTTTCAGCTGGTTTCTTATTTCACTTTGGTGAATACGAAGGATCTTGAATCATGATGGTGATATTTGATGGCTAATCATGAGGGAATTTTGATGAGGATATTTGAGATATTTCATGCGGATATTTGATGAATATTTTGTGGGATATATGCTATAAATTGTTATTATGATTTGTGATGTATAAGTAACTCAGTATGATATTTGGCTGTGTGAAATTGTCAGGGATTTGGCTTTCATCTCATGGCTAGTTTCTGAGAATATGATAAAATATGATACTGAAACTGGGGGATGGACCCATTTTTTGGACAAATCCAAATGTGGAGCTTGACAAGGAGACAGTCCAGCAAGAAAACAAAGCCCAAACACGTGACACAATGATTCGGCTGGAAAAGCTGCGTTCAGGGCAAACAAGTCGTAGGATAAGCTTGGGTACCCCAAAATGTCCTGCTGATCAAGACCGAAATTCTGTGGTTCCACAGGCATTCATGAAGAGATACGCAAATAAGTACATAGATGTCCACATCTCTATAATTCGAAAGAAAGGAATCCAAAAAGATCAGAAAAGTGACTCCCTACTATTTTAATCTATTTTATCTATTTTGGTATTTTCCTATTCCATCTTTTGGGATTCTTTTGGGATTTACTCCCGATAAGTCTCCGGCAACTGCCACCTGTGGGTCCCTTCTGCATCGCGGAGCCGGAACCTCTTCAGGGAGGCTCCGTGGTGCAGAGAATCGTGGGGAAACTGATGGCTATTCGGGCTAAAACAATCCCAACTTCAGTCCCGTTCGGCAAAAAGATGGGAGATTAACTGAAGTGGTTTTCTTTCAAAGAGTGTGAGACATCTAGAATGCCAGCCAGTGCTGATGTGATTCCAATTCGACAAGTGTGGTTCAGCAATAAGTCAATGAACAAGATTTAGAACATGTAATCCCTATGTTGCAGCCAAAGTAGTCATCCGATGTGATCATAAGCTTCTATCCCTGTCATACATGAAGCATTGGATTTCCTGGGTACAACTCCTTTGAAGCAGAGGCTTCCCACATGTCCCCAAAGTGGAGATCTTCATGCCCCAGAACCTTTCCATACTGCACAACTGCCACGTGGCACAAAAGCATGGATCGCTTTAAACTTCAGCCCTCCTTCACCGAAAGATACGGCCACTATATGCTACTATGGATATCTATGGATCAGGTACCATTTGTTTCACACTAACATAGCTGGTGTTTTATTCCTACCATCCCACCAGAAAATGCGTCAAGTCCCACCTCAGACTGCACAGAGTCCACCCTTGGAGCAAGGAGTTTCTTGGCACGTGGAACCGGTGGCACTTGGGGACCACAAAGTATGATCCCCTAAACATCCCCCAGAAAGCATGCTTTCGTAGAGGATAGAAACAGATGAAACAGATAATCTTGGGACATTTTGGGACAGAATTTTCATTGGATTGGTTTAAGGTAAAATTTGCAGGAAACCATGGTTTTTACCATTAAATATTGGGTTTTCCGGTTTAAAATTTTCCCCTAAACCAATCCAATGAAATTTGGGGCATTATGAACCAGAGATATCCAGGCATGGGATTTATCGAGCCCATGCCAAATACTGTACGAAGATCTTCGAAGCCCATCACCGACCTATTGGTGGCCTGTCTCTCAAAATGCCAAACAAACCCCTATTGAAGGACGCGGTTCAAAAAACACGTTAACGCGTTTTAAAGTAGAGAGAAACAAAAAAAAATCAGAAACACATTTATAAATAGCATGAAATAGCTGCGGCTGCAGATACTAACGGATACCTCTGAAGCCATCAACCGATAGTCCCATGGCACGATGGCACGACCCATCACCCACAAGGGCCCCACAAGATCCTTGTGCTGCGATCCACAGATCATGGCCAAAACACAGCTCTTGTGCGGCCAAACATTGCCCCTAAACGATTCACATACATATTGGCTGATATTGGCATGTATGGAATGTATATCTACATTGTTCTACATTTACATACTGATGATCTTGGCTGATATTGGCTGAAAGTCTTGATGTCCCTTTTCTTGCAAGAACACACATCTTTTTTCTTGACCTCTGCGGCACGTCAATCTCGGAAAAAGCGCGTCTCATCAAGTATCTGTTCATGTGTCCCAAAATGGAGTGCCCCGAAAATCTCATGGCTGGTCATCATGTTCCTATTGAAATTGCCATACCGTTGGGGGCCCATCCCCCATGTTTTGACAAGCCCAGCACTGCCACCCCCTTTAGGGGGGCACAAGTGAGCCTCTGAGCCAAAGGTTTTCCGCGAGTTGCTCTTCGAACATCAAAAACATGGAAATTCATCAACAAACCCAGGGGATTTAAGCTATACCCTCTGGTAAACTAACATAGCGAACTGGAAAGATCCACCATTTTTGATGGGTAAATCAACTATTTCTAGCCATTTCCAATAGCTACGTTAGTCATTACCAGAGGGTATATTTGCCTATGATCATCCATATGGGCAGAATTGTTGCTTTCGTGTATTGTCAGCCCGCATTTATGGATGATATCTCGGGATGTCATGCCACCTATGATACCAAAGGGATGAACATCCATAACTACCCGCAAAAATCTGGTGCCGAGAAAAGGGGGAAAAAAGTGCTCTGACCCACATCCATCTGGTTAAAAATCAGCCAGAATTTCATTGCCATAGTCGAAAATTGTGCGGAAATTCATTGCGTTGTGACCAAGTTGGATAGCCAGAAAATCAGATGACCTGGATTCCCCTGGACGATGCCATCCCTTTTTTGTGGTTCATCTACCCCTTGGAGGTGGATGAGATGCCGGGCATCATTTGATGCCCAGCCCCTAAGAGTACAACGCTGATGGTCTCGCCCTGGGTCGGTTTCAAATGCTACAGACGGGCTGAAAAAGACATATTGACCACCAATGTTGTAATATGTCTACGAGAGTAGGTGCGTTGTCTGACTTTGACCCTTATCACAGATCATACAAATGTATGGGTATGCCGCCTATACCTAGATGTAGTTTAGTTTTTGGAACTATCTTCATACATTGCAAGATATCCCTCCCAGATACGTCTATGTCCTATGCAAACCTATTGATTCTTTGATATGTAAGGATATGTCTGGGCGTTGCGCCAGTGTTCCATCCCCACTGACGACACCATCTGAGGGTTGCATGCTAATCAAGGTGCCTAGAAGTGCCACATCCAGATGTTTGAAGCCCACATGTTGCCATCGATGGCATGCAACCCTGATCCTTCATGGCCAATGCTGGCATTAAACGGCCAACGAGCTCAGTGCGTCAGCATCGACCCAAAAAAAGCGGGTGTTTACCCGTCCAGATCGCCAGATCGCGATGCACAAAATTCGCACCAAATGACAGGGAGACCATCCGCAGTTGGAGGTTTACCTACAGTTGTCCATCATCCCTGCCATTTGGCTCGGCAATTACACCATTTTACGAGTCTGCGTCCACCATGTGGAGCAGCACAGTCAAGCGCAAATGAGAATTGAAAAAACGATGAATCATGTTGCAGAACCATAGGTTGTGAAGATTTTCGTTGGTTGTAGTTGTATACCCAGTATATCCCCATTTTAGGTGCTTAAATCGCTAGAATATCCCCATGGTTTCTGATTGAATTTACCGAGTTCAAGACATTGCAAGCTGCTCTGATGTGCCGCGGCCCCCACCTCACTGAGCGCTCTGCCTTCCAGCTGGCCAAGCCTTGAATCTGCTTGGGTCTTTCAGTATCTATACCATCTATACCACTCTAAATCAAAGGCCTCAAGAACTTTGCTCAAAGTTGATCATATCAAGAAATATCTCAGAAATCTCAAGAAAATAACGGAAATCCATGGAAAGTCCATAGATATTCAAGCACTTTCCCAAGTGCAGCTTTGAAAATGCATCCAAAGCCTCAGCTTCGTTCGGATAAAGCTTCCAAGGAAGGCCTGGAGACAGGGTTACTGAGATCATGAGCCGTTGCCGATCGTCGCCAGGTTGTTCCCCAACACAAAATATCGACGCTCCAGCTGTGTGCTGCACATCAATGAAATATCTAACATGCTATCCTGAAAAAAACCCTATTTCCAGATGATCTTTACCTACCAATAAAGTGGTGATTTCCGGTCCCCCTTCTTGCAGATGGATATGACATTATATACCTCCCGGGGAAAAAAAAAGGCCTTCATACAAATCCCATTTCCTCCAGTCCATCTTTGGCTTCCACCTGAATCCCATTCTCCTCATATAAAATACCCCTCAAACGAAACCCTGGTTTTTAGTGGATCATAGTGGATATGTTCATTTCAGGTCCCTCATTGGAGGTATTTGACATTAGCGGGGGTGGGATTTGCAAACTCATCAGGAGCACTCCGCCCTGAAAACCCTACCTGCTGCTGCGCCGTTGTGAGCTACTAGGTTTGCTCTCCTTCGACCCTTTGCTCAGAGGCGTGGTCGGCTTGCTAAGCCTTGGGGAAGATCAAGCTGGATCTCAACTTGGAAAGCAGAAAAAAAAACAGTACCCCCTTGGAAATCCATCTAAAACATATTGGAAATCCATCTGAAACATGTTAGAAGCCGTCTGAAACCTGCGGGACTGATTGGAAACCCATTCGTAAGCCGGTGGAAAACTGTTGAAAACCCATTAGAAAACTGCTGGAACACAGAGTGGCAACGATTAAAAACCTGAGGACCAACTGAATTTTGTACAGTAGCCTCTTTCAATGCACACCTCCTGAATCTGCGGTGATTGTTACCCACTTACCTGGCACCAGAACTTGCAGCCCCAGGGGCGAGATCTTGCTCTGTTGCGAGGTGGGTCTGTTCGTCTTACGCTTACCTGCGTCAAGATTGGACTGATGCAACGAGCCCAATGGCATTGAAAATCACTGGCCTGAATCCACAAGAATGGTCAGTGGTCCAAACATTTTTGGAAAATCACCCTGGTAGACCTGGATGTGAGAGTCAACAGTCATGCAGAATGCTGACTCCTGGATCTGTGGTTGGTCACCATGATACTCATGATACATCTCTCTATACGTATATCTCTCATATATGGATGGATCTATATGGATCCTCTATACATATATGTATGGATCATTATGGATCTATATCTAGTATATCTATGGAGGTGTCCTAAAATGGGGATACCCCCAAATCATCCATTTATAGATGGATTTTCCATTTTTGAACCATCCATTTTTTTGGGTACCCATGGGTACCCCCATTTATAGAAACCCCCATATATATATACATATACATATTATTTATACATATTATATATATATAGATGCACCAACCCGTCGCATCTTCCACCGCTGGACCGCGGCACCTGATCTCATCTTCTCTTGCGCTTCCTTCATCTGACGATCCTCCTCGTCGCGACGCGCCTCTTTCCAAAACCGGCAGCTCATCGGCTGGGGCAAAACCCCCTGGTTTGATGCTCCATTTTATGGATAATTTCCATATTTGCAGTAACTAAGTAACCATATTTTTATTGATATTTTATGGATATTATTGGAAAGTCACTGGAAAAACATACCCTCTGGTAAACATACAAAAAGCTATTGTAAATGACCATAGAAATAGTGGATTTTCCCATAAAAAAATGGTGGATCTTTCCATAGCTATGTGGCTGTTTACCAGAGGGTATTTGCCTAGAAAAAATGAGAAACGTGTGACTTTCCAATAATATCCATCTGTGAAATTTTAAGCAGAGAGGAGTCAACCAAGGATCATTCATCACAGGTGGGACGTGAAGAAATGCTTCGAAGAAATACTTCAAAGAACAAAACAGTGCCATGTGATGCTGTGAATGTTGGATCCAGCCTGTCTGGATATGGGGTTTATTTCGAAATCCACAACAGTTGATGGTGGTCATTTTAGCAACACTCAGGAAGTTGCTATGCTTCCAGCAACCCCAAATAGCCCCAATTATCGCTGGTAGCAGCCATGGATGTTCATCCCCCCATGGTGGAATAGGCTGGCAGCATCCAACCATCGGCCTAGAAATTATGCCAAAACACTTCAATGCCCTCTGGTAATCGACATGGCTGCCTGGAAAACCACCATGTTCCCATTTACTTGCCGATTTAGTTCGGGGATTTCCCAGCCACTCATGTTTGACTACCGGAGAGGTCCCACTTCCATAGGAACAAAGGGGTTTGCCTGAAAATAGAGTGCCATAGCCTCCATCCCATGGCGTAGAAAATCATAGCTATTCCCTCGTATTTGTCGATTTATGGTGTTCATTCCCCCAACTATCATATTAAGTTGATGGTATATCTACATATGGTTGTGGCTCAAAAAATTGGTATCGGGAGTATGGATCGTTCCACCATGATCCATACCTATGGATCACCTGTGTTTTGGTATGGATCGGCGGTAGGTAATCTCGCCTGTGGGTTTTAACATGTTTTAACCCTGGATCCGGACCTGAAAAATTTTGAGCCGCAGCCGTAGATCCCAACTAGATCCCAATTGTGTCCCGACTATACCTCAATTATATCCCTGGTATACCCACATGATATCCAATGTTGGTTGGTTGAATGGTCATATACCCCATCCTTCTTGGTCAACTCCATGGTAAATATATCCCAATGGGTTAACCGATATTCCAATGATATCCCAGGGGTATCTTTCAGGTGTGTATCCCACCTATATATATATATCCCAAGTATTATCCAAATGATATCCACATATCTTTGGGATCAATCTCCTATATCCCAACATATCCCAGCTATATTATAGGGGGGTTATCCCAGTTTCAGCTTGCGGGATGATTCCTCCCATCTTTTATTCCATGATCTCATTCTACCATTGATCTGGGTTAAATCACCATTTTTGGGACATAAATCATGGTAGTGATTCCCATCATACCATATTATGGTACCAGGTACCATCATGGGAAGAATCTTATGGTTCCCATTAAATGTTGGTTATCCCATTGCTTATCCCATTATATCCCATTTAACTCTGTTGGTCAAATACCATGATATTCCCATTATACATATTATACCCCATGAAAAATATCATTGAATATCATTAAATCCTATTAAATCCTATGAAATCCTATTAAATCCATCATTTTTGGGAGGTGATCCCATGTGGAAAACGCCCCATGGCCACCATCCAAAAACCCACCTGCAACATCTCCTCCAGCTCAGTCAAGCGATGCTTCAGCACCGAGTTACAACCCAGATTCAGCTGCAACCTGCGCCACCGTCTGCCATGCTTGGCCCACCCAACATGGGGATTGATATAGTGGATTCATGGTCATTCCCCGTGAAAAACTAGGGATTTTCCTAGAAGTGGATCAACATGGATCAACTGAACACTGCGGAGAAAAAAAAAGGGATAGGCCACCTACTACAATTCAAGTGAAAGTCTCAAGCAAACTTTGAAGCTCCGTGCACCTCTGAGTACCCATGACCCAACCATGTTTCAGCCGCCTTCGCCCGCAAGCTTGGTACAGAGAGACGGCGCCGCTGTCGCAAATCGCATTGTCCTGGGGATCCCAGTGATCTCAGGGTTCTCTGCACTCAGTCTCAATCATCCAATCATCCAATGGCAGTAATTGCTTGTGCATGGCAAAAAAAAGCGTGAAAAACATGTCAAAAACCATCCAATTTCGTGAATCCCGGAGCTCCATGATTGGTTACTGGATTTGAAGAGATTTCAACTGGTCCCAAAAGAAACATAAAACATCTAGCCATCATGGTCATCTCAAAACCCCCAGAAGGAAGCCTGGTTTTTTGACAAATGTACCCACACTGCCAAAATCAGAACCAGAACCCACTGGTTTGGTATCCCCCATTTTTCCTACATGCGACCATGATTGTGCATACCACCAAGTAGTACTTGGGTAAGGACAAACTTTCAAGGATTTTTATTATTTGTTGACAGGGGATGATCTTTTCAGGGATAGCAACTCAATTTTGAAAAAAAAAATGCCCAGAACACCCGGGGTTTGTCCCCCTGCGGATACAGTGAATGAGGCACAATTGCGAACTGAGAGATCTGGGTGAAAGAACGTGAGAACAAGGAAAAACTTTGAAAAACTTGGAAAGGCCCTACAGTACATGCCTCCACTCATCAATCAGCTCAGTGGTTTTTCACTACTGGACTGTCATCCCCTCGTGCCTGCAAGTCAAGCAACTGGATGTCGTGCCCCTGTCGCAACAGCTGAAAAAGAAAATGCTCGCAAGCCTCCAACACAGTTCTTCAGGTGATATCGTGCGCATTGATCTTTGTCGTGATCCCTTTTTTCATATTTCAAATCGCAAGTCAAGCCATACTTCGGGCAATTTTTGCGGTTCACCACGCTAAGCGAGGGCCTTATGTCGTCAACGTTCGTAAACCAAATAATTAATACACAATCCCGAAGACATAGGTGGGCTATCGTGGGATTAAACCATCCCCAACTGAAGGTTTGTGCCATTGGGTTTACCACATTAAGAATCTCCCACAGTAGGAGGTTTGACCCACAAACTGCCCTGATCCCGCCTTGATGCTTTTTGCAAGATGGATGGCACCCTTGTCGCCAATGCGATTGTACCTGGCAGCGCCCAAAAAACCATCTGGGATGGTCCTTGAAATTCGCAGGTCTGCAATCACAATCCCATCTTGAATGATAAGCTCAGTAGCTTTCAGCACGAGAAAATTCAAGAAATGGATCTGTCCTGGGGACGCAGCAACTTCATCCAACTTTCATGGAAATCTACCCCCGACCTCAAATCTACATGATCAAGCTGGGAGTGGCTCTGGAGAATCCTCACCTCGGTGATGGGATGTGGACCAGCCATGGAAACCAGCAGCTGGTAGGAATGGAGAATACAACCAACAAACCATGAGGGGGAGGACGACTAGCATTATTCTCAATGTCACTACAATATCTTAGCAATATGTTTTCATGATCATCATCATGATGATGATGATGATGATGATCTCATGTATCATGCCCATATCTTGCAGGCTGCAACTATCAGTGTGGATCCGTGAGCTTTGCGAAGGCTGAAGTCCTAGACTTGCATTGTTGGTCACCAAGAATTCTCTCGCAGGTCATTTGGGTTTGGATCAAACTGGTGTGCAAGATTGCTTACAGTACCACTCGACATGACTATACAATCAATCTGCCGTCCCCTTCCACTTGGTCGGCCACCTTGGCCTGCAATTCATCCAACCAACTTGCTCCAAGTCAATGGATTGATTGAAGAGAAGTTTTACAGGAAATCTGATGCAAAATTGAGTTCCAAATTTCTCCAACCAATTTTCGAAATTGGAGAAATCACAACTCCCAAGGTTTTCCCACGGTTTTCCCACGGTTTTCCCTTTCCCAAGGTCCCAAATCCCACATTTTTCACGACAACACCACGCCGCGCCGCGGCCCTGCAGGCTGATGGAAAGCTGCAGGCCGCAGCAGCGTTCGACGGCGACCCATGGGGATCCATGGGTGTGTTGAAGTCCCGGGTTTTTTCCTAGTGAAATTCCCAGGATTGTCCAGTTCCTTGTTGAGATGTCTAGGATTCCTGAAGAAATTGATATCCCCATCTTCTTGTAATTCAAAACCCATGTTTGCTGGCAAAGTTCTCAAGTTCCTTGTTGAGATGTCTAGGATTCCTGAAGAAATTGATATCCCCATCTTCTTGTAATTCAAAACCCATGTTTGCTGGCAAAGTTCTCAAATGTTCTCAATATTCCTTGTAGAAATATGTAGAAATCAGGCAAATTTCCTCCAAATTCTACCAAGGTTTCACCTAAAAAAATCTTCGGCTTCCATGGCCACCGACTCAGGGCTCAGCACCAAGGCTCCGAATCCTTGGATCGCCATTCTGGCGATACAGGACAGCCAGCTCAGCCAACTATGACCTATGGATATATCATGATATATATATACTATATATATGTGTTATATATATATATATATACTATATATATATGATTATATATATAATGGTTGTAATATACATATATATGATATATGGCATATATGGCATATATTCCATTCATGATATATATAATATCCCAACTATGATATTATATATATAATCTGTGTGTAATTAATTGGGATATTATAACCGAGTTAAGTACAACCTAGTTCAGTACAACTATAACTATGACTATGACATATGGACTCCTAAAATGTCATAAAATCAGACAAAATAACCTGTGATAAATATATATATATATATATGATATATATATATATAAGGTCATCACTGTTCTGCTTATGAAAAGCGATGAAACGCGCCAAGGCTCTGCTGAAGGATCTCGCTTTCACCTTCCAATTTCTGCTTCTGCAGGGGATCCAAATCACCTCCTGCTGACACCTGGAGATCTCTGAAAAATGTGCCATGACATTGGGATCATATGGTCATATGATATTCAGAAATTCATCAATGAATTGGAAATTGGATGAAATTGGGACCATATCATACCATCTCCATATCCCAACTTATGATCATAAAAATGGCCATCAATGGTGGACTGGACTTATGAGATAACCGAGATTCTCATGAGATATTTGAGGGGTGCCCCCCTTTGGATTTGGTTCAAGAGTGTTCAAGTCATTGGCTGTTTTGGACTCAGCAATGGCGATCGTCATTTCCGGTGGACCACCATCATCCATGGCCTACTTGGGGCGTGGTTTTCCCCCAAGTTGACACTTGGAGACGTTTGGATTATAGATTGGTTAAAGAGACATCCCAGAGCTAGTACTTGTCAGGAGTTTGCTGCTTTCATCTGTTTTGCACTGTCCAGCTCCGAATCTTCTTGGCTTCAATGCATCTGCCCTCATCAGCAAGTAGACGAAAGTGCTTCGCCAATCCATTTCTGAAACCAACAATTGCCATACTGTAGGTAGAATCATCTCTGGGGACCCATGTTTCAGGTTCCATATCAAATTGAAGGGGTACTCGCACATACAATCTGGGCAAATTATAACAATGTTCAACTCTGAACTGACTCTGAATGATATTCTTGAAGTGGTTCTCCTGACAACCCCCAAGTCATGGTGAGGTCGTTGTGAGGTCGGTGAAATGATCCTTGCTTGACGGTCAAATGGAACCCAAAGAAATGCTGACTTTGCATCTCCGAAACCTCATAGCACCATGCTTTTTGACCCATGTGACCGTCCTTTTGGAGATGTGAATTACAAAGACCGGGGGGAAAAAAAAGCGGCCCTTCCCGGTCAGCCACCCTCGGCCCCCATGACCTTCTCCTTCAACTTGTCGATATCTCTCAGTTTCTTCCTGACACGTCTCTGCGGTCCGTTGCAATGCTCTGCTGAGCATGGAACTGAGACAACTCCGGAAGTTTTCGGATTTAATCCACCAAGATTCTGCTGGGTACTCAAGAGAGGGATTTAAGACGATAAGGCCTTAAAGGTCTTGAAAAATGTGGAGCACCTCCAGTTCAGTCGATGTCTTTGGATCCACTGAGCTGTGTGCCAGTTTATTGTTCATGATGGCTCCAAGTTGATCATCTTGAAGGAACTCATATGATCTCATATGCCCATGTTGTCCAAACCACCAACCACCACACAATTTTCCGAAACACAAAAATGCCGACAACTCAAATCTAATCCAGACCACAGCAGCTCACAAATATGGGGCTGCATGAAAAGCAGCGCAAACTACTCGGCAAGACTAATCCTTCAAGACAGCTTTGGTTGAAATTCGAGCCAAATGTCAAGCTCTGAAGACCACTTGGCAACGCCACTCGTTCCAGGCTTTTGTCAAAATACTCCCCAAATGTCAAGCTTTGAAGACCCTTTGGCAAGACCACTCCTTCCAGGCTTTGGTCGAACCACCCGCCAAATGTCAAGCTTTGAAGACCGCTTGGAAAAGCAACTCCTTCCAAACTATTGCTCAAATTCTGGCCAAATGTCAGGCTTTGGAGACGACTTGGCAAGACCACTCCTTCCAGGCCAAGATATCTCAAGTGTGGCACTTGTAGAAAAGTCGCTAACTCCCAGTTCATGCCCTCATTAAAACGCTCACCAAATGTCAAGCTTTGTAGTTCACTTGGCCAGACCACTCCTTCCAGGCTTTGGTTGAAATTGAACCCAAATATCAAGCTTTGAAGACCACTCGGCAAGGCCACTCCTTCCAGGCTTTGATTGAAATTGTAGCCGAAGGTCAAGCTTTTAAGACCACTTGGAAAAGCCACCCCTTGCAGGCTTTGGTTCAAATTGTGGCCGAAGGCCAAGCTTTGAAGACCGCTTGGAAAAACAACTCCTTCCAGGCTTTGGTTGAAATTCTCGCCAAATGTCAGGCTTTGGAGACCACTTGGCAAGGCCACTCCTTTCAGGCTTTGGTTGAAATTGTA
>Ga0126342_10010998_pt1 | contig 16173 bp, 15 predicted proteins | sample Cyp1metagenome_FD_92528 | JGI IMG/M metagenome (GOLD analysis project Ga0126342, IMG submission 92528) | Coral microbial communities from Lord Howe Island, Old Settlement Bay, Australia - Cyphastrea 1 metagenome | ecosystem: Host-associated > Invertebrates > Cnidaria > Coral ... | reverse complement strand
TCGTCCGTTCACTCGTTCGCCTTACGTTCGTCACCACGTCCGTTAGCCACTCGTACCCCCTACGTTCACCGCGTCTCTTGGAGCTTTAAAAGCATTGTTTACGAGGCTTTAAAAAAAGCTAACTCATATACGACAATCTCTTGCCATGTGGCCCATCTGTCCACATTTGTAGCATGCTCCTTTGCCTTTTCCTCTGTCTCCTTGCCATGTCGGGGGTCCTTTACTTTTTGTCTTTCCTTTGACTGGTGCGTATCCTGATGCTTTCAACGCATTGCCGTAACCAATTGGTGTTTGTGCTTTGCCTTTGCCATATCCACTGTTGTTGTATCCTGTGTATCCTTTTCCTTTGTTGTGCCACTGTGTCTTTCCTTTACTTTGTCCTTTATACCTCTTTCCTTTGCCCTTGTGCTTTCCTTTTCTGTACATCAGGCTGGTGTCCAGTGGTTGTGGGTCTGTTGAACCTGAACTTGTGTTGAATGCTTGTTGTTGGGCTTGCATCTTGGAAAACGCTGTACTTGCTCTGTGATATTCAAACATGAGTTCACGTACAGCAGTATAACGCTGGATTGTACCTGGTCAAAGTTGTAGGTATTGTTGTAATGCTCCTTTTGTTTCGTTGTGTAGGACTGCAATTTCGATGTTGTTTGGTGCCCTTTCGTACCGGGCGATTTCAAACTCCCATGTTGTAAATGACTTTTCAAATTTCTGTTCGTTGAATTGTGGCTTGAATAGTTTTGTAAGGTATCCTACACTGCGTGTACCGGCTGGTATCGAGAACCTGTTGTGTAGTTGCCTCCAGGTCTCCAAGCCTTGTGCTTGTGTACTGTGCTGTCTGCACAGTACTGCTGCTTGTCCTGAACAAACGCTGACCAGTATGTAGTGTAGGTCTCTACTGAGTTGTACCCAAAGTTGTGCTTCTTGTGGTGTAGCTACTCCATCTCTAAGGAGGGCGTCTGTAACCTCCATGTTGGATGTTTCTGCTGTTCGTAGTAGTCGTGGGAATTCTGAGTCTTGTAGTCCAAAGTAGGCTACCATCTTGCGCTTCCATTCCTCAAAATGTTGCATAGTCTCCTGTGAAGTATGGTGGTTGTAGTTTGCACCTGTGCATTGATTGTAGTTCTCCTCCAGCTGCGGCCATGTTTGTCTTGTTGTGCTCTCTCAACTGCTGTTGCTTTGTTGCTCTGCGTGTTGGAGCTCATCGTCCTGTACCGTCCAGGGATCATTGCTCCGCTGCCATGTAAAACTCGGTTGAACTGTCTTTCACTCTGTACTGACAAACTCCCTGTAGCCCAGCAGCTGTACCATGAGCTGCACTTTTCACTGTGTACGCTCAAGGGCCCTGTATAGAGCCAAGTCATGTACCAAGCCAGGTATGTACCAACTACATGTGCAAGGGGAACTGAAACATGTACAGTCAGGAAAGTCTTGTACTTAACAATGATGATGATGATGATGATGACGATGATGATGATGATGGTGGTGGTTGTGGTGATGATGATGATGAACAACTATGCACTCCTATGAACTTCCAATGGATGAATTGACCTCATTTGTGGACAGACCCAAGTGGTGAAGAAGTGACCCGTTGGTCCAGGGACTCACACCTGTCACAACCAAACCTACCCCCACCCCACTCAGATTACGAGATTGTACGCTATATATATAATCCTGCAAGATCCTACAAGAACTATATAGAACAGTCAATTCCTGTCACTTTGGTGGGATGTCTCTTTTAGTTGTGGCTACACATGGTTGTGGCGCAAACAACGGGTATGGCTTGTTCATGGCTCAAGAATCCACGGCATTGGTCCGAACATGTGTTCAACCAGCCACTGTGTTAGCGGTATTGACATGTTTTTTACAAACTATAAACATTTGGAAGACCAAGGCATACGCATTCAATGGTTTAGGGTTCCGGGTTTAGGAGACAATTTATTGTTCGTTGAATCCCGAATACCCCATCATTTAACCCATGACACTAGATAAAATCATCTACAACCTCCAGAATTAGATTAGCTGATTGCTGCAATGTCCCCAGCCCCCAGCATTTGTTGGTGAAATCTCCATTTATAGCCATTTATATCTGGATATGTTCCTGGACCCCGGACCTATAATGTGGCTTCAATGTGCTTGCATGCCAACTTTTTTTTTGCTTCGCTTCCCTCCTTTTTTGTTGTAACACATTCCCTGATTATCCTGCACTCTTCCAGGCGTCTGCTTCCACCTTCAGCGCCGTGCCGCGCTCGTGGCGATGCCGCGAATCTTCCCAGGCCAGTTTTCCCGCCGGCTTCGCGAGGACCAGGAGATCCTCGTCCTGGAACCTGGCGATGAGGACATGGACCATGGAGATGGGTGAAGTAGGTGGTTTCTTGTTTTTTTCAACAGGCCATTTGATGAGTATAAGCCGGTTGATGTTGGTTAAGCAGTAAATAAGTGATGTTATTGCTATATACCCAGTTTCAAAGGGCTACAAACTAGTTACTGAGTCCATCGGGCATCGAAGTACTGATCTGAAACTCGTTTTTCATGGGTTAGTTCCCCCAGAAAAACCATCACTGGCCAACTACCGAAGCATGGCCTGGGGCCCACTGAATGGCTGGATGATGAGGGATCAGACTGATGGGTATGCAGTGACAATGCATGGGATTACCTTACAATTGCGGGGGTTAAAGTGAGGGTATATATATATATGACATGTGGGATAATGGAAAAACATGATGGTCAACCATGGCCAATCATGAATGATAACATGGGTCAAGAACAACACCTGTACGCTGTGACTGGTCGTTTCTTTCGGCTGCTTCATCCCACCATCCCTGCGGTGTCCGTTCGGTGCCGATTAGGAGGGGTTCGGGTTTTGGGTGTGTCTGAAAATGGTGGGATATGGTGGGATACCCATAACACTGGCATTCTTAACATTATGGGTTTCAGGGGATCAAACTGTTTTAATGGTGGAAACACTGTTTTAAGGGGACAGATGATAAAACCATGCCATTTCTCATGGGAACCCATCCAGCGCGTTTCCGCCACGTCACAAGACTTCCTCCTCGTTGGTCGGCAAATTGCTGGGTTCGATAAACAGAATCTGATGGGCAAAGATCACCGCCTCACAGTTGTACTCGAAGCCGGGATAGCCTGACTTTGCCAACGTTAATGGGAGCTGGGAATCAGCTAGATCAGAATCACGTGGGAAACTGGAAGGTATGCCTGTAGTTTGGAATGATACCTTTACTTGAATCATTAGTTTTGGTGAAAGCCAGTTCAACGTTGTAAAAAATTGCACACAAGTGTCCTGATTTTATGATTTCAAGATGATAAGTGCCAGGAATCAGCAGTCTGAAACCCTGCCTATGCAGTAAAGTGTGTCCCCAACGCGAAGTTCATTCACCACCACGTGGAAAGCTGCACCAAGTCGCTGTTCCTTACCTGGGTCAAGATGGTCTCATGCAATGACGGGTTATGATCCTCCTCGATAAACTGCCAGGTAGTACGACTTCACTGTTACAAGAAATCAAGATCTTTGGTCACTGTTCATTTGGAGTATTCACCAAAGACATCCACAAATTTGGCCATTTGGGGGTTGAACTTAAAATGGGGGATCCGCAAGTCAGAATGGGTTTCAATACTAACATGGTCTAAGGGTGGATGATTTGGGGGTACCCACCCTTTTACTATTTAGCACGCGTCCAGTGGCACATGACCTTGGCGTTGCCACATTCCGCAAAGAGTACGTGACCCATGCGCACTCGTCCAATGACACGACACTTGAAGGGCACCAGCGTCGGAAGGAGAACATCTTTTCCTCCGCGCTGCAGAAGCTTTGAACGTGGAACCTAAACATACCTAAACCCTCAATGGATCCAGAAACATGTGCAATTTATTGGTGATCGAGGGAAATCTAGAAGTCAAACTTCCGATAATATGGACAGATGAAAAGCACAGATGGGAAGAGTCAGAGAAGTGAAGAGAAGAAGTAAGAAGATCAAAAAGAGAAGCCTCCTAAGAAATAAGATCCAAGTGCGCGAAAAGGTAGGAAGGTCGCAAAACACAGTGTTTTTCCAATGATTTGTGGCTCCGGAGGGTCGAAAAGTAGGCTCGCTAAAGCGGCGGGTGCAGAGCCAGCTGGCCAGATGAGAGATGAGAAATTGCACGCCGTTGTGGCACGAAGCACATTTCGAAGTCAACAGTGTAAAAAAATGAGTGGTTCAGAGCACTTTTGGAAGGTTGAGATGTCGAAAAAGTGCACGCCGTTGTGGCGCAAGCACATTTCGAAGTCAAAAATGTAAAAAACTGACGGGTTCAGAGCGCTTTTGGAAGTTGTGATGATGAAAAAGTGCACACCGTTGTGGCCCAAAGCACATTTCCAAGTCAAAATGTACAAAGCACACCATGCTCGGACCACTTTTGGAAGTTGAGACGTCGAAAAAGTGCGCCGTTGCGTTGCAAAGCACATTTCGAAGTCAAAAGTGCAAACAGCTGAGGGGTACGGAGCACTTTTGGACGTTCAGATGTCATTTCACGTGGCGGGCGCAAGGGATTGTGCACCTTGTCACAAGTGAGCAAAACGTGAGGGTTTTGTATCAGTTTCAAAAACAATGGCGGGCGTGGGACATATGCAGAGGATATGGCAAGATGCATTTCGCGTGGCAGGTGCGGTACAAGAGACATGTTCATCAGAGCTGTTAGGAGGTCCGGGCGCTGATTTCCTGAGAGAGATCTTCAGTTTTGGGAAGATGATTTTGCGTGACAGGTGCAGCACTTCGTATGACCTGGCATCACTTTTTCGTGGCAGGCGCAATACTTTAGACACGTGGAGTGGAAAAACTCAAAACGAATTGGCACGAGGCCGTCAGCTCTGCACTCAACTTTCCATTTTTGAAGGATGTCTCGCAAAATTGTGTCGTTTTTGATGTTGTCAACTTCGAAAATTGAGGAAGTCTCGCACAATTGTTTTGTTTCTGATGTTGTCAAGCTCAAAAATTGAGGAAGTCTCGCAGAACTGTTTCGTTTTTAACGTTGTCAAGTTCAAAAAATGAAGAAGTCTCGCAGGAATTGTTTTGTTTTTGATGTTGTCAAGTTTAAAAACTGAGGAAGTCTCGCAGAATTACTGCGTTTTCAAGCTTACAGTTAGACAGACAGACAGACAAACAGACAGACAGACAGGCAGACAAACAGATAGATAGATAGATTAGATAGATAAGATAGATAGATAGATAGATAGATAGATAGATAGATAGATAGACCGATAGACCGATAGATAGCTAGATAGCTAGATAGCTAGATAGCTAGATAGCTAGCTAGCTAGCTAGCTAGATAGATAGATAGATAGATAGATGATAGATAGATAGATAGATAGATAGATAGATAGATAGATAAATAGATAGATAGATAGATAGATAGGTAGATAGATAGATAAGATAAGATAAGATAAGATAAGATTGATAGATAGATAGATAGATAAGTAGGTAGATAGATAGATAGATGGACACAACTACAACTCCAACTACCACTACACTACACAACACCACTGCTACAGCTACAAATACAAATATGCTATGCCACATTACACTACACAAATTACACTACACTACGCTACTTACACTAATTACACTACACTACACTACCTTCCACTACAACTACAACAACAATAACTACTACAACAACTACAACTACAATTACAACTATATACGCTACACTACACTAATTACACCGCAATACACTACAACTACAAATACAACTACAACTACAACCACACTACATTACACAAGAGTACGCTACACTGATTAGATTGCACTACACTACAACTACAACTGCAGCTGCAACTGCAACTACAACTACAACTACAACACTACACTACGCTACGCTACACTACACTTCACTTCACTACACATACTACACTACACTACACATACTACACTACACTACGCTACACTACACTACAACTATAACTACAACTACAGCTACAACTACAACTACAACTACACTACCTTACGCTAGACTACACTACCCTATACCACACTACACTACACAACGCTACACGACATTACACTGCACTACGCTACACCAATTACAGCACACCACGGCTACAACTGCAACTGCGCTTGCAACTTGCAACTAGACTAACTACACTACATTACAACTACAGCTCCACTACACTACACTACACTACAACTACAGCTACAACTCCAACTACAACTGCAACTGCACTACACCACACTACATCCAGCAGTTGTGGTAAGGTGACCACTGCAACCATTGCAACCACTCCAAAAAACACAAATCCAACAACCTGTCGGTCCATCAGTGGATTCGCTCTGCCATTCGTGATTCACAACAACCAACCTCTCCTATAGGTTTCCTATTCTTGAAACTTCCGCCACCGCCTTGTGCGGTACATTACTCGTATTCTGCCATCAAAGTTAAAGTTTGGTACTTTTACCATCCCTTACCCATTTGCTGGAGGTAAATTGGGGGTGAAGTACTTTGGAAAGCCCTTCTTTCTACCTAGATCTTGGGGTCGGCTTCGTCGCATGCCGCTGGAAGACCAACAACGATCATTTCCCCCTACTATCCATGCAACCTACACATAGATCTTAACCTTAAGTCACCCAGAATAATTGAAGCTCATGTAGGTACGTAATCACATACCCATAGTATGGCTGCTGGCTTCAGCATTCCAAGAATCCAGGTTGAGGACTCAAATTGATTAGATCTTCTGCCAATTCCTTCTCACCTCTGGTAGGAAGGCTCGGTCTGGGTGTCAGGGTTGCCGGGAGCACTCCCAGGTTATGCCAGTGCTGTAGCGTCAGGATGATCTTGGCGACACTGCCGACCTAAGCACTGTGAATGGAATGGAGGCACCACCGATTTCGCTACAACTGTCAGAAAATGTCAGAAAGACTGTTTGGCTCAACTTGGAAAACCCCAGAGAAACAAAACAGTACTAAAGATACTAAAGGATGTGCAAACATCTGCAACTTCAGGTAGACAATTTCCATGCACTTCATCCCTCAATATCCCACACAAATAAATGACCATCGATCTCAAAGCCATGGCGCAGGTGTACACAGCGAAGTGGCCATCCCCAGCCCAGGCAAGGCGTCCGGCCAGTTGATGCAAAGGAAAATGGGCGGATCCGTAGGCCAACTCGCCTGCGTCTTCCATTCAGGCCACTCCCAGCAGTTGGGGCTGGGAGTTACCTGCACCACCACGGGGGCCGCAAAGCAGCAGCGTCCAACATCCTTTTGGGATGAGGTGCGATGGTGGAGGTGGTGATTCCTAATGCTGTTCTCGGATTTTGTTCAGAATGTTGACATGTGTCGGGTATGTTTGGGATCTATATCTACAATCTATATACATACTGCATCATTTTGCTGAACAGTTCTGGTCCCTTGCGAAGGCAGCAGATTTCACGTTGCGGCGCTGCCGTCCTCCATCAGATCTTGGAGCCCGTTCTCAAGCGACTCGGTTCCACGGCTCATTTTCCTGGGACCAAGTCGGGCAAGGTGATATATATATATTATTATATATTCATTATGTTCGCAGGCAACAGTTTCTTTTTTGTATCAGAATCAACGTGTGTTGTGAATCAATGTATGATCTCATCCCACACACCATCCAACTGTTGAGGATTCCAGCTAATGACGAGCAATGCATCGTTTGTGTACAACTTGACAATTCCCAAGTCCCCTTGAGCTGTGAATCGATGTAAGAGCAGTTTCAAAATGCGAGCATAACTTCAACTTCCCAAACAAAATTATGGCCACAGGTCCAAAATGGAGAATCTAGCGGAATCGAGTTAGAACCACCACGATTCTAGTTGGTGCCTTAAAAAAAAACATCCCCAAAATGTTCAGCCCTCGAAATCCTCAAAGTTTGGCCAACATGTGGCCATGAAAAAAATCAATAGCCTCTAGTAATTTGTTAACATAACTATATAGACAAATGCATAAAGCCCTGGCAAAACTACTTCAATGGTTTACATTGATTACCATGTTCATTCTTTGGTGATCTTCAATATGAATGTCGATGTTAAATTACCTGAGGGTTGCTCCCAGCCCGGTCACAAGGCGGGAAAGTTTCAGTGAATAAGGAAATCAAACCAAAGATTTCCCATCCAACCCTGGCCATTTACCCACAAGTGGTTGGAGCAAACCTGACCAGAGGGTACCCTCCTGTAAAGTAACGATGTGGAAACTCCACTTGTAGATCATGTTCCTAGGGTTTCCCTATGGGTTTTCCACAGCTTTTTGTTTGTTCACCCCAGTGTAATATTTGGCTTTGTCCGGAAATGGTTTACCTCCAAGTTGAGGCAATTTTAATAACTTTAATCGGGAAATTGATTGTAAAACCATCAAAGTTGGTGGTTTTCATCTATTTTCATCTATTTTCATCTATTAAATCACTAATAATGGTGTTAAATGGTTTACATCATGATTTCTTGATTGACAAACCCTTAAAAAAAAAACACACCAACAAGAATCAGCTGCAACGCATCCAGCACTTGAGACTCCGAGGGGATCAACTTCACCTCGAGAAGCGAAACTTCATCTGCAGGATCTATAAACCCTCCGTTCGCAGCCATAACCCTATAGTGTTAATATGTGTTTACCCATTTTAAAGATATTTGGATGGTCTAGGTAGCGGCTTTGAGTGGGAACTGTTGAGATGTGAAACATTAGGATAACTCTCTGTGTGTGTGTTTTTGGTAAGCCAAAAAGTTTGGACCCTCTAGCATACTTTACCATGACCGAAAAATTGGGCGACATACTGTAACTTCATTCACACATGAACTACATAGACAAAGCACATGCTTCACTTGACTGAGCAAACTGAAACAAGGCATCCCTCCGCGGGCGATAGAAACATGTATGACCTATACAACAAACTCATCTTGCCCTTCAAAACAGGTATCTCAGAACCTCCAAAAGTCCACCCAAGGGCAGTGATTGGGAACACAACCACTTTAAGAAGTCAAACCGTCTATATACCTAAATCAAAAACCCAACAGCGCAATGCAATAAACCGCCATTTCCCGCTGGGTTATGCATGTCTATATCTGTATCTATATTTCTATATATATATATCTAATATATATATATATACGCATATATATATATGTTCTATCACACCTATTTCTCATGGTGAGCTGCGGATCGCAACGATCGCTTTTTCAGCGTGCCTTGGAAAGACCTAAGAGGCTGCGGTCCACCGTCACGGAGGACTCATGCCACGCCAAGAGAAGTTTGGTGTCCCGTTCCTGAGCCATGGCTCAAGCCACTCATCCCAAGTGTGTGCGTGTGGAACCTCAAAGGCTTGTAAGATATGTGCGTATGTATATATATATATATATATATATATGTGTGTGTGTTAAAGTATAGTTATATAATTAATCTTGATATGCAATTATAATATTTAAATTAAATTATAGTAATATTATATCATATTGTATTGTATTGTATATTGAATTATATTATATCACACTAAAAACGACTACAGTATATATATATGATTATATATGTTGTAGCCAGACCTACCAAACGGAAAACAAAAAACATAATTCCCACTACTACGTACCGAAAATGGCTAAGGGACGTGGCCCATCTCCCACCAGTACAGCACCGATCTCATCTCATATCCATCTCAAATCGATGGGCGGTGTTCATGCTGTCAACTGCTATGATGCATAGTTGATGAACCATACAAATTGCCATTGCAGTTGCATCAACTATGAGCCATTTGTACAACTATCAGATGCGATTTTTCGAATCATTTGTTGAATTTAGCAACGGGAATTCTTTGTGCATCAAGATGCATCATGTATAAGAACCAATTCTCAGTAAATCTCATTTCTCCAATGATGCATCGTTCTACAAACATCAACGATTGCATAAAATGCAACTGCTCAACTGCTCAAGCTTCGTCATACACACTCTTCGACACAAGGCATGCGGCCACAATGGCCTCATCCATGTCCGATGTTCCCCAGTGGGGATGACGCGCTCCCGCTGTGGGCACTTCAGTTACCCATCTTGCTTGTGGTTGACATTCAAACACATATATTGAATTCAATCGGGATCATAAATTATTCAAGCCAAAATCGATCACCTACAAAAACGTGTTCAACCACCAGCAAACCCTGCTTCTGCATGCTTCTCTAGATTAATTGCCATTCTGGTTTCGTCCTAAATTAGTATACTTTAAAATCCGCTATTGCTTTTCATCATGTTCCTACAGTATTGCATACAATTAATACATTGGCATAACTTGGAGTAAATAACCAATTTTGGGCAACCCCAGGGTATTTTGATGCATTGTATCCCAATTTCTGACGTGCAACCCCCCCGACTCTTGATACCCATCCATTTGTCTCGATGAACAGTAGTAGTTCAACAGCCTGAAATAATGTGACTTTGAGGTAGTCCTCTTGACCATTATCATAAGCATAGTGGACTTTCTGCCGACGAAAATGAGCATGAGGTCACAATATATTTCACCATTGGTAAGATCCCAGTATTTGATGGCAAAAAAACAAAAAACATCACATTCTGGCTGGTTAAAAAGGCCCATGTGGCTTAAATTGACCATTGATCGAATCAAACCCAGCGGCAACCTGTCCAGCCTGGTGAACCTCTGCCCTGCTCGATGCAGATTCCAATGGATGGCTCTCCAAACGCCACAGGAAGCGCAAAGGCTGTCTTCTTGGCAAAGCCCGCCGGACATGCCCTGGAGGCAACCAATATTTTGGAACCACGGAACCACAGGGAAAATAACAATGCATGGCAAATGTAAATGACAAATGTATCTGAATTGCATATTATAATTACTATGATTATCTATGACTGCACATAGATCAATAATATATAGGTGCTTTTGGTTGGAATAGGTTGTGTTTCTCACTGTTGTGATCTGGAAGCTGTTTTCAGCATGTGTAGATCTGGATTCGTTTCGTCTGTCAAAATATCCATGTAGACGTTATGAGTCTGGCTCATGCATATGACTGGCTAGACAGTTGCTTGACAGTAATTGAATTGTCCTATTCCGGCAAAAAATGGTGGATCTCAATTGCTTTCTCAGTGCGATCTGTTTTGCCAGGGTCAAGACAGCCTTTTGTTTGGGATGGTCGTCCAACCCCCTGTGGTTCCCAAACAAAATAAATTGATCAATCTGCAGGGATCGCTTCCAGGAGGTCCTACGTGCTATTGGTGTTTGGGTGTGTTGTGGATTGGACTTGTGTATATATGTTGACTTGCTTGTTTGTTGGGCTGCCGCTTATATTTGTTAGGGTGTGCACTGAACCACCTTGAACAGAATTGAACTTATTTACAGTAAGTTGGAACAACGCATGTGCATGTGAACAGTTTGGACGCCATTTTAAGTTTGTAGGAACCAAGTTGGCAAAACGTTGAACCCTTCGAGAACATATGCACCACCAACTTGCGAAATGCCACAAAGAACCATCTAGCTTCCAAGTTTGGCAGCACTCGGAGATCATGGACACATGCTCCAGAACAGCATCAGATTTGAGGTAACAAAAAATGTATATGCGTTTCACCATCATTTGGCCATGATTTGCGGTTGAAATTACATGAAATTACTTTTCCATATATTTTATTGCCTGTAACAATATCATCCAAATGTGTTACACTCCCAAATTATCCAAAAATATACGTAGACTATAATACCATGTAGTACAGTAATATCAAATAACCACCTGGTCTATTTTACTGTTGTTTTATAGCAACACACTTAACCCGCTAGACTAACCTGCTCAACCAAGGCTTACCCGGTCATGCAAACTTTGTACTTGGGCGTGCATTCAAGGAATTGTAACTTTCTACTACCCGTGTCATCCTGTGTCTATATCTGGGTTATTTCATACGGTTGTTACCCATTTATGATTCCTGATATCTAAGCAGATGCTTATGGACCTGATAATGGACTAAACACCCAATTGCTCAACTTCCATGAGCAATTTAGAAATCCACCTAGTTGTCCAGGCTAACTTCCTAAGCATAACATGTTTGAACAACCTCACACACAATATATATATATATATATATATATATATATCAATTATATAATTATATATATATATATATCAATTATATATATATACATAGCAATAATATTGATATAATTGTATACCTTTATAATTTATAACCCATACAGCACTCCTTCCCCATCTGAGGCTCCGTCGAGCCGACGTAAACCGCGGCGCGCTGCTGTGCTGCACGTTGACGGGCCGCACCGCAGGCAGCGGCGGAAGTGCGGCGCCATGGCGTACGGAGGAGAGGAGGTGAAGACAGGCCTCGGTCACACTTTCCATCACCATAGTTGTTTCTTGTTGTACAGGTAGCTATCTGGATTATCTCATTCATCTATCTTGTCAAGTGATGGATAGATCATTAATGAATCAATCAATATCAATCATATCTTGCTCGCCCCACCCGACCCTGCGAGTTCCAAACAACGCGCCGAAGTACCGCTGTCGGAGCACCATACCCACATTCCCCTGAAAGTTGTTTTTGAGTTTCACTAAAAAACCCTTAAATTTTATGCTAAGTACATCTTGGTAGTATCATTCTTTTGTTTTTCATATGGAGGTTTCCTAAAATGGGAGTACCCTGCATCATCCAGTCATTATACATTTTTAGTAAATTTTTGTATTGAAACCACCATGGTGACTTCGGGATCCCCCTTTTGAAGAAACCCTCATATGTTTTAAGTGATTCTCAACCATTCTACGTAAGTGGTGTTTTTATCCTTGTCTTTCGATGACCACTAACAGTCACTAACACATAGCCTACGCAACTGTCTACGCCAAGTTTACGCCATTGCATGAGGTAGCCTACGCGATGCCTTCTAAAGGATGCCTACGCAAGCCTATAGGCCGTGTAGGACCCTACGCGGCCATGTTGTTTTTGTTCTCCCTTGTGGCATGAGGTTTTGGAAGAACAAACCACACACATCGCCAATTGTTTCGATGCTGAAAATTATTCAACATGAATAAGTTCCAACTGCCAACGAGTGTCTACACAAAGCCTACGCGGTGGCTACACGCCACGAGCCCAATGCCTAGCCGTCGAGGCACCGAGGAATGCAATGCCACTGGACCCAGCTGTGCGGAGCGCACCGAGCCGACGGCGGCCACGGCTCTGCGGATAGCCAGCACTTCTGCCTCGAAATCCTCCGATGGACGGAATGATTGGAGTTATGTCATATATGTAATATATATGTGGTAAACAAAAAATAAATTTTCCTAAAATTTGGCTAACCCTAATTTACATCATCCAAAAAAAAATCAGATGTTCCATCCATTGGAGATCACCCATTTATGGAAAACCCCTAAATTAAGAATCCAGTAATGTAGTGGGAATCCATAAACATAAAAATACCTTCGTCCGCTTCGGAATGAATCCGTACAAATGCCCCAACAGATATGCATAGTTAAAAAATAATGATAATAGCAACTATGACTATAATCCTAACAATAATGATGATCATGATGATGCTAATGATTAAAAACACATTTATAATTTAATAGCTACCTCTAATATGTTTGTTAAACAACACACATATAAATATATATATATATATATGTATGTAGAATGGTCAATCATTTCCATTGCATCCCCAAATGGTATAGGTTCCATGATTGGCGTCACCACGGGAGGATTGGGACAATCAGCCTGTCATCCTGAGCATGATAGTGGCTGCGTTTCAAACCAGCTTCAATAATCGGTTCTGTCATGTTGGTTCTGCGGGTCGCTTGCAGAATCTTGGGAAAACTCATGATATCTTGGTTGAAATAGTCGTCGGCACGTTTTTGTTGGCACGCCCTGCCTCCCCTGGGCCCTTTGACAAGTAAAAATAAAAACACCATCAATCAGTTGACATAACATGAGTCACCTTGAGACCCCCAAGATAGCGGAATCATTGAGCTAGGCTATAAAATTGCAAAAAAAAAACAGCGTTTTCGACAATAAATCACTTGGAAGGTCGCGAAACCAGGTAAGAAAAAAGGTTTATGGTGAGCCTTGTCCCCTCCATTTTATAGAGGATATTAGAGCAGGGGTAGTATGATTGTCATCCAATGTCATCATCCAAATGATGAGGGATTTGTCCAGGAATGGATTATTTTTGAACAACACGAAATATTGATGATATCAAAAGTATGGAAAATGGACAAATGATATCAAATTATATCAAAGTACTACTACGTCCATACTTTGTTACCAAATGGACAAATTATATCAAAGTATGGAAACTTTATTCCCTATGGAGGATTTGTCTGGAGGATTTGACCACTTTCTAAAAGGAATTATGGGAAATCAAATCATCCTGCAAAATGAGGTTTCCGATATTTTTCGATACAACCATATTGGGAATTGCTTTGAGGAAACTAATGTTTTTGTTTAAAGAGTATGTGTTGGGAAAATGATGATAAACCATCATGGATTGGACTGTTGCACAATTCATGGAAATTTGGGGCCAAAATATTGTCATTCAATAAGGAAAAAGGTCCTACAAGTAATACAACAAACAGCATTAGCAATTGGGGAAATTAAAGAAACCAAAAATGGCGGAAGAAGAAAACAAAGAAACGTAAACAACTCAAGAATAAGGATGGCAACCCTTATCATGAAAAATCATTATTCTACATATACAATGTGTATATATATATATATAATTATATATTAAACATGTTACACAACATTATTGAGAAAGTCGTGAAGTTTGGCACCGGGCCTCATGAACTCCCAGACAAACTGCTGCTGGCCCTGCTGGCTGTGGCGCAGTCCAGCTCCAATCCTCCTGGCAGAGGTATGAAACATGTATGAAACTTACATACAGTGGATGGTTGTGAAATCTTACACCAGTTGGTAGATGGTAGAAATATGTAGAAATCCCATTATAATCTTAATATGTACAGTGTTTCATAGTTACACAGCATATCCATCCATGTCCTTTCATTTGACCTCTTCATAGCTCTCCAGGTATCGTTATGGAATGTAATGGATCTTAGCCACACCATAACAATTCTTTGTGTCTTCATTTGGGCTCTTTCAAAAAGAAGATCTCTTATCTTCGCTCATAAAGCCTCAAAGGCTATGCATGCAGGTTGGACACCCCTCAATTTCCTAATACCACTACCTCGGGTCGACCCAAACAAGCCTTTGTTCTGGCATTGGGGCTCTATGTACATTGGCTGGTGCTCATTTCTTTGAAATCTGTTGAAGGAATTGGAAAATGAGCCACCGCAGACTGGCACCTTAGCTACTTTTAGACTCTTAGCCACTCTTCAACCCTCTTAGGTGGGGAATGATGGCCCCTCTGGGTGATATGTGGTGAGATGCCTTGGGAGCTCATAGGCACATTGGTTGTGAGGACTCCAGGTAGCAAAAGGATTTGCTCCCGAACCCATGATGTCACTCAAACACACCAAGACCCGATGAAGACCTTTCAGGGCCAAGGCTTTATGAGCAAAGGGGTCAGACCAACCCCCTATGATTCATGCTGAAAATCTACAGTAAATGTTGTTCTTCCATGCAATGTATTAGATAAATATTTCTGGGATCTTCATGCCACAAACAGAGAGGTTGTGAGTTGGAATCGCCCACCTCAAACAAGTGTGCAGCAAGTGGTTCTATCTTCATATATGGTATCTTCGCAACAGTTCACCATATTCAAACACTGAACACGCAGATCACCGTTAGTTTGACATTCCTGGTGGTTTTAAAATGATTCAATGCATCAGCGACAGGACGTGCGATGAAGGGGTCCACCTCTTGGGGTAAAACAACAGGTTTCCCTGTTTACCAGGCGAAACACCATTCGTGCGATTTTTTTAAAATGAATCAACTGAGGCTCAATGAACATACAGGTTTCTCAAAATTTAGCTACAGTATCACTCAAAGGCCATCTATTATTGTGTTAATTTAGTCTTCCCCCATTAAACGTGTAATTTTGTGAGGTATGCCCAATTTGTGGGCAGACCTGCATAGTGTTTGTTCTGTCACATATTTATATGCATTGATAATTATACACTTGTGAATTGGCAACGGTATCGTGCAGTCCAACGCGGCTCTTTTTGCTAGTAGCGATAGCGATGTAGCTCAAGGGCCCTGATAGCCGAAATGGCAGCAGACACTACATGTGACAACCTGGCCT
>Ga0126342_10010997_pt1 | contig 16173 bp, 15 predicted proteins | sample Cyp1metagenome_FD_92528 | JGI IMG/M metagenome (GOLD analysis project Ga0126342, IMG submission 92528) | Coral microbial communities from Lord Howe Island, Old Settlement Bay, Australia - Cyphastrea 1 metagenome | ecosystem: Host-associated > Invertebrates > Cnidaria > Coral ... | reverse complement strand
GTACTAGCCGTACTAATCATCATCATCATCATCATCATCAACCATTACATATAACCAATAAAATCATCATCAACCATTAATAGCCAGTACTAGCCGTACTAATCATCATCATCATCATCATCAACCATTACATATAACCAATAAAATCATCATCAACCATTAATAGCCAGTACTAGCCGTACTAATCATCATCATCATCATCATCATCATCCATTATTCACCATCATTAACCATCATCACCACCAGCAGCAGCAGCATTGTCATAATCATAACCAGTGTGGAGGATCGTGGAGCTGAACCAGATCTCTGCGACAGGCGGAAGTCTTGAAAGTCAGCCTTTTGCAGACCAACGTCAAGACGTTTCTGCGCCCAGCTTGATGCCATCAAACCTGGGGGTAAAACCCAGGTTTGATCCCCATATTTCATCATTTTTCCCCTGAATGAGTGGTCAAACATCACCTGAAATTGATGGTTAGATGCGGAAGATGTTCCATATTCAAACAGGGATCCAACCAGAAATTGCAGGGCTTGATCACCACGCAGTGGATTAGTGTCGAACACTACGTATCCATACGTATCCGCCATGTTTGCGAGTTCTACCATCACATCCCCATCCCAATCATCACTACACACCTCTCCAACCACGAAGCAGTGTTTCCCAATTGCTGCTGATTGTAGTCCTGGGTATTCTCACTTCATGCCTCCATTTTCCAGCTTCAATATCCAGGTTTTGTACTTGTAGTCAAAATGCCTCTGTTTTGGGCCGAAATCGCATGCTCCTGGTCATATGAAATTTCCTGGTTGATGCATATATTTTTTTGTTTAACCATTCTCTAAGTGGATTGACTGGAAGGGACAATCTACTGGTTTTTAATGGTTTTTACATGTTTTTACCTTCAATTTTCCTGTAAAAATGTTCTAATTCTAGGAATAATATCATTAAATGCCATTAAATTCCATTAAATTCCATTCACTTCCATTAAATTCCCTTGTCCATATTCCTCTGCGTCGACTCCCATTGTGCTGGTCATATATTAATATGGCCATATGAGTTTTCCTGCATAAAACATTGTTGCTAAACTTCCATTGCTGGAAAACATCTTTGGACCGATCGATGCAAGCCCGCAACCGCCATTTTTCCGTGCTAAGACCCAGCGTGTCAGATGACGAAACATGGCAGCAGTTGCCAGCAGTGGCAGGTTCCCTTCTATTTTCCAACATGTATTACTTTTTGGGGAGTTGGAAGGATTTAGGGATAAATGGGATCAACGAGTATTTCACCACCAAGGCCAAAGGCGCGGAAAATAGAAACCTCTTATTGTGGGTAAGGGCTAGCTACATGTTGGCGAAGCTAGTTGAAACTGAGACGCAAGCAGCTGCTTCCTGTTCAAGATGTTCAGGAGGCGAAATTGATTGAAACAAACATGAAGAATCAGAATGGTTGAGATTGTTGAAGTGTTTGTTTGTTCAACATGTTTTCTTAGCAAAGGCTTTGGTGAGGACTACTTGACAGCAGACATCATGCCGTGTTGCAACCCAGGATCAGGTTCATTTATTCCAAGCGGGCGACGTGAACCAGGGCATTTGGGATACTTTAGGAGGACCGGACTGTCGGGTGGCATGAGGTTTTGGGTGGATTGTATTCCAATATATTCCAATAGTCATTAGTGATTAGTTGGTTAAATGATTTAAATGTGTTCCCATATTCAGCAGATGTAGAGTTATTTTGCTGCATTGTTGGTGTTTTACCCGATTGTATCCAGTACTCATTGGTAATTTACCACGCTAAAACCCCGGTTTTGGCCTATCTCATGGTTCCCCAACGGTCGCTTTTGCGCCATTTTTCAGGAATGTTCCGCAAGGCAGAGAAGAATGCCGTTGAGATTCAGAAGAGCGTTCTGGACACGATTGTGTCTGAAAGCTTAGCGATGGTGGCGAGGTGATGATGGGAGATGGTTGATTATTGTTTTACCCACAGTATTTCCTATTGTATCCCAGTATGTCCCACTATATCCCATTGCTGGTTGAGTCTGGTTCGATCCGAAAGCTTAGAGGCCTTCATATCCTCAAGCCGCGTGGCTTTGAAAACCATTTTCCCCGCGTTTGATGTCTGTTGGGGTATACCCAATTTTGGGAAACAAAAAAACATTTGGATCGGAAGCTATTGACCCCCTAAAATGGATGGTGTTACACCCAAAATATCTAACAATGACAAATTATGTTGTATTGTTTTGACCTATCCAAATTTTCTCACCACAACTTTGCACATTCCAAGTGCGTTCATACCTGATTTCATACTCAGATTTCAGCAATTGCCCTGCTTCGAAGCTGCAGCTTCTCCGCAGAATGAGTTTCCATGGCCGATGTAGATCCTAGACAGCTATCGACTGTGTCACACAGTTTCACGCTGTTGGATTGTCCAACAGCAATCTGATTGTTTCCGGATATCATTTCAGAGTCACACCCCGACTGCGGGGTGTGTGAAGAAATCGCCTTTGGCAGGGTGTCCGGAATATGTTTTGACATGTTTTGACATGTCACATGAAATCGGGGGGTGTCTCTCTTTCCAGGGTGTCCATGTGTAAATCCTCCCTCCCCAAGCCTTTCTTCCCAAGCAACGCCATTTAAACATTGTGAAGCCACGTCGCGATCAGAGACTCTGCACTTCATGATGATCAAGGTGCTTGGCGCCAACTGTCTTCTTTCAAACACTTTTCAAACAGGTTTCAAACCCTCCAGGCGGGCCCTTCTGAAATACAAAAGCAGAAACCGAGAACAAGCAGGTCAGAGATGAGATTGTCCACTTGCTACCAGGGGATGGTGCACGGATGCGCGTAAGTACCGCAATTTTTGAATGAGACCGTTATTACATGCCGACTTTGTAAGGCGATCTTGAGCTTGGGAAAGGCGTTTCAATCCGCCTATCCGCTTTTAAATTTGTTTCAGCACGTAGATATCGTGGCATGTGAATACGGGTCCCACTTCCCCACAGACTGCAAAGACCACAAAGATAAATCGACTATTAAAAAATACCATGTTATTGTACTGTAAGTATCAAAATCGGGATGTTTTGCTCATCTAGACTCCAAGAAATGCTTGTCAACCCGCGAAGTTCCTGTATACCCCCAAATTGGTACTTCTCAACACTAGTGATACTTCTCAGTTATTGACCCAAAAAATGAAATGAACATAAATTATCCAGATATCTTCGAACAGATTCGGAGCAGTGCTCGGAGACGTGGCCCAAAATGTTCTGAGGGCGCAGACAGATGCAGCCCTAGATGATGTTGACAAGGCACTCAGTGAAGATGCAGTTGTTGTTTGAAGATTTTCTGAAACACAACAAATCGGTCGCTGTTTTTTTTGGGCAACTTTTGCCTCAGTGGTATGGGATGACGGACTCAGTCATGGGATCCTGATTGGGGTGCCAGGTAGTGAACCAATACGAGGCGGATGTGGAGGCCCGGCGAAGTTTCTGGATCTCCTATCTTGATGATCTATGATCATGGTGAATGTATAGGGAAATCATCCCCAAATGGCCTTAAAAAAATCAGATTAGTGAAATATGATCATTTACCCAGATGAATGTGTTGCTGTTTCTTTTCGCTGGGACTCGGGAATCGTTGATATCGACATAGATCGACTTTGCTGACACCATCCTTTCCCTGTTCATTCGCCACCGGAGGAAGCAGAGATGAAGTTCGTGAAGAAAACCAATGCGTCAGTCATGGAACAGGTCCAACTCATCAAAAAGAAGGCAACGCAACTGCGCTGCGCTGCAGGAAGCAATGGGATGCCAATATGGGGGAAGTTCGTCAAAGTCTTGCAAATGCGTTACTTACTCGAAACTCTTTCTTATTGCAAGAAACCCCCATGGCGCTTGGTTAATGACCAAAAGAATGGACAAAATCACTATTTTTTTGGAGACCTCAGAAACCTTTCGAGTTTAAAGTACCAGATTATGACCCATGATCCTCCAGAAGCAATGGAGAGATCATCAGCAAAGCCCAAGCCCCTGATCTCAGGATGAGGCCACAATCAACCACCATGTATCACGGTCGCCAACAGGGATAGATATTGATACCAAGAGAAGGGCAACTCACCCAACTTGCCATGAAGAAGAGCATCTTAATATGTTGGATTTCTGATTGACAGCTTTGTTTTCTTCTAAAACGATGACTCAAAGTTCACTTGAAATCCTAGTGGGTGGGATATATCCTCTCACATCATTGGCCCCTTTCATTATATCTTATGGTAAACAAACATAACTATGGAAAATCATCATTTTTTAATAGGTAAATCAACTATAAATGGCAATGTTCAATAGCTATGTTAGTTTACCAGAGGGTATACCTTATAAGCCAGTCAAGAACTATTCATCAGGTGCTGGATCCGGTATGTTTTAGGGTCACCATCCCAGTCTTGGGGACCTGGGGACTTGCCTCTCGGAGTTCGCCTCTCGGACCAGGTGGCTTCAGTGATGGACAAGGGACGCGCCGGGACCTTACCATCACTCCGTGGGATGCAAAGAATTGTCGCAGAATATGCATGTATGGCCGTGTCTCAAGAGCACGAATCGATGAATGTCCGAAACACAGTACACATCAGTACACTTTGTTTACTTCACAAGGAAAGCATGTTTCCTCGTGGGTGCCTAGATGGGAGTTGCTAGCAAACCTAATGCATTACATTGCATTACTGTAAATTTGTGATTGCCATTGACAGCGAGTTAAAGGGAACAAGAGAAATCAAGTTCTACAAAAACAAGCATGGCTTGCAGGGTCAACTTTGATTTCTACAAGATCGCCTGAGGCCTTTTGGCGGAATTCCAAGCAACAGGTCCGAAGCTTGGTAAAGATGGCATGCCCAGCGTACAGTACCTGAAAAAAAGTCTATGGAACCTGGAGCGGAAATGGTGTCTCAAACCCCAATGAGTCTGTTGGCTCGAAACCAGTGATTTGGGATCCACGATTTGAAGAAACAGAGTCGCCCAGTTCAAAGCCCAGTTGGTCAAAGGTGGTACGCATCCAAAACATCGTGGTGGGCACGCTGTCCACGGTCGGCCAAACCGTTCCTTGGCATTGAACCGTTCTTTGAGGATCTAACCATAGAGGATTGAGCCAACAAGAAGCTGGCTTGAAGCCACAAATCTATGGTGATTTCAGTATTAAAATTAGGGTGGGCTGGAATCCGAAGACAAATCCGGAATTGAAAGTGAACCCCAACAGAAATTGGGAGTTTAAGAAACTAAATTGGGAAGTTCAACCAACTCAAATGGGATTGATCGAAAATGAAAGTAAACAAATATGGACAGAAATCAGATTTGACCAACAAACATCGAGGCTTACGCAACACACCACAGCGGTCCTCATATGTCCCAACTCTGACTGGATGAAAATACATTTAACATCATTTAACATCATTTAACATCATTTAACATCACCTGAGATGATGAGTACATAATCCTTTCGGTCCCCCTAAAAGTTGCTGGAACGAATGTAGGGGAAGTACTTGACCCAGTCAATGGTTGGGAAGGAACCAGCTCAGGATGGGAAAGAAGTTTGCCACTGAAAAATGGGAAGTACCAAGGTAAATAGATGTAAATAGCAAGACTGGAAATTCAATTCCCATTTTCAGGATTCAAACGAGTGACATCCGTGCATACACTGGAAATCATTCAGCCAGAATCATGGGCTTCGGTTTCCAACCAGAACAGGATGCTATAAACCTCCCCAACAAAGGGGATACTCATGGGAGTCACCATTTTATTTGGTGAAACTGCATTTTTTCTAGGTGATATCCCATCGTTTAAGCATGCATCAAGATGTTTTTGGTGATATCATGTATATTCTGCTATCCAACAAATAAAAATAGGGACCTTAGTGATTTTAACAAAAAATATCCACCATAATGATCCACCATATCCAAATAACATGTTATCCACCATATCAAATTTCATGGTGGAAGCGATGCTCACTCAGGACACTGCCATCCAGATCAATAGCACGTGACCTGGCACCCAATATGTTCACCAAGAAACACCAATTACCCAACCTGGTTATGTCAACAGTTTAAGCTATTGAAAATGGTGGTTTGGTGGTTTAGTTCGTGGATTTACCCATAGCATGGTGGATCTTTCCATATGCAAACGTTTGCCAGGCCGGGTAGACTTCACCAGCAGGGATTTCACCAACGAAAATCTTGAAAATCCGACCTGCCCAAGAAAGTAGATCATTATTGGTTTTTGACGTTTCCGTTTTTTAAATTGGTGGTTTAATTCATGTCATGGCGTGGGATGAACTCGGCCGGGATCACATGAAAATGTTAGGCCAAGGACCATCCATTTACCCGTGCGTTCGAAAGCAGCAAGCAGCTGATCGTATTCATTTACGACAATTTAGCGATCCATTTACTTTTGATTGTCATTATTACACATTATTACTATATACCCTCTGGCTATTTAACATAGCCATGGTATAGATGGCCCATTTATAGATGGTTTACCTATTAATAGCATGGTGATTTTCCATGGCTATGTTAAATAACCAGATGGTATTACTATTATATTACTATTATTATCATTGTTATTGGGGTCAAAACATTGGACGGATATCACGTTAGACAACCGAGACCATCGCATTTTCCATCTCAGCTTTGAGCATGTAAGGATGATAATTATGATTGTATATGATTGTCATAGTCTTCATTATTATGTGAGATGGAATGATTAAAAACAATGATAACGATGATTACCTTTTTTTATCACTAATTAGTTATTGTGATGATTATTGTTCCATGATATCATCTCGGTACCATCCTATTTCCATTCTTATTCTACGTGTATACATATATGACATACATACATACATATATATATATATACACACACATGTTTACAACCATCGTAGGGTTGCTTAACAGCCCCTATCCATCTGAGTTTCTCCCACCCCAGGGTGGTCGCGCTGCTGCAAAAGTTGGACTCGGCGTCAGAGGGGACGCTGACGGTGGCCAAGGTGTAGCCCTGGGCCCTTGGGAGTCGTGGCTTTTTAGGTAAAAGATGGGATTTAACCATCAAAACTAGGTCAATATCATCCATTTATAGCTGAATTTTCCCAATAAAAAAAAAACATCCAGCGTTTTTGGGATAGCCCGATTTATGGAAATCACCATATACCCTCTGGTTATGACCAACATAGCCATGGTATAGATGGCCCATAGAAATAGATGTTAAACATGATGATTTACCTATTTAAAATGGTAATTCTCCATAGCTGCGTTAAATAACCAGAGGGTAACCATCAAAAAGGGTGGATGTAGTTGGGGTAAAATATGGTAATAGTGTGGATGTTGCTACCAAATATGAGGAGATTTCATGGAAGATGAGGATCAAAATCTGCAAAATTGGGATGTGACAAGAAAATGTTCTTACTTTATGGCACTTTATGGGGAGTTAAACCAACATGTAGATTTATCATTGTCATCAACTATTTCAGAACATGTGAACTTAGCAATAAAGCTAGGGATGGACATGGGCTTCACAAGAGCTAAGGATAGGGATTCAAGCACCAAAATTCTGGGGTCGGACACCAATATTGAGATTTTTCTGCAACAAGAATGGGTATGCAATGAATGGAAATTCCGACCGGTACTGTTAAGGCGATGAAGGGAAACAGTGGAAAACTTAAGTGTCAGGTGTTGTGGTCAAAATTATGAACCTCAATCTCAGATGTGTTGGGGGAAGGGCATAGAAAAATATGTTATCGTCTTCAACATGGATCTTAGCGCTTGTTACATGGATTGTTTCTCGGTTGATATTGCCACATTTGTTGTCAAAGATTCCCGCAATTCCAACCTCATGGTTGTTCATTCAGCCAATTTCTGTTGGTACACCGTTTTTTGGTGGTTAACCTGTTAAGCCCTCATTTTTGCTCCTGAAATCCTAATTGTTTGATGATAAGATAACAGTTTTTGGTTCGTGAAATCAACCATGTTTGGTAGTGGTTTTTGCTGGGTTCTCCTCCATCTCATCAGGATGCGCGAGCGGTCACAGTCACTTGCCGTGGATTAAAGATGGGTTGGGAACAACTTGGCAATTAAACATAGTTGTTTACGCAGCCATGAGCTATTCCCCAAGGTGACCAGGTTGTGGGCACTACACATGACGTTTTGGTAGTTAAATACTCTTCAATCCACCAAAGAAGTGGTGTGTATTACGGAGATACAAGAAACTCTGCGGGAGACAAAGCAACAAGTCCGGAAACAAATAAAAAATCAGGTGTAGCGCCGCAAAGTGAAGTAGTTGGCAACGAAAAAAATGAATGTCACCATTAGATGCAGATCAGCAAAAAGATGCCGGCATTATTTGGTGGACTCATTGGGCCTCAGACCACAACTCCATCTTTTCGTTGCGGAGCAAGGCCGAAACTGCCTCCTGTGCCGTGTTGAAGTTGAACTCGACCTTGGCGCGCGCTAGCCATGAGGTGCGCCACAGATTTCACCGATGGATTGGAGGTAAGTTGCCATAGAAAGATGAGGGATTTGAGATGATTTGAGGGATTCTGAGGCAAAACAAATGAGGGACCCTAGTTGGGAGAGAGAAGCCAATGTTTGACCAATGTTTGACCAAGAAAAATGGGGAAGTGTTACCAACAAAAGTGTTTGGTCATTCCGATTGGCCGTGTCGTGCCTAAAACCTCAATCCATGTTATGGGCACGAGCGGTTCACCCCATCAGTAGCTGCGCAGGTGGAGTCTTTTACCAAGGACTTTGAGGACGTGTTCAAGGCCCGAACAAACTGCTTGGGGAGAGGAACCAACAGCCGCTGTGAAAAAATGGATCGCCAAAGAGAGGAGTTTGGACCCTGAAAAGCGGAGAAGTTATGACATCGTTGGGCTAGAGGTCACTGAAATTATCATCTGGTTGGTGGTTTGGAACATTTTCTATTTTCCCATATAGTGGGAATGTCATCATCCCAACTGACTTTCATATTTTTCAAAACGGTTAAAACCCCCAACCAGATGGTTATTTACCATATTACTGTTGATGATCAATGGTTATTCAAAATGGTTAAAACCACCAACCAGATGTTCATAGATGATCAGTACTGGTTGACATGTCCATGCTTGTGGGCTTCACCGCTTGACCCCAATTCTTGCATGCTTCAACTCCACTTTGGGCATAGTTAAATCATTGAAATCCATGTTCTATCCTGTTCGTGTGTGTGTGTTAAAATCTGCTGATTAATACGCTCGATGTTCCGTTGCTTCAACTTCCCTATTGCTGCCGACATCTCCTTGTTCTGGGCCGTTTTGGTGGTTCGCCAGGTGACCGAAGCCAAGATGTCGGATCTCTCCAAGAAATTGCCCTCGGAACTTAGCCAACAAGCCTTGGAGGTGGGGATGGATGGTAGGTACCTCTCTGGACCGTCATATCTGGTCATGTTTTGGTCTAAACATGTCTAAACCATGGTTTCTGCGCCGGTCTGACCCAGATGAACTTGGTCGACTCCAAACTCGGCCCTGGGTAGAAATTGGGACAGCGAAACTGGAACCACTCCAATATGGGGCAGAAGGGTTTTTCAAAGGCACCTCCCGATGGGCTTTGAAGGTCATCTGAACGTAAGAATCATCCGCCCAAATGATGCACGTTCATCTATGAAATCATAAGCATAATCTGAATCCTTCAATTGGTGATGTGCCTTTTTTCTTTGAAACATTTGGGCGTGTCTTAAAACACACAAGAGTTCCCAGAGTTGAATATAGGGCAAACACTTTTCAACCATGGTATATGTCGGTGTGGTGACGGTACGCAGGCGGCTGGCAAGCTGAGACAAAGAGGTGTCTTGGTCACAAAAGTACCGGCCTTCATTTCTGGTTCCACCAATTGGTGAAGGGTAGGTTGTTTGAATTGTTGTTTGCTTTCCGCCATTTTGATGTGTATATGTACTACACAGCTAGAAATCATCGTTTGTTGTTTAAGATTAGCCCTGACTTGGCTTCGTGGTTTCGTTGTAAATTGGTCATCCGTCATCCTAAAACTGATCACCCCACAAGAGGTGATTGTGGTACACCAACCTTTGGATGAGATAAGCATTCTGATTGCGTGGCATATATATATACATGGATATTATATTATATTTATATGATATTATTGACTATGACTTACTATGATGTATCAATAATGATTGTGATGCCATTTGATGGCATCAACCGGGGAGTAATGTTGCTTATTTCGTTTTCCTGCGAAGATGGCACCAAACGATGGCCGAAAGTTTGTGACATGAACATTGAAAATTTGTGTGTTTTCCAGGGAATGTGATGTCCATTGGATCATTGGATTGGTTTTTGGGGGCAAATCTGCCGGAAAAGCCTAGTTGAACCAAGGGGAAAAGCCATGGGTTTCCCGTGGATTTTCGGCCCAAGCTGGAGAGACTTATCTGTGATGGGCACCCGATGATGGGCAGCAATGAAAAACTGCGTCCATGTTACAGTTAAATCCTAAATTTCTAGAGGTATGGCAGTAAATTGAGTTCCAATTTGGGTTCCAATTTGGCCATGGAAGTTGCTGAGATTTGATCTCTGGCCACATTGGAACCCGATGTGGACTTACGATGAATCGCGGCAGAAGGGCAATTTGCCGAGTAGTTCAATGAAAGATCGGATGGTCCATCCTTGGGCCGAGACCATCTTTAGACGATGATGAGTATTGCGGAAGCCATCAAAACCGACCCAAAATGTCCCAGAATTGGAGAAGTTGGGAAATGTCACAGGGTTCTTCCCCATCATCAATAGGGACCATGGAAAATACATGTTTCCTGGTATTTTTTCCTGAAAAAAACAATCCAACGAATATTTCAACACCCAAAATCCATGAGTTTCCAGTAGTTCAGCCATGAAATTCCGCGCTGTAATTTCCAGCGCAGCTGGAGGGGCGCCGGTGCAGGAGAGCTGTTTTGGTGATTTTGGGAGGTCGTCATGGGGTGATTTCAACAGAGATCATGGATTAAACATGGCTGAAGCAAGCAAAATAGAGGTTTTAGCCATCAGATAAAGCGGCAGAAAGACGACAAGCACCAAAAATGCGGATGTACTGAAGTTTTGCAATCAAACAATCGGTCAGCTGGGGCATTATCAATCTAAATTGACAGATGAATTCTATTCAATGACCATCATTTTCAGCAAAACTTAGCTTCTTTGGAACAGGTTGTCTCACTCCAAACACTACCAAGTCCCAATCATAGCTGCAGTTTAGGAACTCGCTTGTGCGCTTACCACCAAACTGTTCTAACTAGTATTAGATCTGGAAATGGATTTTCCCTTTCTGACAGACATGAGCTTGCGCATCTGCGTTGCTTTCCCTCTTGATTTATCCATGTCAGAAAAGGCGCTCTCACCCCCATCCCCAAAGTTTTTCTCCTTGTCATGGCCACAGTTTCACCTCAAAAAGTGCTGATTTTGACCGCTGATTTTGACCACGGACCAGGACACGATCCACAAGGTGCTTCTAGCCTTGCACCGTCTGCAAAAAGTGACCAAGGGAACGACCCCTGGATCCATCCAGAGCATTGTGTCTTGACGAAACAGCCCTGGGGGGATGTAAAACCAATCCCGTCATCAAAGATGCCCTCCAAAGCCTGGTTGAGCATTGGATTGAACCATATTTGGGAATTCAACACGCTCTCATTGGATCGGTTTTATCTTTTTTTGTTTGCAGGAATCCAAGGTTTTTGTTGCCATCCAAGATGTGCAGAGTCAAACTCGATGGGTCTTATGAATCATCCAACTTGGGGAATTTAGCACAAGCAAACCCAGAAAGATTGAATTTAAGTCTGGAGTGAACCATTAGAAATTGAAACGTATGCATTGTACGCTACAAGCTGTTTCGCATTGCGTCCTCTCTGCGTCCTCTCTGCGTCCTCTTCGAGGTGCTGCAGCTGACGCCGGACGGCTTCGCCTTTTGTCACAAGGGCGGAGTGGACGAAGGGTCTCAGACCTGGAGCCACTTTCAGGCGGACGGAGAGATAGGAGAGATAGGGAGAGATACCAATTGAAGGCTTGGTGGTTGTTGATATGTTGGTGGTTGAATGTGGTTGATATAGTTAATATGTTGTTGATTTAGGGTTGATGTAGATGGATTCAATGGATTCGGAGTGAACTTTGGGTTGAAGATAGGGATTTCACCTAGCAAAAGATGGGTGCCATTGCGATGAAAATGAGGATTTAAGCAACAAGAAAGATGGGGTGGTTTAGCTCCATCGGCGGGATGCAACAAAAAGGAGGCTTAACCGTTTAACCAACAGAAGAATGGTAGAAAACCCTATGTCAGTGGTAGAGAACTCGAATTTCGAGTGTCGGAAAATGCCATTGATAACACGGCCTCCTTTCTATAGCAGCTGGTGTCCATTTTAAGGTGTGTCTGAAAGTGTTGGCAAAATCCCAGAAATTGATGGTTTACTGTCATTCTCACCCCTCAGAAATCGCAATTTTGGTGGTCAGACCCATTTGAAGTTTTCGTTCACGTTGTAGAGCATCCTTGGTTCCGCATTGCAGGCGGCTAAGTTATTCCAGGATTATCGCATTGAATCGAAGCTTGGATTTGCTGCGTGAGTTTCGATTTGTTTCGATTTCCCATATATTGGTGAATTCAGCATCAACCATGGGTCAAGCGTGGATGGATAGTTTAGTCCTTGAGCTTGTTTTTGAAAATTAAACGGTGGCATAATTCTCACCAGCAAAGAGAATACGTCTTTGTTCTTGCATTGTATCGAAGAGTGTCCATGAGTAGGTTGATGTTTATTCGCATTTTCTGGGGATGCCTCGATTATATCGTTCAATGTATCAATGGATTGAAGGGAAAATCTACACCGGAAACCATCGATTTTCCCAGCAAAAAACTGGGGCTGTTCGGTTTCAATTTTCCCTTAAACCAATCCATTGAGCCAACCATTTCAGGTTAAGCGAATTTATTCTAATTCAGCCAGATTAATGGAGTATATCATATTATATCCCATAATTTTGCTGAGTTCAATGTAATAACCAACAACATGATCCCTGGTGGTCTATGGGGACGTGACCAAGCCAAGGAAGCGATCGAACAAAATCAGTCTGGAAGCGCAAATTCCGAACCTCGAACAGCTTTATCATCGGGTGATGATCAGCTGCTGGGGTAGAACCAACCAGAAAACATGGGCTTAACAACAACGAATGGTGTGATATGACTATGACAGAGTCAAAAATACAGGTACCTTGGTAAGCGCCAAAATAGCTGTGATTGATGGATGTTCATCTTCCCAAAATCTGGTGTAACTAATGGGCTTTTATCCATCCCATTATAGCTTGATGTATAAAGTTTAAAGTGAATATTTGGGAGTTGATCAAGAAATTTACGGCTGTAAATTGCCAGATTTGGATGGTAAACCTTAAGGGTGCCCTGCCTTTTCCCCACAACGCAAGCGAGTTTGTTTGGAAACTTGGTAACCACAACTCAGAGAAAAACATATGTGTCCCCATTTTATTAACATATATATATATTGTGGGTATGCCCCAGTTTGAGACACCTCCATATCTGGTGATTACTATCCAGTGATTCACCCCAATATTGACAACTATTGCCCATTCAAAATATTTGCTGTGGTTCATGTTTGTGAATTAAATATATACCATCATCTCCCGACTGGGATTTTACACAGATATGTATGTGTATGTATATGCATATGCATTTTTTGTTACTGGCACAGAGGATCTTTTGATGCGGCCAATGCAATGAACTGTACAGGGATTGGAGGTTCAGCCAGCGTAATCCTTTCCGATTACATCACCGCATGTTGAGACTTCCATAATCAAACACTGGGAGTGGAACTCATGGCTGATACATATGCATATATACATATATACCGATGATTGACCGTTGTTAACCCTTGATATGGTATTGTTGCTTGTGCATCCCGCATGTATCTCTTTATGTGTATGTATATATGTATAGATATCCCATTCTATCCCCATTGGTGTTACATGTGCATACATTACATACATGGGTACATATATATATATAGATATATCAAACCTTTCAAGCCTTCTGGATCTTCGTCCGGAGGAATTTGCTGCACGTCTTCAGCAGCTGCGCCAACAGTGACATCACCACCTTGCGCCTGGCGAATGGACAGGACGGCAGGCAGGGGATCAGCACAGGGTCGGGGGTTGGAGGAGGTGGTGCCAAAAAAGGAACAAAGGGGATGATGAAAGTTGTAAAAATTGCTAGTATTGTTATTTTTGTTGTTTATACTTAGGTTCGTATTCTTGTGAGTGTTTCAATGGTGTTGTTATTATTATTGTTATTCTTATTGATATTGAGATTATGAAGATGATGAAGATTACGAAGAAGAAGGTTATGGTGATGGTGATGATGATGATGATGATCATGATGATGATGATGATGATGAAATATTTCCCCTAAAGAATGTAATCAGCTGTGTGTTTAAAAAAAAAGTTGTTTCCAAAAGTTTAGTTGGCAACTGGCCACGCAAGGTCAACAACCTCTGATGGCATACTCCAACTTAAGTTCTTCACCGATGCCCCAAAACTCCAGGTCAAGCTGGGGTGAAATAGCTTTCCCAACATCGCCGTCAAAGCCATTTTTGTTGGCGCGGTGACCCCTTGATATCCCACGTGGTCGCTCCTCATAGGCCGGTGCTGCACTTTGATTTCTCCTTAGCTGGGAATGCCACAGATCACAAAGTGGGACAGGAGGCACCGGGTCAGCCATGGGAAGTTCAATGAGGATGTGTCAGTGATATTATCATCAGTGGGATCATATTAATGCTTCATGGTGTTGTGATAATGGTTAATGGATGTTAATGGATGTTAATGGATGTTAATGGACGTTGATGGATGTTATCTGGATACGCTAGATGGAAATGGACCAAAACCTGTGAAATACAGTTGAAATACCATATTTGGGGGGATGAACCTCCATTTTACAAATCATTTTGGTGTGAACTATACAGGGTACTCGGAGTTTGAACCATTCCCAAAATAATGTTATTTACAATCGGTAAATCGTTGTCTATTCAAGGGATTGTATTTGTCAATATGGGGGGCAACATGTGTCAAAGAATGATGTGCAATGGTCAGTGTTTGTGATAATAATAATATTATATCGATGAGATGTTAATCACATTTGTATAATCCTCCGGCAAGATGAACGCAAATCATCAATTCTCCCAATTGTTACCAAGCACAGAAGATGTTGTCTCCCGCTGAGGCATGTTACCTAGTGTCATGCTGTGGTGTGGTGTCAAGATGTATATAATATACACAAACCATGTAATTTGTATGCACATATGTACACAATTGCAGATATCGATTGAATACGATGTAGTAAAACCCCATGCCGTAAACCTCCATTGATTATGTTGAACTTGGTTTTAAGATGCCATCCATTCCCGCATCTTTGAGTCATTGTACAGATGCAGGTACATATATATATATATAGAATGAATATGGATATAGATCGACAAAGAAAGTGGCGGTTCATCTATATCTGAACCAAGATATGTCCATGTAATTATCTTCTTGTTCAACCAAGATTTGCCTGTGACATAGACAAGTAAATGGTAAACCATGGCAACATGATGACCATAAATGGGTGTGTTTCCATCCCCAAAAAGGATGGTTTATGGCGGTTTCTGTTGGTCAAACCTTTTTTACCACATCCGAGGTATATATCCCATGTCCCATACTTCTCCCGGTATTGGAGATATCACTGGAGAATTTCGATTGATACATCAGTGATATATTCCCATCTTAATCGGATACGTGAAACCCATGTTCATTGGATAGAGAATGATAAGTTAAATATCATGATCAACAAATCTACCAATGGATACCAATCATCCAATAGTGAATGATAGTGATTCCAATCAGCCAACTATCATTACAATAGTGGATTATCTATAGTGGATATCATTGGATATCTACCAATAATCCACTATCTACCAATGGATTATCATTATAGTATGGATAAAATAGTGAAAAAGTAGATATAGTCACCAAATGTAATGTGCTACCTTGACCTAGGTGGGTTCTGGATAGGGTAGGTTTTTTCAAGAGTTATATTGAGAGATTTTGAGTTATAAAGAGTTTTAAAATGAGAAAACATGGGAAAACATGGGAAAAT
>Ga0126342_10010996_pt1 | contig 16173 bp, 13 predicted proteins | sample Cyp1metagenome_FD_92528 | JGI IMG/M metagenome (GOLD analysis project Ga0126342, IMG submission 92528) | Coral microbial communities from Lord Howe Island, Old Settlement Bay, Australia - Cyphastrea 1 metagenome | ecosystem: Host-associated > Invertebrates > Cnidaria > Coral ... | reverse complement strand
GTCTTCATGAAAAGGTTAACTTCATGTGTTGACATATATTATATATATATAACATGGAATTGAGTTTTCCGACCTGTTTAAGTGTCTTGGCTGATGTCCTTGCGCATATTTAAATCATCTATGTCTCATGCTCTGCAGGCAGCAAGCATGATATGCTGTATAAAAAGGGCAGCTTGCATGACAAATTTTGGCGCTCACAACACCCCCCTCCCTTGAATTTTGAGGTCCCAAACAAAATCAAATATGAAGCATATGATTGATTGTCCAAGGCTTAAATACAGTAGTGACTGTCATTTTTGCTATGGTCTGAAATATGTATATATATATAATTATATCATCTAGCCATTTTGGATATGGTCAGCAAAATATAGAACACGCACGTACAAACATGAGTGTACATGATTTTGAACCACATCCAAGCAGGACGCGGAATTGAATATGGAGCCAGATGGTATTCAAGGCTAACTGCATCAGATTTCACCATGGCTGCCGCAACCCATTTCCAACTCATGAATTTCGATGGAATGCTTAACCCAGTGAATTGTATGGGTGAACTACCCGTAACTATCCAGTTATGATTCTGGAGATGCACATGAGCCATTATGAGCCATTCGAAATATCCGTATCCCATCCCACTATATTGGATTGTTAATAGGTACCTCCAGTATGGGCTGTAATTATTTCTATGAATCAGCTAGTATAAGCCGAGAACCCCCCAAAAGTATCAACAAGTAAGCAATCAACAGGGGTAAAACTTGCATGGCCCACATGACTCCTCGCCAACACACAAGAACAAAGCCAGGGCGTGTTGGAGCCAGCGACACTGCTTCCAACTTGGTGCTATCCTTGAAGAACACTCATATTTTAGAACCACATATAACCCATAAGCTTTGTTATAATATATATATATATACCATCTGGTTATTTAACATAGCCATGGAAAGATCCACCCATTTTGAATAGGTAAACCATCTATTTCTATGGGTCATTTCCCATGGCAAACTGTTAGTCATAACCAGAGGATATATGGGGCGACCCCCAGTTCTCATCCACAGAAACGGGATTTCCCATCCATCCAGCGGGGATGCCCATGGAAACATTCATGGAAACCTCCACTTTTCTTCCCGGCCTGGTAAACAAACAGTCCCCCGAAGGTCGCGGCCCGGAGAGTACTTAGATTTTTCATTGGATTTGTTCATGATTCCAGAGATGTGTACCCTCTGGTTATGTCAAAATAGCTATTGAAAATGGTGATAGAATTAGTGGATTTACACAGCCAGAAAATGGTGGATCTTTCCAGTTCATTATGTAACCATTTGCTCTAGAGGCTATGTGGCAGGAGATTTCCAAATTGCCAATCAGCCAGCCCAGCAAACATTTCGAAAAAATGCTGGTTCTGCGCAAATATTTCGAAATCGCAAAACAGATTGTTCAGGATTAGTCCTTCCCATCCAGTTGGTTGACCTAGCATTTGTTTATAGTTGATTATGTTGATTTATATTTAAAGAAAGGTGATTTTCCATAGTTATGTAAACGTTTAGCAGAGGCTATGTGGCAGGTGTGGACCTCACCCCTCAGGATGGACCCCCGGAAACGAGCGATAGCGTTCAGTTGAGATATGGTCATGGCTGAAAGAACTATGGTTTATTAACATTTATGGTAGATATAGCGAGTCGTAGTTCATGTTTTTGTTTAACCAACATTCACATCACTGCAATGTGGTCCCCCATAGTTAGCTAAGTTGGTTTATAACTCCAACTTCACTTGGGTTTATGGTAGATATACCTATACTTAATGGGGGTTATAAACCAACAAACATCACTGGGGGGCACCACCTTGTGGGGGGGGCAAAATCAGCGCCTCCAGCTTGGTGTTGCGATGAAAGAGATACTCGGGCAATGACACCAGATTTGGGCATCCCCAGATCACAAAGCCGCGGAGTTCGGGCATTTCCTTCAATCCTGCGCCAGAAACGACTCGCCCGGGGCGAACTAGCCACACATCCATCGGTTGTAGGTTAGTTCACCCCAGATTTGTTGGGATGTTTGTGGGTTTCATACTTATATTTATATATATTTATATATATATATGTATCTACATATATATATATGTATATGTGTATATATATATATATATGTATATATACATATATATATGACTAGGGTTTTATCTAACCTACTTAGGATATTTGCGTGGGATGAGCTGCCGTCCGTAGGTGCCATGATCAGAAACATGCGGAGTTCAGGAGACTTTGCCATGAAACATAGGGGAAAGGGGTGATTTAACACCCAAAGATCATGATTTTCCCATATATGAAACATAATCTGATCCCATATATAGTCCAATATACATGATATGTATTATAGTTTTCTTTTTTTCGATCCCTATCATAGTCCCATTGGATAAGTTGCAATTTTGCCTCACCAGCTACTAGTTCCAATGATCCTCCAAATCATTGGATATCAGAAACTCTTCATGTCTTGTGAATGAATGGGATACTCATGGGTTGATCATAGGATTTAACCATAACAAATAGCTGGTTGGTGGTTGAGCCCTACACCTCTGAAAAAATATGATTTCGTCAGTTGGGATGATGACATTCCCAATATATGGAACAAATAAACAATGTTCCAAACTACCAAACAGTTTACCATGGCACATGTGAACAAAAAAGCAAACCTTTTTTTGTGTTTTGCAATCTTTGAAGTTAAAGATTGGTTCAATGGATTGGTTTAAGGGGAAATCTTAACCGGAAACCATAGATTTTCCCATGAAGATCATGGGGCTTTCCGGTTAAAATTTTCCCTTAAACCAATCCATTGATTGGTTTTTCCAGGTTGTTTCCAAGTTGTTTTTCCCGGTTGTGGGCTTCGCAAACGCGAACTGGTTCCCATCCATTTAACGATGAACTCCCAGGACTCCCAGGACTCGTGTGTAGGACGTTGGCTCAATCTACCGGACGTGGACGTTGGAGGGCACCATATTAATATGGATTAATATGGGATTAATATGGATTACAATGTGGGCCCCCGTTCGATAGCTAAGTTGGTTTATAAGTCCAATAACTATCGTTTATTATACGCAAATAACTACAGTATTCATGGTGTTTATAAACCAACAAACATCACTGGGGGGCACCACATTGTAAAAATGGTGTTTTCACTAACAAAAAGGATTTAATGGGATTAATATTACTATGGATTAATCATATACAGTTGATATATGTTGATATCCAAAGATAATGGAGATCATTCAGGCTGGGGCCCCCTTCAGACCTGTCAGATAGCATTCAGTTGAGAGATGGCTGTGGCTGAATTCTATGGTTATTTGTGGCTGTTTGTGGTAGATATAACTACTATAGATCACTGGGGGGCACCATCCTGTACGTGTTTTTTTCAATCATTAATCTTGATAAGGGAAGTGGTGATCAACCATCAGATATATCTTGGGCCGCCCTGTTTTCAAAGAAAGCCATATATGTGGGGCCGCTACAAGATAAGAACGAGGATTGAAGCAACATCGATGGTGATACGGACCCTTGGAAGTTGTACAATCTGTCTGCAAATAAACTAAGAGAAAAATGCGTCTTAAACGTCTCCATTCTTTTAGTCTCTCAGTCCCCCCATTGCCTCTATATCTTTGAACATGGCAATGTACATGCTCAGTTCACAGTGCAGGCATTGTAGTAGTTGTCTGTACTACCAGAAAGACCGCGCAACATCACTAGGTGAAACCGTCAAATGCTCATCTCTTGCCCTTACCTTTCCCTTTCATATGCTCTGAAAACCACAATGTCTGTGGGTCTGAGCGAACCTGTGCTGCCACTTCTAATGCCCACCCCATCGCTTTGTCAGACACATTTATAGTGTCAGGAAAGGGAGGTGCTTCGTCAGTGCACAGCAGATGGAGATCATGGTAAACAGCAGTGCTAATCCTGTCTTTATTCCCATGAACAATTTACTTTTACTTTTGCAAAATATAGTTTCCCTGTCTTGGAATTTTCCCAGGAGTGCTAATCATCGAAGACAACTCTTCCAACTCTCTCAGAAGGAATGCTGTAGCAGCAGGGGCTTTGTATGACCGCTTCTTCTTCGTGAAAGATGTCACAGCACCTGTTGTGTCCAAAGGTGTTCCACTCGGCGCAGCAATCCCTGCTGTTCCTTCTGTTGAGCTCATGTCTCTGGGACACCTGCAAGAGTTGACGGATCTCATCACTGTTGGAGTGTAGCCTTCATGGTCAATATTGCTACTTCAAGTAGCCTTTCTCTCCATCCTGTACCTCAGACATTGCAGACATATTCATGCACATATTCTCTATCAACGTTATTTTTTTTTCATTGGAGAGTTCAGCCTATTTCTTTCCTGGATACCTCTCATTTGTTGGTTGACGCAAATGAAACCCGAAAGTTGGCCCTGGTTTTCCCCATTGATCATTGGTTATTATCCCATGCTAGATGGTTACCATCTGGTAATTTAACATAGCTATTGAACATTTAGTTCGTTGACGTACCAGTTAACAAATATGATTTTCAAGTTCGCTATGTAAGCGTGTACCAGAGGGTAAACCCCCATGCAGCTGCCGGCCTGATACGACTGCGTCAGGAATCTGCGAGTATTCACATGGGGGTCCATTGAGCGCCAGGTGCAACTGCTGCATTTGCCAAAGGCCATTCAAGACGCCTGCAACGACGGCAGGGAGTTATGAGAAATTGTCCAGCTAGGAAAATGCAAACATACGTGGATACATTAAACCATTGCCACGTTCGATGACACTGGCGGGTCAATTTGATACCGGAATCTGTCGCGCCTGCAGGCCAACTGGCCAGGCTGCTGTTCTGTCCAGTGACCACCTCAGCAATCAAAAGGCCATGAAAAAAACGCAAAATTAAAGTATAGTCATAGTATCTCCATATTTATAGTATTTCCATATTACTGTTAATATACTGATATCATTGTACTGTAACTACCATATTACTCCAACACTTGGTTCAACTCCCATAAATCCACCATGAAGATTTCGATGATTTACCCATCTATAAACCTCCGTTTTTCTTGCAGTTATGGCCCTTTATAACTGGGTATAAATGGAGTTATACACTCTATAAATGGGGTTATAAGTACTTATAACTGGTAAAGGGCCATAACTGTGGGGATTTCTGATCATGACCCAACAAAAAGACCTTTGTCGAGGAACAGTGCTCAGCAGGAACAGCTTGGGCGTGTACTTGAAGAGTTCTGCGGCCAAAAAAACGTGGATCGTTGGGTGATAGAATACGCAGAGAGAATAGGCCCTGATAGCAGATGTGATATATAATGATCTATGGATAAATAGGATAAATAAAGGGATCATATTATAACTAAACTCTCAAAGGCCTAAAATAATAGCTGGCTGGTGGTGTACCTACCCCTCTGAAAAATACGATTCCGTCATTTGGGATGATTATTCCCAATATATGGAAAGTCATAAAAATCATGTTCCAAACCACCAACCAGTGTCATAACCTATTTACAACTATACTAAACTAAACTATACTAAACTATACTAAACTAAACTAAACTATACTAAACTAAACTATACTAAACTAAACTATACTAAACTAAACTATACTAAACTAAACTAAACTATCAAACGCTTAAAATAGTATTTTTTGGGATAAACCATCTACCAACCGGTGATCCCCAGGCGCCACTTGAATGAAAAACCGCCACTGGTTTACCGGTAGAAAAGTCCACGGAGAAAAATACAGTTAACCCATGTATATGGCAGTGTGTCATGGAATGGATAAAAATGTTATTAATGGTAAATAGCTGGGATTTATGGATGTGAATAACCCACTGTTTAAATGGTATTTTCATAGGTATTGATTGTTAACCCATATTTACAATCATTTACCATTGGTATCCATTCCCTAAGGATCCATGGTGCTGGAATATTTACCTACATTGGGATTATTTTGAAAATTACTTTAGGGGTCAATGTAGGTAAATATTCCATACATGGATCCTCTGGGATGGGTAATTATGAAATTAACTGCCACTATATATATAATATATATATAATATATATGTATATATAACATCCCATAAATTCCCATGAATGAGCCAGAGTTATGGGAGTTAGGAACCAACTTAACTGAGCCATCACTAAAACACCACCTTGTAGTCAAATAGCTAGATAATAGCGATTCAAGGTCTGCCCCAAGTTCGATAGCTAAGTTGGATTGTAGCTAGATTAGCTATTGTTTATGGTAGATGTGTAGATTTATCTATAGATAGCCATGGTAAACAAATCAGTGTTTAAATATAGATATATTATGATATATTGATATAGTTCTTCGACACTAGGACATGTCCAACCCAACATTTGCTATGACATCCACATAGCAAGTTGAAACAAAAAACACCAGAGCCACATGAGCCCCAAGTTCAAGGTTGGTGTACAACAACCCATTAACTGTAGTTACCCTCTGGTAATTTAACATAGCTATGGAAAATCACCATTTTTCATGGGAAAACTCACTATTTCTATGGCCATTTTCAATAGCTAACTCTTGGCATAACCAGAGGGTATACCATCATATATCCTAATAAATCCCATTAAATCCCATTAAATCCCATTAATTGTAGTTAGTTATAGAAAAACACAAAGTTCACCCATAGTTTTTTTTGGTCAAATTAGCTATTGAACTTGTCAAACCTGCCGGCCTCACCTTTTCATCCCAAAAGAGCTAACCATTACGACGGATGGGGCCCCCGGAAACGCTTCGCGATAGCTTTCAGTTGAGATATGGCTGTGGCTGAATGACCTATGGTTTATGGTATATATATATAACGAACTAGTTTTCATAGGGTTTATGTTCACCAACATTCACATCACGTTTTGCGGGGCACCATCCTGTAGTACTTCGTGGCAGAACCCACTTATATCCTAGGTAGGCTAGATAAAACTAAGTGGATTCACCCTACAAACATCCAATAAGCTAACCCAAAACCAGGGTGAACTCACTAACCTACAACCTGGATGTTTGTAGGGTTAATCCACTGAAATAACCAACGGTTGAACTAACTAACAACACCACTATCAACCATCAATTATCCCATCATTTTTCCAGCAGGATGATCCGACCCTGGTCGAGAGAGTTGCTCCGGAGTTTCATGGCAGAGATTCGTTGTTTTCATCACGTGACTCGCGTGAAATACCAAACAGACAACTCTCATCAGTGTGCATGTATATGATTGTATATGCGTATATAGTCATCCTGGAGTAGATAGAATTCAAAACAGCCTCGCTAAATTCGCCTTATTTTTGAAAATCCAATATTCTATCTACTTCAGGATGATTATATATTGGTACAGCCCAGCAACTTACATGTATAGTATCGGATTATTTATGTATATATATATATATAAGGTGCTGATATACCGAGAATTATCTTGGCAATTTCATGAAATTCTGGGTTCCTGTTCTTGACAACGGACTTTTTGGTGAAGCTTGTTCTAGTGTAGCAAAAGCCACAAACAATAGCCTCTGGTAATCAAACATGGCTGGAAAATGCAGCATTTATAGATGGTTTTCCCATATGTTTTGGATGTTTCATGATGTTTCTAGCTAGGAAAAATATCATTCATGAGGGATTGTCCATTTTTTTCGTTTGATCAGAGGGCAAGTTTCTTGACTTTGTTACATAAAAAGTTACATTGTTGACCTCCTGTGAAATTTATCACTTTTACTGGAACAAAAAACTGATGGTTGGTGGAAAACTACCCACGAATAACTACCCACGAATCCTGGTTGTGGGTTAGTTCACCCTGGTTTTGTGTGCGTGGGATGTTTGTAATGTCAATCCACTGAAATAACTAGGGTGAACTAACCTACTTAGGATTCGTGGGATGAGCCCCGAAGTTGCTAATGTATGGATCTAGCCCACCAAAGCCCCTACATCATTCAGTGCATGATCATGTTCATCATGTTCAGGCCGAATTCTGTTTCGTCCACAAGTTTCTCCCACCTACTTGGTGGCGAAGTACCCACGAATCCGAAGAAATGCTTAGTTCCGTGGATTAACCCTACTTATCCGTCGCTTGTAGGTGAGTTCACCCTGGTGTTGTGTGCGTGGGATGTTGTAGGGTTAATCCACTTCTATATAATTAGATTTGTTGGGATGTTTGTGGGCTTCGTACTTATATATATATATATGTATATGTATCTATATATATATATATATGACTAGGCTTTTATCTAACCTACTTAGGATATTTGCGTGGGATGAGCTGCCGTCCGTAGGTGCCATGATCAGAAACATGCGGAGTTCAGGAGACTTTGCCATGAAACATAGGGGAAAAGGGTGATTTAACACCCAAAGATCATGATTTTCCCATATATGAAACATAATCTGATCCAATATATAGTCCAATATACGTGATATGTATTTAAGGTTTTTTTCCGATCCCTTTATAGTCATATGAATTAACACTAACAAAACTAGGGATACAGCCTACAACCAGGATTCGTGGGTAGTCCGCCACCAAGTAAGGCTTCTATATTGGGCTCTTGCTGACACCCTCCACCCCCGGTAGGAAGCTCCTGCAGGCAGTGTGGTGAAGCTCTGTCCAAAGAGGGTTGCGAACCTCGGGCTATGGCCGATCTTAGATAATCTGGCAAAAAAATGACAAATTCTTAGCTGGTGAATGTAGATAATCCCATTGATGGCAAAAGACTAAACGATTAGCTTTTACCCATCCAAGATTGACCTAGAAATTGGTCTGACTGAAAATGGGGCATACCCCAAAATAGTCCTTTTTTTAATGGGAAAATGATCATAAAACATTGGATTTTGACGACAAACCCAAATGGTGAAACATGGTGAACTCAACCCCAGCAAGTATCAATAAGTATCAATAAGTATCAGTAAGTTAAAATCTGGACCCCTATAACACCTTTCAGTATGCTTATCATGGGTCATTAAATGTCCCCATTGAACATCACCCAACCATTAGGTATATGGTCTATGCCATGGCTACTGTAAGGTGATGTCCAATATTCCCAAAATGGGACAGTTACCAACCCCTGTTTATCCTCTGGACTGGAATCGCACTTCCAAGTCGGTCCACCACACATTTCTCATTCCATGATGGGACCGGATGGGACCAGTCGAGCGACAGCGTTGAGCGATAGCGTTCAGTTCTGCTATGGCTGTGGCATGCTGTGGCTGAATGAACTATGGTTCATGGTAGATACCATCTGGCTATGACTAACAGTTCGCCATGGAAAATCACCATCATCTATACCATGGCGAACTGTGACAGTCATAACCAGAGGGTATAATGAACGATCGTATGCATGGGGGTTATGTTCACCATCCTACAGGGGTTTTAGTGGGCTTTGAGTCGGGGATATCACTCGCCCTTGGGAGCTTTCCTACAGGGGTTTTAGTGGGCTTTGAGCTTCTGCTGGCTCTGCTGAAAGTTGAAGTTCTGGTGGATAGTTTGATAAATCCATTGAAAGCCCAAAACACTAGAAATCCAAGCTGGTTGGTGGTTTTAACCATCTTGAAAAATATTAGTCAGTTGGGAGTTGGGATTGTTATTTCCAATATATGGAGAAAAATGTTTGAAACCACAGTTATGGCCCTTTACCAGTTATAAGTACTTATAACCCCATTTATAGAGTGTATAACCCCATAGAAATAACTAGTTATATATAACTTACAACCAGGGTTATAACCTACTTAGTAAGTAGGATGAGCCACCAAGTACCAAGCTATCACAATCTTGCATAGCCTGCAGAAAAAAAAGGCCTGTCAATACACATAGCTCGTTGGTATATACTGCTTGGTGGTATACCTACCCCTCTGAAAAATGATGGAGTTCGTCAGTTGGGACGATGAAATTCCCAAGTTTCCATGGAAAGTCACAAAGTCCATGCTTCCAGTCACCACCAACCAGATTATGGTTAAATTACACCAGCATTAACCATTAATAATCCCTATATCCCCATAGTTACTTGGTGAAACTATATCCCTATATCCCTATATCGTTATCTCCCCATTATTAATAATTCACCAGCATTAACCACTAATATCTATTGTTAGTTACTTGGTGGCTCATTTGGCACAAGAAATCACTGCTTTCTACGATGCACGGAGGGCCTTCCGGTCCCATCTCATGAAGAACTCGCTGGATCTGGTCGCTGGTAGGCAGTAAAGTCCCAAGAAGTATTCACCAAGGCAGTAGAGTCCCCAAGAAATATCCCGATGTGAAAACCAATCAACATCTATAACATATAGCTCTATAGCTATAAAATGCTATAAACATCTATAAACTATCATCTATCATTTTTTTATATCTAGAACATGTTTTTTTGACATCGAATCCACAGCCACCAGCCGAAAAAAACATCAGTTTCAGGGCGAATAAATTCACCAATGATTGGGAGGTGAATCTTCCCCCAAACGATGAATGTGAATGTTGGTAAACACCATGAATTGTGTTAGTCAGTTAAGTAAAAACTATATATATATATATGGTGAGAAAATGTGGTATTTATTTCATACCATGTAATGTAATGTAGTTACCATATTTATTTTTGTTTATAATTTCACTTAATATCTACCATAAACATCCATAAACCATAGTCAGTTGTTTTAGTTACCCTCCGATAAATTAGCACAGACCCTGGCAGATAGGGGTTGGAAGACTGGCTTCCACTAAAAATTGTTTATTTTCAGGGTCTATGTTAATTTACCAGAGGGTATATCATAGTTATTTTAAGTGTCAACTGAACGCTACGGGGTATTCATAGCCTGTGGCTTCCCCGCCAACAGGGCCAAGGAGCTGGAGCAGTCTGGTCTTGTCGAAGAAACCCACCGGGATTTCTGCGCAAGGATTGGACGGTTGCATGGCCAATCAGCCAGATACCCTGGAAAATCACAATTTTAAATGGGTAAATCCTCATGAATCATCTATGTTCTGGGGATTTTCAATAGCAAACATGGCCAATCAGCCAGATACCCTGCAAAAAAATGCAAAATTCTTAGCTGGTGAACGTAGATAATCCCATTACCAAAAGACTAGTGAGGATTATAGTTTCTACCCATCCAGTCGATTGACCTAGTTCACCATTATTAACCATTATTAAGCACTATGATCCCCTCCATTTTGGGGGTACCTTAAAATTATTGGACGACGGACCGTTGATTTGAATTTCACTGCCATCAAGGATGGGCACGCTGCCAAGAATCCGAAAAAAATGCAGTTGCTTCGAGATGTTAACGTTGATGGTTATATAAAGAAGACATGAACAGCTATCAAACAAAGTTTTTTTTTCGCAGGAGTGCCCAAAGAAGCTGAATTAGTAATTAGGTTTTCCAGAAAGGAACATAGAGGATATTTACGAACTAAAATTTCTGGTGTCCAACGTTTGATCTATTTTAGCTTCGCTATACATGAAAAACAGCGCAGAACAAAACTATCATGCTTACCCTCTGGTGAACTAACATAGCAATGGAAAATCACCATTTTTAATGGGAAAATCCACTATAAATGGCCATTTTCAATTGCTATGTTAGTTCACCAGAGGGTACTGCGAATGAAATTCTTGCCAAGCCTTTGGGCTCTGTTATTCAGTCAATGAATCCACAACGTCCATTGCCATGAAAATAAATCCGCTCTTGGCGCCTCCAAATTGTACAATGTGGTGACCGCAGTGATGTGAACATTGGTTTATAAACCCCATTAATGGGAAATCTATGGAAAATCTATGGGAAATATGGGAAAATTGTTTATAAACCCCATGAATACTGTAGTTATTTGCGTACCATAAATGATAGTGACATTGGACTTACGTGAGCCCCAACTTAGCGTTCTCGATTTCACGGGGGCCCCACATTGTAGTGGATTTTCATAGGCCTATTGGTCGAGCTACAATCATCTCAATTACGAACTCGTTGGAGGAAGCCCTTAGAACCAAGCAGCAAAAGTGTTTTTTCATAGGACAAGCACAGCAATTTCATGCAATTTCTGGGAGCTTCCAGGAATCTGGAAGTTCTATGCCAAAGAAAAAGTTCATGGTCAATCTTAGATACCCTGCAACAAAAAAACTTAGCTGGTTTAGTAGATAATCCCACTGATACCAAAAAACTAATTAAACTACCTATCTAAGATTGACCTAGAAACAGTTGGCACCTTTCAGTCCGAGATGCCGAAAAAAAACCGAACATCACAGTGGTGATGTGTGGTGAATGAAAGCCAAAGTCATTCAACATGTTTGCATCATGACAGCATCCCAAACATATACAAGCTGGGCTTTTTCATCATGTTGTTTGGTGTTTTTCAACTCGGCTGTTTATCGTTTCATATATCTACAATGTGGGCCCCCAGTTTTTTAGTTTGTCTATAAACCCTATTAATACTATAGTCATTTGCGTATCATAAAGCAATATAAACCATATCCCATATGCTCCATGTATGGCATATTTACCAACATTTGCCCTAATAATCACCCAGTTATGTAGGTAAATATACCATACGTGGAGCATATGGGTATAGTTATTGGACTTATGTGAACCCCAACCGAACGCGTTCTCGATTTCACGGGGGGAAAAACCTTGTACCGATCATTACCGAATTTTATCGCCCTCACCTTGGAAGATCTTGAATTGTAGGTGCTGCCTGAAAAAATACCGAAAATCTGACGGCAGTTATGGCCCGAGTTATACCAGTTATGTTTGTACTGAACAACTATCCCATAGAAATAGAGTGTATATGAATGTATAACTGTGTAACCCCATAGAAATCACCAGTTATAACTTATAACTCATTTTTATATTTTTTTACGGCCATAACTGGGGTGTCCCTCTGACAAATATATCATCACTCCCGAAAAATGATAGAGTCGAGCTCGTCAGTTGGGATGATTTTCCATTCCCAACTGTTTCTGGAAAGTCATAAAATAACACATGTTCCAGTCACCACAGTTATGGCACAAAATACAATCAAAATACCAGTTATGTTTGTACTGAACTAACCCCATTTATAGAGTAGATAACTCCATAGAAATAACCAGTTATAACTCATTTTTACGGCCATAACTGTGTTCCAGTCACCCCCAACCAGCATCAACAATAAACCATAATTTATCGCCATATTTTCATCCTTTAAATCACCACTAAAAATACCACTGGGACAATCACCACTGGAACTCTCATGAATTCCATGTAAGTCCACTCACGTCAGCATTGAATATCTTAAAATATCTTAAACCATCCATTTTTGGGTACCCCTATATTGTATATCTTATTATGATAAGTATATTTATATTATATTATGTGTATATATATATATTACTGATTGGTGGTTGACCTACCCCTCTGAAAAATGATGGAGTTCGTCAGTTGAGATGATGATCCCATATATGAAATGGAACATAAAAGTCATGTGCCAAACCACCAACCAGATTAAATCCACCTGAACTCACTGTTGAATCATTATACCCCCATTAAATCTCATAAAATCCAACTAAAATCACCAGTTTTAGAACCTCAAAATCCATCAGAATCGCATTCCGCTTCCGGCCTGGGACCGCTCCATTGGCCAAGCCCAACTCCACAAGAGCCTTACGCAGAAAATGGTGACCCCCAAGATGGGATTTTCCCACAGTGCAGGATGGTGCTCGCGATATCACGAGATGTGAATGTTGGTTTATACACCTCATGAGGAGATTGCTATATGATTTATGATAGCTAATTTGAATTAGCTCAGGATTTTCAATTGCCAGGTTGGTTTGATTGCCAGAGGGCAGATCCAGCTGGGAAGGAGGAAACCAATGGCGACAACCCCGGAGGAGACAACCACGGTGATTTGGTGGTTGACCTCTGAAAAAAATGAGTTCGTCAGTTGGGATGATGACATTCCCAACTGAATGGAAAAATAAAAAATGTTCCAAATACCACCAACCAGTATGTCATATCTGTCAATGGATTTCAATAGTATATAATCAACCATAATGTTATTTATTGGGGATATGATGGATTTACTGATTTACTTGTGCCCACGATCAGGATTCCGAAGATGGATGACCATTTTTACCGTTTTTAATGCCAGAAAAAAACATCCGCAATGTGGGGCCCCCGTGAAATCGAGAACGCCAAGTTGGGGTTCACATAAGTCCAATGTCACTATGGTTTATTGTACGCAAATAACTACAGTATTCATGGGGTTTATAAACCAACGTTCAAATCATTGGGGGGCACCACGTTGCATATACCATGTTTTGATCATCACACATCTAGACAGTCACAAGGAGTGTTTCGAAGATGGAAAATCGATGATCTTTGCTATCGCTGTGCCGCCGCTAAGCCGCTAAGTTGACCCAGTTCACTATATGTGATTTGCATGGCTTACTTGGATTTGCTTAAGGGGTCCCCCTTAAGCAAATATTCCCTATAGACTCCACAAGTAGTGGATTTTCCATTGGAACATAGACAGTTTATGGCACATATCACATCACAATTCATTGCCAACCTTAGATACCCTGCAAAAAATGCCAAATTCTTTGCTGGTGAACGTAGATATTCCCATTGATACCACGGTGCGGACTGCGACACCACTGCAGAACTCAACTATCCCAAGCCGTATTGGCGGAATAGCAGGTAAAACACATAATTAGAGACAAAGGAGCACATGCAGGGCAATAAACAACGACCAATTAGTTGTACGAATTATGGTTGGCAGCGACGCTTGTAGATCATCTTGTAGTGTTTGTAGCGACACTCATCCGAAGGCTCATCAACTTCAGCAAGAACAATATCTTGGAAAGTCATGACACCATCCAAAGGCAACCTAAGCTTATTTTTGACCGGTGCAATCTTTATATATTGGTAAACGGCTTCAACAGTTTCCCTTTGCCGTGTCAAAAGAGGGCGATAGGCCAGGGATGCAACTTGGCCCGTGAATCCATACCGATGGATGGATTTACCTCTTGTAATGTCTTCAGGAAAAAGCTTTTTGTTCAGGATGGACTCAACGCAGCGACATGCGGCTTGAAATGAGGTGGCTTGAGTCATTGCACTACGTTTATCGGAAGGGAGTATGCGCGACATGTCAGAATGGTAAGTAGTATACTGGACTTTGCCCAAGGATCCAGTAACTCTTACCGGGCAAAAACGGCTGGTGCAAATGATGAAATTCATGAAAAGTTCAAACCATGAGATGCCCCAATGCATTACCGTTTGTCCATTGACATCGTCTCTCCAATCCATATCCAAAGGGGGCCATGTCAATGACTCGGCCCACTTAAGAATATGTCTCGCCAAGTTCACCCCCTGAAGAGAACCTAGCAATGCAGGTGAATCCAGAGAATTCAAAAAGATTTGTCTGCCACCTGGAAAAGTGTAAGATACCATCAAGGCAATGGCATCATCACCCATCAAGCTACGATCAACACGAATGGCTTGAGATGGTTGGTGTGCAACTTTCGATTGAGATTCAATTTTCTTATGTTCCTTGTTCAGATCAACAAGGAATGAGAAAACTTCCTTCAACTTCCTTTTTTCCTCAACGGAATGCTCAGCAATAGAATCGGACATGGACAAAAGAAACTTAGGGCATCTGCGGAGAGCAAGCGTTGCTATCTTATCTGCCACAAAATTTCCCATGCTCAAACGTGTTGGTTGCTGACTTTCTTGTGACAACCAATCAACATGACTTTTGACCTTGTTGATGGTGAATTTTTTTGCATCCCATACAGACTTGAGTTTGCGCACAAGGTCAATGTTTGCAATTTTATAATCAAGATGAGACAAATCTCCTGACTCAAGGAATTTCACTACATTGACAACATACTTAGAATCCGTGAAAATACTAGTTTGAGTCATGAGGCGATCTTTAAGTGCATGCTTACAGGCAATGAAAACAGCACATAGTTCACCCCTTGATATTGTTTGGATGCCTTCTACCATACCCATGTCGATGGGTCGCAACAATGGGCATGGGGATTGCGTTTGAACAGCAATGGATGTCATCGCACATGCATGAGCTGGATTTTCGGCAAAGTCACGAACAACCGACCACGAGGCTAAGCGAGCCTCTGCCACTGTTGGGTGTGTGCAACCTCCATCAGTGAAATACACATGATGATTTTGAGAAATTTCAGGGGATGGGAAATCCTCAGGTAAT
>Ga0126342_10010995_pt1 | contig 16176 bp, 5 predicted proteins | sample Cyp1metagenome_FD_92528 | JGI IMG/M metagenome (GOLD analysis project Ga0126342, IMG submission 92528) | Coral microbial communities from Lord Howe Island, Old Settlement Bay, Australia - Cyphastrea 1 metagenome | ecosystem: Host-associated > Invertebrates > Cnidaria > Coral ... | reverse complement strand
CAGATAGAATGCCAGAAGATTTGCCAGATAGAATGCCAGAAGATATGTCAGATAGAATGCCAGAAGATTTGCCAGTAAGAAAATGTATAAATGTCATGGTGGGGATCACACGAAGTAAAGTTTGTTTGTTTTTTTTTTTAATGAGCACTTGGAGAGTCCAGGTAGCTTAATAACTACCGGAAGCGTTGTTACGAAGCTTTTTTTTTGCAGCATTTTACGGGTCATCACGTCACCAGGTTCCCTGAACGAGGATGACATATCTTAGAATTGGTGGAAGAATTGCAGGCTCAGAAGCTGGTTAGGCACGTGGAAAGTCAAATGCTAAACCAGACGTCATGTACCCAACTTTTGCCACTTGGATATTCAAACCATGCCAAAAGTGGGGTTAATTCATGATGGCTTTTGGCATTGTTTGATTGTGTAGAGCAGGCATATGCACATGGACTCATGTGCCGCTCCGTACCACCTATGGTCCTGCAGATTGTCCTGCGTACAGATTTACATGTGTGTATCGCAACCCTTTGCAAGCCCCAAAGAAAAGATACAAAGATTATATAAAATAACAACAGCACAATGTTATACAAAGATCTTGGTAGATTACCATAGATTACCTTCCCAATTTTTGTTGTGTTGTCAGTTGTTATCATGCAAATACAAGGTGGGGCCACCGAGATAGCTATATAAGTTAGTTTGCAACTAGGTCAACTAGGCTAAATATACGTTCTACATATTGCATCATATGTATATTCTATATATGTGTTTCCATATAAACCAAGACAATGGGTCATTATATTTCTTACAGATTTCTATAGCTTCTACATTCTATAGATCATGGGACATCCCTGAGTGTTCTACTGTATCCATTTTGGGTCCATCCTTTCCCCATGGCGAAGCCCCCAGGTTGTGCTGATGACAGCACTGCCGATGCGGTCATGGCGCCAGTTAATCTGGAAGGCGACCGAGTGCTACCGGCAGTGGATAGTGAGCAGAGCTGCCACTTGACGCGTCGAGTGCTGGATGGATCTAGTTGTGGTGAGACCCCCCAAAACGGAAACACCGGAAAAATGCTGGGACAGGGAACAATGGGGATTTAATGCAATGGTGTGGGATTTATAGTTCTTGTGTTTCTGTTGGTTCAGGAATATTTGTTTTTGAACATCACCCAGCTACAGATTGAATCATATTGGTGATATTTCATCTCCAACAGGTACTTGAAAGTGATGTGAAACAAATCCCCAAAACATATCAAAACAAAACATTTACAATTATTGTGTTTTCGTTTGCTTGTACGAACCCCTAAAAACGATGGATATCGTACAGAACATTCAATCTTGCGCTACTTGAATTTGATGTTATTCAATATATGGAATATATATATATATGAATGTATACAGTATGCATGAGTATGCTATTTTGGTTGGTGGCAATAGGAATGCTTGTTATTGGTGTCATAATTCTGTAATTCTCCATTGGTTTGCTGCTGCAAAAAGGGGGGAGGTACCTAAATTAAAGTGCGCCCGTGTGGCGCACTGCGAAGTCTTCAAAGTGCCTTTTTGATCATGTACTGAAGGGCCAGTCAATGTACATAAATGATCATAAATGTACATATATGTACATAGTCACATTTGTAAGATCACACATATCCCCACACTTCCAGGCGCAGTCAAATTATAGCCTTGCGCTGGTAGGAGCCTAAACCCACCAGGCAGGGTTTGGTGCCTTTCAGTGCCACCACCCTCCATAGACATCCCTCCTTGAACATCACTGGTGCAATGGCCAGGTTTCCTCTTCACAGTTCCTTGGCGGAGTTTGCGGACGTGTTTGCGTAGACCCATAAAGCCATGTCTAGGTAAATGGTGCTGCCCTAGTTATAAGTTGGTTAGTGTAGTCTAGATCTCACCAACCTACAATTATGTCATCACCGTAAACCATCGTAAACCCAGGAGTTAAGCTAGTTGTATAGCAACGGGAACGACCTGTGGCACCACTTGTAGGAAAAGGCGTTTGAACGCTCAATGAACTACGTTCTTAGATGGCACTGTTCCCAGGAGGACATCTTCCCAAATTCCTGGGGTTTCACTCAGAAGGGGGGGACTAGGCCACTAGGCAACGACTTCAGTGGTGGTCCCTTGGACCCACGGCCACCGATTGCAGCTCAACCTCAATAAAAAGGTGGTGTCCCTCAGATAACAGTTGGTTTACATACCATAGCAACTATATATATATGCATTGTATATATATACACATTGTATTATATATATATGTGTGTAATGTATGCATGTATGTATGATATGGTATGGTATGGAATGAAATGGAATGGAATGGAATGTAATGTATGTATGCATATCACATATCTACCACACACCCTAGTTTTCGGAGTTATAAATGGTTATAAATCAACTTAGCTAACTATCGGGCACCACCCAAGTGAGCTGGTCGCAACTGTGGGGCGCTGGGTGATTTTTAGGACCCGTTTACGGTGCGATTCCATTGAAGTTTACACATTCTTTCATATTTAGACTGTATACACTGTGCGCTTATATGAACCAATAAATTGTATAAACATATATATATATGTATATATATGTATGTGCCCATCTATTCTGTATATTTATGTGTGTGTGATACATGCACCAATGTTGATTGCTAATAGCTATATTATAGGCATATCCCGTGACACATCGCACTTACCGGGCAGGTGGAGATGAATCGAACACCAGGAACCAGCTTCGGAGTGGCTCGGCGGTTTCGTAGCAAGCAGGCTATCGTTTGCACATGGGGCACACCCAAGCGGCCATTACTTTCATACTGTGGATGGATGAAATCCTAAACCAGTTGGTATAACTATTGGGAAAAACAATTTTGAATAATGGGATTATAAGGGGATTATAAGTTATGACACATTTTGAGAAAGTCACTTTGAATAATGGGATTATAAAGGGATAAACTCGGATAAAAAAAAACATCTACCAGCTGGTGCCTGATTTTTTCCATCCACGCTAGGGAGAATGAAGAAAAATTGAGGTGAGGGTACCTATTTTCAGAGATGGCGTGTTTTTCATATGTAGTTTCCTGTCCAAGAGGAAAGTTTCCCCAATGGCTAGCATATAGCAATACAGTAGATTGCTGGGTGCCAGTGGAGGGTGGAAGAACTGGTCATGATGCGGGTCATAGCCCCATTCACAACTGGGAGAAGATTGTTATAACATGTTATAACGTGTTATATCCCCGTTATTATCGTTATTATCCAGAAACTCACTTGCAGGATCGTTGCAAGTGCATCATGCTTGTGGTTTTTGTTGAGTTTCATCCTTTCAGCTAAACACAAATTTTCATTATTATTCGGTTGCTTTCAGGGGTAGTTTGGGTTCCCTGTCGGCTGTCCCGTTCAACATGTTCAACCATGTTTTGGAGATTAAAACACGCGACATCATGCGACCATGGATCAATGTTTTCAATATATGTACTGTACATGTCACCATTTTATATTAGGGGCGCAAATCAGGATGTGAACACCTATTTGCCCGCTAATGATGTTGATGGGTCACCAGGGTTATCACAGTGTTAGACCCATCCCATATTAAGAACCTGGCTGGTTGAACAGAACATGTGAAAGTGGGTGTAACCTGCGCCTTGACGACACGTGGCCAGGTAGACATCTCGGCCGCAGGGAAGGTGTGCATGGTGAATGGCATCGAGGATGGAAGTTTGGTGGACGTCTGGAACAGCGTCTTGGCCGCCGGAAGAGGATGGGATCGGATGGGGCATGTCATGTTTTCAAGGATGGTAAAGGATGGCAAAGGTATATGTTGGATGTGTTTGGATATTGATAGTTGTTTCATGTATATCATTGTAGATTCATGGTTCATCACGTTTTAATCATGCGCTCGTCGCGATGCAGTATTTTTGGTTTGAAAAGAACTATGATGGGATTCTTCCAGTAATTATCTTGTAAGGATCCGGGTCAAAACAAGAACTAAAGAATATAGAAAGTGAAGCCCAGACATATAGCCATTTCTCTGACGTCTCGCTAACCTTGCACCCGTACCAAATAGGCAGGCGGCAAGCGGGCTGATTTAGGCATATAATATTGCGACCTGGATAGCTTATATAGACTATATATATATAGAGTCTTTAGTCATATTCAGCGACTTTTGTTTGATTGTTGGAACTGATCCCGATTACATATGTGCTAAAAGTCTAATTAACATTATACAATGAGCACTTTTTTCATCGTTTCACGTTGCTTTGGGGCGGCTCAACAGCCAACCATTTGCAGAAGCCACCATGGCTATGGCCAGGTCAGACCAAGCTTCCCGAACATAAGATCCGAAGCTTGACAGTCTTGCTGGCCGTCATTGGGCAATTGGGCTGATTTCTTTGAGATCTTTGAGAAAGGGGAAGGATTTCATCCCCAACTTTGGATTAGTAGTTTTTTTTTAATCCTATTTGTTTGCTATAATAAATACAAAATAACCCTAAACAGTAAAGCATTATTTTTGGTTGACAGAGATTGACCATGTTTTGGATTTGAACTGGCCAGATGGCATAAACGGAATGATGCATCAGGGTGACCGAGGTCGTGAGCCATATCCTGCATGGAGGGGTGCCAGGAATAGGCAGCTACTGTTACTGCTGAACCCATTTTGGATTTGCAGACCCCCAAGCATTCCCCTATGGTTCACCTAGGTTCCCCTAGGTTCACCCACATGGTTCTCCTATATAGTCTTGGAAGTGTTGGAAGCCCTCTCTTAGCAACAGCATAGATGAAACATCTCAGGGAAGTACGATCGGCTCATGAGCCTGAATGGTGAGAAGCCGGCCAAGGGCAAAGTTGCTTGGATCTCCTGGGTTGATGGGTCCTGGGTCAGCCTGGGTGGTCCTCAAAGATATTTATTAAGCCATGAACAATACAGTGTGGTACCACCAATAAACTGCAAGTTGTCTTAGGGTCCCTATGAACATTGATGTAACCACCATGAACCCTAGATATTTGACTTATATCTAATGGACGTCACCTGGTAGGATGCAAATGATGCAACATGGAAAATGTCCTCAGGGTGTTTGTCTCTAACTCTGGGGCTTTGAGGCAGGGATTGGGCAGGAGATGTAGCGTTCATTTTTTAAAGATCGGGCCACATGTTTCCTCATTTTTCACCTAAGACCTAAGTCACCTATAATAGTAATTTTCTATATGATTTTATCCACAATGTTTGATAATCATCATGTTCACCTATGTATCCTTAATCCTCTCCTCAATCATCCCACTTTTGCATTGCAAGGACATGTTAGAAAGGCTTCGCGATGCCAGTGGTCTTGTGACCGTTGTGGCTTTCGCTGCATTGAGGCCCCAAATTTTCTATGAAACCATAGGAGTTGGACGGGTCCTCTTTGGATAGCAGATTTCAATCCCATGATAATGAGTTTGGTGGTTTCAAGATCGTGTCTACCTCTTCTGCCAGTACGGCTGGAAACAAGGAATTTCGATTGGCTAAGTTATAAAGTGGTTGACTGGAGGATCAGTCCACTTGAGTATTCATCACATATGGGAAGTTCACGATGTAAAGAGGCACTGGGAAACCCTGCCAGAAACAATTTGGGGATGGTTTCACCAGGTTTGCCCCAGTGAATCGACCTATCTTTGGCGGTCCCCTGGTGTCATTTTGGCACAGCGTGGGAAGCACTTCTATCCGATAGATCCAGCCTTCAGAGACTTCGTTATGGTTTGCAAGGACTAATGAAGACATGAAATTGAAGTGCAAAGACAAAGGCCATCATGTTGCCAGATTTGTAACATCCCACTTGCATTTTAAGACGTCGATACAGTTTGTCACCACTTGCCCTAAAACCAGCTAGGCAGCTTGAGAATCGTGGAACACCTATATCACGAGAAAGTGATGATCAACATGGCCACTATTTGGATGGGACAGATGTTCCCAGATGTTTTTTGCGCGGATTCAACACGGTGAGATCTCTCTGACTGGTTGGTTGTTCGGAAAATACAAGGTGGTGCCCCCCAGTTACAAGTGGGTTTACAAACCATAGTAACTGTACATGTATGTGTATATATATATATACACACATAAGCACTAGCTGACTAGCTATTTCAGTTGTATAATGTTATATATATATGCATATATATATATATGTGTGTGTGTGTGTTCACCAACTTCACAAACTATCAGGCATCACCTTGCAATCCCCCGACTGCCATGGTGGTTCAACCATCAGCTAAGGGCGTTCAGAGGCCTGTGATTCAAAAGGTGGTGGTGAGAAGGACAGAAACGACCTCCTCCCGGCCGGGGGCAATTTCCAGCTACTTAGACCCTCCAAGATCCTATGAAAGTCCCCAAATCATGGGTATAGTATGGTATAGTATGATATAGTCTGGTATAGTATGGTATAGTATAGAATAGTACATCATGTTTATCCATTGTTTTCCTAAGTATTTTGAGGGTCTAGGAATGTCTGTCATAGTTGAGAATGGCCAAGTCGTTGTCGCCACCACTTTGCTGTGCAAACCTTGGTTTCGTTTAAGTTTCCCTCAAACCAATCCAATGATTGCTTAATGGCAATGGAAATGGCAAGAAGAATGCAAGACCTGTGTGTTACCTACAGGTTTTGCAGACCTGTGTGTTACCTACAGGTTTTGCAGACCTGTGTGTTACCTACTGGTTTTGCAGCTTATTATCTAATCAGAGACAGGCTTTCTGTCCTTGGTCTGCTGTCATGATACCGTGGAGGAGCGAGAAAGATCTTGGGATTAGCGTGATCGATGGGCAAAGCTTCTTATTGGTCACCCGGGTCAGTGAAGGAACCATCAGCTGCTCGCCAATCCGTCAGATGGTGAGCCACGATTGAATTCCAAGACACTTGTGACACAGCCGTTGTGGTCTCAAACCTGCGATTGGCGGAAGGTGTCTCAAAGACAAGATACCTATGTTTTGTTCATTTCATATCTCGCCATATTTGGAATGGTGTGATCCCCATTGACACCGTTTTTCGGGGGGGCCAAACAACTAACTAGGGGACCCTCGCCCTACACAGACGACATACCTCTTTGAAGTTGACCCTCGACAGGCCTTATTAGGCTTCACCTTTCGACAACCTACTCTCTTGATGTTCTTACTGGTGCTTAGTAGGGAATGGATGGGAATGTGGGTTGCTGGGATATGCTGGGATAATTATTGATAGTTGTTGTGAATCATTCCCTCATTCCCTGCTAAGCACCAGTAAGATGTTGATTTGCCTTTCAAAGATTTCTTTGATTGTCACATCCCCATTTTATGGTGCTTGCATTCCCCTGCTGCTTTGCCGAATGTCCAAGGCACAACCCAAACTCCAGCCGCTCACCCAAGAACCCTGACGACATGATACATTTATACATGGGTTTGTCTAAATTGGGGAGTGCCACAATGCACCACAAAAATGTGATAGTTAATCAATATGTTCCCTATAGTATAGCCATTGTTTGGGGTATGGACCCCATTTCCAGACACACCCAAAGCACTTATATAAGTCCAATTTGTTGATGGTAAGGTAACACACATATATATATAATCATGCATACCTATTTTCTATACCCCAAATATACGTGTATGTATTAATATGTATGTCGGTTTCCTAAAATGATGGTATACCGCAAATCATCCAAGTCAAGGACTTCCATGACTTAGGGACCCCCCTTTTTAAGAACCCCATATGTATGTGCCCCCAGGCACATAAGTTTGTTTGTAAACCCATTTGCTATGGTTATAAGTTTTAAGATGTTATATGTATCATAAATCATAGTTATTGAAGTTTATGTTCACAAACTTAGCTATCTAGGAGGTATATGGCTTATATAGCTCCTATGACTATGCATTGTTTTTATAGGTATCCCTACGTTGTTATTTAACGTCGGCCCCGGCCACCGAGGTGACCATAACCTGCGCGCCCTGGAGGCTAAGGACGTGATCAAAGTGCCCTCGCGCATCGTGGCGGTTGATGGCAAAAAAGGCAAGGGATCCGAGCTGCTGAGCCTTGCCCAGTGGCGAGGGATCTGGGATGGGGGTGATACACTTGGGATGCATTTCTTATAATATATATATATATATTATAAGAAATGCATCCCAAGTGTATCACCCCCATCCCAGATCCCTCGCCACTGGGCAAGGCTCAGCAGCTCGGATCCCTTGCCTTTTTTGCCATCAACCGCCACGATGCGCGAGGGCACTTTGATCACGTCCTTAGCCTCCAGGGCGCGCAGGTTATGGTCACCTCGGTGGCCGGGGCCGACGTTAAATAACAACGTAGGGATACCTATAAAAACAATGCATAGTCATAGGAGCTATATAAGCCATATACCTCCTAGATAGCTAAGTTTGTGAACATAAACTTCAATAACTATGATTTATGATACATATAACATCTTAAAACTTATAACCATAGCAAATGGGTTTACAAACAAACTTATGTGCCTGGGGGCACATACATATGGGGTTCTTAAAAAGGGGGGTCCCTAAGTCATGGAAGTCCTTGACTTGGATGATTTGCGGTATACCATCATTTTAGGAAACCGACATACATATTAATACATACACGTATATTTGGGGTATAGAAAATAGGTATGCATGATTATATATATATGTGTGTTACCTTACCATCAACAAATTGGACTTATATAAGTGCTTTGGGTGTGTCTGGAAATGGGGTCCATACCCCAAACAATGGCTATACTATAGGGAACATATTGATTAACTATCACATTTTTGTGGTGCATTGTGGCACTCCCCAATTTAGACAAACCCATGTATAAATGTATCATGTCGTCAGGGTTCTTGGGTGAGCGGCTGGAGTTTGGGTTGTGCCTTGGACATTCGGCAAAGCAGCAGGGGAATGCAAGCACCATAAAATGGGGATGTGACAATCAAAGAAATCTTTGAAAGGCAAATCAACATCTTACTGGTGCTTAGCAGGGAATGAGGGAATGATTCACAACAACTATCAATAATTATCCCAGCATATCCCAGCAACCCACATTCCCATCCATTCCCTACTAAGCACCAGTAAGAACATCAAGAGAGTAGGTTGTCGAAAGGTGAAGCCTAATAAGGCCTGTCGAGGGTCAACTTCAAAGAGGTATGTCGTCTGTGTAGGGCGAGGGTCCCCTAGTTAGTTGTTTGGCCCCCCCGAAAAACGGTGTCAATGGGGATCACACCATTCCAAATATGGCGAGATATGAAATGAACAAAACATAGGTATCTTGTCTTTGAGACACCTTCCGCCAATCGCAGGTTTGAGACCACAACGGCTGTGTCACAAGTGTCTTGGAATTCAATCGTGGCTCACCATCTGACGGATTGGCGAGCAGCTGATGGTTCCTTCACTGACCCGGGTGACCAATAAGAAGCTTTGCCCATCGATCACGCTAATCCCAAGATCTTTCTCGCTCCTCCACGGTATCATGACAGCAGACCAAGGACAGAAAGCCTGTCTCTGATTAGATAATAAGCTGCAAAACCAGTAGGTAACACACAGGTCTGCAAAACCTGTAGGTAACACACAGGTCTGCAAAACCTGTAGGTAACACACAGGTCTTGCATTCTTCTTGCCATTTCCATTGCCATTAAGCAATCATTGGATTGGTTTGAGGGAAACTTAAACGAAACCAAGGTTTGCACAGCAAAGTGGTGGCGACAACGACTTGGCCATTCTCAACTATGACAGACATTCCTAGACCCTCAAAATACTTAGGAAAACAATGGATAAACATGATGTACTATTCTATACTATACCATACTATACCAGACTATATCATACTATACCATACTATACCCATGATTTGGGGACTTTCATAGGATCTTGGAGGGTCTAAGTAGCTGGAAATTGCCCCCGGCCGGGAGGAGGTCGTTTCTGTCCTTCTCACCACCACCTTTTGAATCACAGGCCTCTGAACGCCCTTAGCTGATGGTTGAACCACCATGGCAGTCGGGGGATTGCAAGGTGATGCCTGATAGTTTGTGAAGTTGGTGAACACACACACACACATATATATATATATGCATATATATATAACATTATACAACTGAAATAGCTAGTCAGCTAGTGCTTATGTGTGTATATATATATATACACATACATGTACAGTTACTATGGTTTGTAAACCCACTTGTAACTGGGGGGCACCACCTTGTATTTTCCGAACAACCAACCAGTCAGAGAGATCTCACCGTGTTGAATCCGCGCAAAAAACATCTGGGAACATCTGTCCCATCCAAATAGTGGCCATGTTGATCATCACTTTCTCGTGATATAGGTGTTCCACGATTCTCAAGCTGCCTAGCTGGTTTTAGGGCAAGTGGTGACAAACTGTATCGACGTCTTAAAATGCAAGTGGGATGTTACAAATCTGGCAACATGATGGCCTTTGTCTTTGCACTTCAATTTCATGTCTTCATTAGTCCTTGCAAACCATAACGAAGTCTCTGAAGGCTGGATCTATCGGATAGAAGTGCTTCCCACGCTGTGCCAAAATGACACCAGGGGACCGCCAAAGATAGGTCGATTCACTGGGGCAAACCTGGTGAAACCATCCCCAAATTGTTTCTGGCAGGGTTTCCCAGTGCCTCTTTACATCGTGAACTTCCCATATGTGATGAATACTCAAGTGGACTGATCCTCCAGTCAACCACTTTATAACTTAGCCAATCGAAATTCCTTGTTTCCAGCCGTACTGGCAGAAGAGGTAGACACGATCTTGAAACCACCAAACTCATTATCATGGGATTGAAATCTGCTATCCAAAGAGGACCCGTCCAACTCCTATGGTTTCATAGAAAATTTGGGGCCTCAATGCAGCGAAAGCCACAACGGTCACAAGACCACTGGCATCGCGAAGCCTTTCTAACATGTCCTTGCAATGCAAAAGTGGGATGATTGAGGAGAGGATTAAGGATACATAGGTGAACATGATGATTATCAAACATTGTGGATAAAATCATATAGAAAATTACTATTATAGGTGACTTAGGTCTTAGGTGAAAAATGAGGAAACATGTGGCCCGATCTTTAAAAAATGAACGCTACATCTCCTGCCCAATCCCTGCCTCAAAGCCCCAGAGTTAGAGACAAACACCCTGAGGACATTTTCCATGTTGCATCATTTGCATCCTACCAGGTGACGTCCATTAGATATAAGTCAAATATCTAGGGTTCATGGTGGTTACATCAATGTTCATAGGGACCCTAAGACAACTTGCAGTTTATTGGTGGTACCACACTGTATTGTTCATGGCTTAATAAATATCTTTGAGGACCACCCAGGCTGACCCAGGACCCATCAACCCAGGAGATCCAAGCAACTTTGCCCTTGGCCGGCTTCTCACCATTCAGGCTCATGAGCCGATCGTACTTCCCTGAGATGTTTCATCTATGCTGTTGCTAAGAGAGGGCTTCCAACACTTCCAAGACTATATAGGAGAACCATGTGGGTGAACCTAGGGGAACCTAGGTGAACCATAGGGGAATGCTTGGGGGTCTGCAAATCCAAAATGGGTTCAGCAGTAACAGTAGCTGCCTATTCCTGGCACCCCTCCATGCAGGATATGGCTCACGACCTCGGTCACCCTGATGCATCATTCCGTTTATGCCATCTGGCCAGTTCAAATCCAAAACATGGTCAATCTCTGTCAACCAAAAATAATGCTTTACTGTTTAGGGTTATTTTGTATTTATTATAGCAAACAAATAGGATTAAAAAAAAACTACTAATCCAAAGTTGGGGATGAAATCCTTCCCCTTTCTCAAAGATCTCAAAGAAATCAGCCCAATTGCCCAATGACGGCCAGCAAGACTGTCAAGCTTCGGATCTTATGTTCGGGAAGCTTGGTCTGACCTGGCCATAGCCATGGTGGCTTCTGCAAATGGTTGGCTGTTGAGCCGCCCCAAAGCAACGTGAAACGATGAAAAAAGTGCTCATTGTATAATGTTAATTAGACTTTTAGCACATATGTAATCGGGATCAGTTCCAACAATCAAACAAAAGTCGCTGAATATGACTAAAGACTCTATATATATATAGTCTATATAAGCTATCCAGGTCGCAATATTATATGCCTAAATCAGCCCGCTTGCCGCCTGCCTATTTGGTACGGGTGCAAGGTTAGCGAGACGTCAGAGAAATGGCTATATGTCTGGGCTTCACTTTCTATATTCTTTAGTTCTTGTTTTGACCCGGATCCTTACAAGATAATTACTGGAAGAATCCCATCATAGTTCTTTTCAAACCAAAAATACTGCATCGCGACGAGCGCATGATTAAAACGTGATGAACCATGAATCTACAATGATATACATGAAACAACTATCAATATCCAAACACATCCAACATATACCTTTGCCATCCTTTACCATCCTTGAAAACATGACATGCCCCATCCGATCCCATCCTCTTCCGGCGGCCAAGACGCTGTTCCAGACGTCCACCAAACTTCCATCCTCGATGCCATTCACCATGCACACCTTCCCTGCGGCCGAGATGTCTACCTGGCCACGTGTCGTCAAGGCGCAGGTTACACCCACTTTCACATGTTCTGTTCAACCAGCCAGGTTCTTAATATGGGATGGGTCTAACACTGTGATAACCCTGGTGACCCATCAACATCATTAGCGGGCAAATAGGTGTTCACATCCTGATTTGCGCCCCTAATATAAAATGGTGACATGTACAGTACATATATTGAAAACATTGATCCATGGTCGCATGATGTCGCGTGTTTTAATCTCCAAAACATGGTTGAACATGTTGAACGGGACAGCCGACAGGGAACCCAAACTACCCCTGAAAGCAACCGAATAATAATGAAAATTTGTGTTTAGCTGAAAGGATGAAACTCAACAAAAACCACAAGCATGATGCACTTGCAACGATCCTGCAAGTGAGTTTCTGGATAATAACGATAATAACGGGGATATAACACGTTATAACATGTTATAACAATCTTCTCCCAGTTGTGAATGGGGCTATGACCCGCATCATGACCAGTTCTTCCACCCTCCACTGGCACCCAGCAATCTACTGTATTGCTATATGCTAGCCATTGGGGAAACTTTCCTCTTGGACAGGAAACTACATATGAAAAACACGCCATCTCTGAAAATAGGTACCCTCACCTCAATTTTTCTTCATTCTCCCTAGCGTGGATGGAAAAAATCAGGCACCAGCTGGTAGATGTTTTTTTTTATCCGAGTTTATCCCTTTATAATCCCATTATTCAAAGTGACTTTCTCAAAATGTGTCATAACTTATAATCCCCTTATAATCCCATTATTCAAAATTGTTTTTCCCAATAGTTATACCAACTGGTTTAGGATTTCATCCATCCACAGTATGAAAGTAATGGCCGCTTGGGTGTGCCCCATGTGCAAACGATAGCCTGCTTGCTACGAAACCGCCGAGCCACTCCGAAGCTGGTTCCTGGTGTTCGATTCATCTCCACCTGCCCGGTAAGTGCGATGTGTCACGGGATATGCCTATAATATAGCTATTAGCAATCAACATTGGTGCATGTATCACACACACATAAATATACAGAATAGATGGGCACATACATATATATACATATATATATATGTTTATACAATTTATTGGTTCATATAAGCGCACAGTGTATACAGTCTAAATATGAAAGAATGTGTAAACTTCAATGGAATCGCACCGTAAACGGGTCCTAAAAATCACCCAGCGCCCCACAGTTGCGACCAGCTCACTTGGGTGGTGCCCGATAGTTAGCTAAGTTGATTTATAACCATTTATAACTCCGAAAACTAGGGTGTGTGGTAGATATGTGATATGCATACATACATTACATTCCATTCCATTCCATTTCATTCCATACCATACCATATCATACATACATGCATACATTACACACATATATATATAATACAATGTGTATATATATACAATGCATATATATATAGTTGCTATGGTATGTAAACCAACTGTTATCTGAGGGACACCACCTTTTTATTGAGGTTGAGCTGCAATCGGTGGCCGTGGGTCCAAGGGACCACCACTGAAGTCGTTGCCTAGTGGCCTAGTCCCCCCCTTCTGAGTGAAACCCCAGGAATTTGGGAAGATGTCCTCCTGGGAACAGTGCCATCTAAGAACGTAGTTCATTGAGCGTTCAAACGCCTTTTCCTACAAGTGGTGCCACAGGTCGTTCCCGTTGCTATACAACTAGCTTAACTCCTGGGTTTACGATGGTTTACGGTGATGACATAATTGTAGGTTGGTGAGATCTAGACTACACTAACCAACTTATAACTAGGGCAGCACCATTTACCTAGACATGGCTTTATGGGTCTACGCAAACACGTCCGCAAACTCCGCCAAGGAACTGTGAAGAGGAAACCTGGCCATTGCACCAGTGATGTTCAAGGAGGGATGTCTATGGAGGGTGGTGGCACTGAAAGGCACCAAACCCTGCCTGGTGGGTTTAGGCTCCTACCAGCGCAAGGCTATAATTTGACTGCGCCTGGAAGTGTGGGGATATGTGTGATCTTACAAATGTGACTATGTACATATATGTACATTTATGATCATTTATGTACATTGACTGGCCCTTCAGTACATGATCAAAAAGGCACTTTGAAGACTTCGCAGTGCGCCACACGGGCGCACTTTAATTTAGGTACCTCCCCCCTTTTTGCAGCAGCAAACCAATGGAGAATTACAGAATTATGACACCAATAACAAGCATTCCTATTGCCACCAACCAAAATAGCATACTCATGCATACTGTATACATTCATATATATATATATTCCATATATTGAATAACATCAAATTCAAGTAGCGCAAGATTGAATGTTCTGTACGATATCCATCGTTTTTAGGGGTTCGTACAAGCAAACGAAAACACAATAATTGTAAATGTTTTGTTTTGATATGTTTTGGGGATTTGTTTCACATCACTTTCAAGTACCTGTTGGAGATGAAATATCACCAATATGATTCAATCTGTAGCTGGGTGATGTTCAAAAACAAATATTCCTGAACCAACAGAAACACAAGAACTATAAATCCCACACCATTGCATTAAATCCCCATTGTTCCCTGTCCCAGCATTTTTCCGGTGTTTCCGTTTTGGGGGGTCTCACCACAACTAGATCCATCCAGCACTCGACGCGTCAAGTGGCAGCTCTGCTCACTATCCACTGCCGGTAGCACTCGGTCGCCTTCCAGATTAACTGGCGCCATGACCGCATCGGCAGTGCTGTCATCAGCACAACCTGGGGGCTTCGCCATGGGGAAAGGATGGACCCAAAATGGATACAGTAGAACACTCAGGGATGTCCCATGATCTATAGAATGTAGAAGCTATAGAAATCTGTAAGAAATATAATGACCCATTGTCTTGGTTTATATGGAAACACATATATAGAATATACATATGATGCAATATGTAGAACGTATATTTAGCCTAGTTGACCTAGTTGCAAACTAACTTATATAGCTATCTCGGTGGCCCCACCTTGTATTTGCATGATAACAACTGACAACACAACAAAAATTGGGAAGGTAATCTATGGTAATCTACCAAGATCTTTGTATAACATTGTGCTGTTGTTATTTTATATAATCTTTGTATCTTTTCTTTGGGGCTTGCAAAGGGTTGCGATACACACATGTAAATCTGTACGCAGGACAATCTGCAGGACCATAGGTGGTACGGAGCGGCACATGAGTCCATGTGCATATGCCTGCTCTACACAATCAAACAATGCCAAAAGCCATCATGAATTAACCCCACTTTTGGCATGGTTTGAATATCCAAGTGGCAAAAGTTGGGTACATGACGTCTGGTTTAGCATTTGACTTTCCACGTGCCTAACCAGCTTCTGAGCCTGCAATTCTTCCACCAATTCTAAGATATGTCATCCTCGTTCAGGGAACCTGGTGACGTGATGACCCGTAAAATGCTGCAAAAAAAAAGCTTCGTAACAACGCTTCCGGTAGTTATTAAGCTACCTGGACTCTCCAAGTGCTCATTAAAAAAAAAAACAAACAAACTTTACTTCGTGTGATCCCCACCATGACATTTATACATTTTCTTACTGGCAAATCTTCTGGCATTCTATCTGACATATCTTCTGGCATTCTATCTGGCAAATCTTCTGGCATTCTATCTG
>Ga0126342_10010994_pt1 | contig 16176 bp, 14 predicted proteins | sample Cyp1metagenome_FD_92528 | JGI IMG/M metagenome (GOLD analysis project Ga0126342, IMG submission 92528) | Coral microbial communities from Lord Howe Island, Old Settlement Bay, Australia - Cyphastrea 1 metagenome | ecosystem: Host-associated > Invertebrates > Cnidaria > Coral ... | reverse complement strand
TATATATAATATATAATATAATATATATAATATAATGTAATAATATAATATAATGTAATATAATATAATATAGTATAGTAATATAATATAATGCAATATAATAAACATATATTATATATATTATTGTATTATATTAACTACACATTATATTACATATATATTATTATCATGATTATTCTTACTATATATATATATCACTATTATATATATATATTATTATTGTATATATGTATATTATCATTATTAATACATATATATATATATTATTATCTTTATTATTAATAATTATTCAATATTACTCTATATATATACTGTCAAATGTCCCCATTTGATCACCATAAGCTAAGTCTTGAATCTGCTTCATCATTACTGTTTGATGGAAATGATTGTATAAATTGTATAATGATGTATAATGCAGAATATATAAAACATGTTGAAACCACCAAGCAGTCTTCTTACTCATCTTGAAGTGATACAAGCTCGCCACCAAAGAACGTTCACTGGGGTAGCTCAGGAAGTGCACCGAGGGCGGGTTCCTAAGGTGCCAGGTTTCACCCTTCGCTGAAGACATGGGGCATCTGAACCAAGCCACAGAACATAAAACGATCCATTTTTGATGGTCGTTGAAGAGACCACTGTTTTGTGTCGTTGATTTCTAACATATGCATGGAAAAAATCCTGTAGCCAGTTAGGTTACTGGGGTGAAACCAACCCAAATCGGGGGCCTGAAAGAGAGTGGCTGGGGTCATTGGGATATTCAGATCATCCCATTTTAACAGCTTTGAACATGCAAAATACCCTCCGGAATAATGGGATATCATGGGATATCATGGAATAATGGGATATGACGGTGTTTTTTACCCTCTGGTTATGACTAACAGTTCGCCATGGTATAGATGACCCATAGAAATAGATGGTTTACCTATTAATAGCATGGTGATGTTCCATGGCTATGGTACAAATAAGCAGATGGTAGGTAGTTCATAAGTTACAACTGACTAATCATGGATCATTTCCCCCAGCCCCGTTCTATGTGAGGGGCCTTGAGGGGCCCTTCACAAAAAGCTAAGCTGATAACTCAACATGACTAGTTGTTCACTGGAGCTAAAATCATCATAGATATTATCACATAGATTATTATAGATGTATATACAGTAGATGTTATCATATAGATATAATTATCATAGATATGATCTACACAATCTACAGTTGGATGAATTCTGAAGCAACAGTGGGACATCGTTGGGGACACATTTCCAAAGTCGGTCGGCTTTTTGGGTCAAGCCAATCGTTCGTCCAGCCATGACTTACTCATATCCTTACTGATCTATATAATTTAATATCTCATCTAATATATCACCTAATATATCATCTATATAATAGATCATCTAATATCAATGATCATCTAGCAATGATAGTCATCTTTTGGTGGCTGCACTCGTGAAACACTGTTGGTCACCCCTGTGGCGGGTTGAATCCCAGTCATTTAGCGTCACCAATTCACCAACCAGGGTGTCTGAAATATGGCTCTATGTAGTAAGCGTCCAACTTCTGATATTATGGCATTATGGCTGGTAACTATAGTTAGTAATTATAACTTATACGTATAACTGATACTGTGGTTGGTAACTATACTTAGTATAACTTATAAAACTATATAAATGTGTTGTAACATGACTCACTTGACCGACCGCCCTGGCCGTCTCCGCAGCACAAAGCCAGCATCCTTCGCACAGTGTTCTCCTTCGCGACGGCATCGGGCGTAGAGACCTGGCGCTACCGCGGTTGGGCCATTTCTGGGCCAAATAGGCGAACAGCAAAATGGATAAAATGGCCAGAAATGGCATATATGGAGTATCAGATATAGTGACCAACTTTCAAAATGTTGAAATGGCATGTTTTTTTAAGGCCAGATATGTTGAAGATGGTTTTGTATCGGATGTTTGATGACATGCGATATGTCACGAATCAACCATAGAAAGGGCTGAATGAATAGCCAATCACTGGAGATATTCAGTACGGGGATGGTTCACCAGATGCAAAAAAACTCACTTTCACAACTGAGCAATCTTCCGCGAGTGCCAAAAAAACATGAACCCATTTTCGTCATTCACCATGGACCCGAAAGCTGATCAGACTGATTCAGCATGTCTCGTGGCTTTTTTTTGATTCCACTGACCTCACTTCAAAATTCCTTCCGGACCTCCTCTGGTTACCCAGCACCACAAATGAACATGTCAGGAACCATTCAGGGAATCTGTCACGGTGGTATTCAGAAACTGGCGAGTGGTATTGAGAAACTGGGAGCGGTATTCGGAAACTGGAAAGTTGTATTCGGAAACTGGCGAGTTGTATTCGGAAACTGGCATTCGGAAACTGGAACCCTGGTATTCGGCAACTAGGACCTAGGAGGAGAAAACATGCAATATATTGGCCAGAGAAGGTGGCGAATTTGATCTCTTATGAAGATAGGTTGAAGCGAATATCCCTGTCAATATATTGCTTAGAGGTGGTGGCAATTTTGATCCCTTCTTACAATAAGCTCAAGTTACGGTGCCCATCAAATCCCATCAATGTATATCTCGGAGGGGGTGGCAGTTTTGATCCCTCATGAAGATAAGTTCAATCCTATTCAATATATTGGCCAGATATATTGTCCAGAGGGGGTGGCGGATTTGATCCCTTCTTACAATAAGACGGAGTGTCAGTTTTGATCCCTCATGAAGACCAGTTGAAGTTAAAATCCCATTCAATATATTGTCCGGAGGGGTGGCAGTTTGGATCCCTCATGGAGATAAGTCGAAGAATTCAAATCTCATTGAGCTTGGACATTGCGGAAGATCCACCCAGTTTCGCAAGTTTGACATGTTTGAGTTTTGTCCGTTCCCCAAGTGGCCCAAGTGTACATTAAGTTGCAGTGAATCCACCGTTCAAGAACTGTTGCACCTCGTTCGACGACATATCTGTCCCCCTACAAGCAACCCGGCCATGGTGCACCTCCAAGAATTCATGGACGGCGTCGCTCAAGGCTGCGGCGCCTGGTGGCTGTAGGTGATGCCCTTGGGCGCAATGGATACCCTCTGGTTATGACTGACATAGCCATGGAAAATGGTCCTTTTATAGATGGTTTACCTATTAAAAATGGTGATTTTCTATGGCTATGGCACAAATAACCAGATGGTAGATGACTGAGTGACTTACAAATTATAAATATCATGTAACTATCAATATCATGTAACTATTATATACATGCACTGACTTAGTGAGAAGATAACTATCAATATCTGGATCAATTGCAACGACTTCACTGCGACCCTCACATTTTGCTACTTCCAGCCGCCCTTAAAAAGACCCGTATTGCTGCCTTCTTCGCCTCCATCTGGGTTTCTCTGAAAATCGTGTGCCCCATTTTTCCCAATGGTTCGTCATTTTGACTATTCATGGCTATAACTGGAGGTATACCCCATTTTCAGACAGCCATTTCGGTGAACACCCAACACCCTGTGAGATCGTTGCACCTGTGAGATCGTTGCTCTGAATTTTCCAGGAGAATCTCTCCCGCACCATCTCCAGGGCACGTTTGAGCCTCAGGATCATGTGTTGTTATCCCCAAAGATTCTGGCGACTTAGTGGTGATTTGATGGTGATTTGATGGTGATTTGATGGTGGTTTATATACCGGGTTTTTTTAATGGTATTTAGTGATGATTTGGTGGGATTTTTCATGGTGATTTACAGTAGGGTAAACTAAGATAGATTTCGAAAACCATGGAGAAACCCGTTCGGAAAATTATCAACCAATGGTGGGTTTCCGCACCTTTTTGTATGTTCACCGGATGGTATTTTTTGGGGGTTTTGACTATTCACAAACTTTGCAACATGAAAACATGTGGAACTATTCATTCACAAACTCATGGTTTTGGGGGACCTAAGAAATGGATTGTTTTAAAACTCCGGGGGTATGTAATCCACTCCATGTTGACCATGTATATATATATATATATGTGTTTATATATGTATATATTTATATGTATATATATATATGAGTGTATTTATATATATATATATATATAATATGTATTTATATATATAATATGTATTTATATATATATATATATTATGTACATGTACGCAACAATCCTATATTCGTATCAGGGGATACGCAACCCTCTTCAGCAATCCTTTTTCCAAAAAATACAGCATGTCAAGTGACCCAAGGGGCCGCTTTCGTAAATATAGGCGGGTTTCCTAAAAATGAAGGTACCCCAAAATGGATGGTTTTATACCGCAAAATACTCTTAAATTGATGATTTGGAGTGCCCCTTTTTTATGAAATATTTGCCGCTAAATCTACCAAGAAAACTTTCGTCTCCAGGGCCATGGATTAGTCGTCACCCATTTTTCCAAATCAAAGAATCGCCACTTTGAGGGAGCTAATATTCACCATGAAATGGAAAGAAATGGACCACTTTTGGACATTTACCGTACTGAAAATCTGTTTGATCTGTCTCTTCAACAAGTTCTCCCATGTCCCGAAAAAAATTCACCAAGCGTCACAGGGTTCTGTGGTGCCGAGGCAAGAAAATAGTTGGCAAATCTCGGATCCCGATGCGGAGCAGGAAGAGATGGAGAATCCAGAGCTTCCCCCGCTTCTACAAATGATACCCCCCCGGTAAACGGGTAAACGTTAACAAAAAAACATATTGATGGTTGATTAAAAAAAGCACCATTTTTGATGGCTAAATCCACTATTTCGACAGGGCCATGGCTTCAATAGCGATGTAAACGTTTACCAGAGGGTAGATCTACCCTACTTTCGGACCTCAAATGAAATAGTTGATCTGAAAAATATCATGATAGTTGATATATGTTGATATGATATGTGATAGTTCTTATAATCAAAATTAACATTCTTGAATAGGGTTGATGTTACACTTGATATTGTATGCTTGGGACTAGTCAATTATATCCGCAAGATTTATTGATATATATCCGCAAGATTATTGATATGATCTGTCCTGATAGATATATTGATAACTATTGAATATCATGTCATATCCAGGTTGGGTGTTTATATTATGAACAGATAATTGGTATGATAGTCCCCAAGGCAATAAGAAAATAATTAAGATACTAAAGCGGTTCTCACAATGTTATCAAGCATCATGGATTCTGATAATTCTCAACTGAGACAAGAAAAACATAGCAGACATGTCACGAACTCTTAGAATAAAATAGTGTAAAAACATGTTATGTTGTTTTTTTCAATAAAAAATTAGTGCGATTGACATAACAATATATATATACATATATAACAATGTCAATATGTAATCATAATTCTAATCATTACATGTTCCATTGAATCACCATTTTGCCGGTTTTCCCCATTTTCAGACATCCCTGTCTATCATACTGTGGGCTATGTACAGTATATTACAGTATCTCATTAAATCCAATATCATATCTCGTAAAAATATCTCATCATCCCCTAAAGTATCCCATAAAATATCCCATAAAATATCCATGGAATGGTTGATTTAAAAACAAAAAAAAAACATCTTCAGACATGTCCCGGAGGTTTGTTGGCCAAGTATCAAGGGGCCACAAAAAAAAAAAACTGAATCCCCGTAGTTTTTCCAAGCCATAGGACCCGCCCCCCTTGGACCCGCCCCAGGTTTCATAGTGGATCAAAACTCATGGCGACATGGGAGTATTCAATATCAAATGGGAATGGGTCAAAACCATGTAGCCCTGGTGAACATCAAAATAGCTGGTAAATGGATGTTCATCCCATTAAAAATGGTATTAATAGGTATTGATCCATACCCAAATGAATAATCCAATAGACAAATCCTGAGGAAACCCCCACAATATACCTAATATTAATACCTAATATTAGTTGATATTCTCTCAAAAACTACTAAGACTAATTCTAATCATATATATATATGTTAACTCAACATTTTGATGGCTAGTCTCTTCCCTCAACCCACATCAAAATTGCTAGGAAAATTCTAACCTCCCCCAAAAAATCTGACGCCAGATCTGAGGTGCTGCTCCGTTCTGGCAAAATTCACCTGGCACCAGGAATTTTCGTCATGAATTTGGGGATGGGTCAAAACCCTGGTACCTAGTGAACCCCAAAATAGCTGGTAAATGGATGTTCATCCCACTAAAAATGGTATTAATAGGGATTGATTCATAGCCATTTCATGGATTTCGAAGAGAAAATGGGGGGCCAGCTTTTCTGGATGACAAGATATGACAAGCCAATGCCATAAACATAAAATAAACCATCCCCAAGTCATCACCGATGACTATTATGACTATATGCGAGATGCCCAACCATCCCATAAAATGCTAGTTCTTACATTCGATATTTTTGCACACATGGGTATGGATCAATACCTATTAATACCATTTTTAGGGGGATGAACATCCATAAATCCCAGCTATTTTGATGTGAACTACAGGGGTACAAGGTTTTGACACACTGCCACATGAGTCTGTTGGAAAAAAGGGGGATGTGAAATCTCAATTTGTCCTAGAGATTCATCCCTCGTGACTCCTTGGAGGTTTCACCAGACTCACCAGGCCCCTGTAAAATCCATGGTATCCTACAATGTGAAGCCCCCGGTCGATAGCTAAGTTGGGGTTCACATAACTCCAATAACTATGGTTTACGGTACTTATAACGAACTAGTTGGGGCGAATCTAAACCAACTAACATCGCTCGGGGGCCCCACTAATTGTACCCTCTGGTCCATGAACATCCACCATCGATGATGTTACCAGAAACCTCCATTTGTAGAAGATCTTCCAGCGGCCCGCCATTTAGTAACCCGTGATTTTACCAGCAGCCATGACCACGGGTCATCTTCTAAATGCAAAATGCCATCATGATGCAGTGAGTTTCTTCGCAAGATGTGAAAAGCGGATGTTCATTTTTTTAAGAAAGCTCAGAAAATGATGTTCCATGCAGTCTGAAACAACAATACGGTATGTTCAAAAATGTCATTAGAAACATATTGCAAAGACCTATGGCTAGATCTTAGTTATCAACCATTGAACCATGGGATTTTGGTTATCAACCATCCAAAAAAGATTCCATCCGTGATAGGGTCAGATGTCCACAGATTCCATCTCCGATTCGGACACCAACTACCCGGCCTGGTAAACATACAAAAAGCTCTTGAAAATGGCCATAGAAATACTTGATTTACCCATTAAACATGGTGATGTTCCATAGTTATTATGGAAAATCGCCATGTTTAATGGGAAAACTCACTATTTCTATGGCCATTTTCAATAGCTATTTTGACATAACCAGAGGGTAAACCTCCATTGATTATGTTAGTTTACCATCGGGTAATGCTCGAAACAATTTCTGGGCAAAGCCTCATTGATCCGGAAAAATCATGGGCCAGTCTTAGAATCGCCGATCTGGCGGTGTACAAAAAGATGTAAAAAAAAAAGAAAAACAATTTTTATACTGGTTTTACACTGGTTGATCACTGGTTTTTCCATCATTTTGTACACCTTTATTCCATGAACTGTGGAAAAAAGTTAAAAAAATGTTCTGATCATTTTCCAAAATCAAGGGTTTTTCCATCATGTTTCCACATTTTTTCACTGGTTGATAGCCCCCTGATAGGGTTTTTGTCGCCAGCCGTGGGTTATCCCATGACATGCCCGATTTCTCAACCTCGAGGCGTTGTACTTCACTCCAACGGTGTCCAAACTCATATCCCACCAGCCTCGGTGATCCAAATGACGTTTAACGACCCTAAAATAGGAGGCTTCGCATAGGGTATCTATGTGTATATTGTGTATATATATACATATATATATATATATCAATGTATATGTATGTATTTATCTATGCATTTGTCTATTTATTTGTCCATTTATTAATTGATTTGTTTATTTATATTTATATGATCCAAACATGTTTTGGGAATGGGAAAAATGATCCAAAGATGTTCTTCGGAATTTCAGGACCCTAACATAGAGCTACTGTACCATATTTTTAGCCATAGAAATTGGGGGTATCTGCCGTTAGGCCTTCGGTTTGATACCTTCATTTTACGCACCTGAAATGCCTATTGATTTCTAGTTGTAATGGGGATATTAAAAGGATATGAATGGGAGAAAAATGGAATATCAAAAATGAATATACATGGTAGGGGATATCATGGGATCTATCTATCTATCTATCTATATATATATTGAACTTCTATGTCCATGGAATTTGTCTTCCAATACTGGCTTTTCTCATGGAGTTGTTTGGATCTCTGATGGGCCGGAAAATCGAGTTTGGCGAGGAGATAACTAGGCCCTACTTCTACTAGGCTTTATAAGGGAAAAGAATAAGTAACAAATCAAGTATGATAAGGTCATTATCATCCTGTACTGCTTGGTGGTTGAGCCACCCCTCTGAAAATATGCGAAAGTCAGTTGGGATTTTCTGACATTCCCAATATGTTAGGAAAGTCATAGTCCACATGGTCCAAACCACCGACCAACTATTAGTTGACTATCATGAATATAACCACATATAATGAATTAACTATGAGTTGACCTATGTATTAATGATCACTATTTATAGTACTATTTTAGGTTACTATAACATATTAACATATTATAACTGGTGCCATGGGCCTTCCAAACATGGGCCCATGGCTCTGGCCTCACCTTGAAGGAAACAACTGACCCACTCTGCGTCTGGTGTACAAAGGGGTTGAAAATAAGGGAATGGTCAGAATGGTTACCCTCTGGTTATGTCAAAATAGCTATTGAAAATGGCCATAGAAATAGTGGATTTACCCAGCTAGAAAATAGCTATGTTAGTTTACCAGAGGGTAATATGGAAATATATGGGTGATACCCTGCAAAAACAAGTCGTTATACGTTTCAGATCGTTTCAGCTACAGGTTGCACAGCTTTAAAAAAAAAAGTTGACACCTGTGCCGCACTCATGAATTTCACCGACCGGAAAGTTGAAGCTGTTCACCCCCCAAATATGCTACCCCCTCGAACAAAATCAATTGGCTAACTGGAAACATCACCATATTCTCCAGAATCATGTTTTTTGTTATCATCAATTTAGCTGGAGCATTGTCATCCATTGTCATCCATTGAACCCATAGCACACTCTGAAATCACCGGTGTATAACCGGTAAATTATCCCATTGTATCAACCACTATTTCTATGGTGGCTCCCAAATCGATCAAAATCCTCGTTAGCTTGGCGTTATAAAACTTTGGAAAAAATGGTCGTGGAACATGGGTAGAATCATCGGAAAATATTGGGTATACATCAGTTCAATAGGTTAAAACAAATGGCAGTGTGGTTTCCATTCACAAGTAATTTGGGTCTAAAGCCGGAAAAGTGTCATTTTCATTACTGCTTGGTCAATGGTGATTCACATACAGTAATGGATCATGATACATCATCGCCACTATATGGGCTTTTGTTTCACCATGTTTCACCCATGATCATCAGCTGGGGTGAAAACTGGATGCAATTGTTTTGGCGGGGAAAATTCACAGGAAACCCCCATCGTTCCATTTTACAAAAAAAAAAACTGTGTTTCCGGTTTTCAGATTTTCATGTTCCCACTCTATGGATCTCCATCACTTTCCATTCTGGGCGTTCCTTCACGGAGTGGCACTGGCAATTCAAAATCCACTATCAATGGAGACAATTTATGGGACAGTCGGACAATCAACTATTATTTTGGGAGATTTTCCAGCCATGTTTGACCTAGAAAATGTATTTCAATCTAGACTAATATGGGATTGTCCAGCGATGTTGGACCAGAGAGTAACTCAGTATCCGATCAGCTTTTAAAAAAAAAAAAATATTGTCTTCTCATCTTGGCTGGACATATCTACCCCAATTTCTGAGTGCTTGTCATTATTTGTTTTCTTTGGTTCGTTGGTTCGTTGGTTGGTTGGTTAGTTGGTTGGTTAGTTAGTTGGTTAGTTGGTTGGTTGGTTGGTTAGTTTGTTAGTTGGTTATCTATCTATCTACCTATCTATTTATCTATGTATTTATTTATACATACATAGTGTGTTGGATATGTGTGTATATACTGTATAATTTATAAATGTATACATCCCATTAAGAATCCCGTAAAATGTATCCGTCAACTATCCCCTTAGAACTATAAATATACCCCATCATTCCAAGCTCCAGTTTGATTGCACAAATCCCCATCATAGTTTTGCTTGTGGCAACCTGTATGAAAAAGGGGCGCGCTGCCATCAGATTTGATCTCCCATATACTGTGACTGATAAGTAGAAAACCATCAATGGGTGTGATCCCATTTCTAGAGAGTTTGTCAAACATTCGAAACTGCCAAGCAGATGATTGGCTATAAAGCCACGGCATCTCCCCTATCTCCTGTGGATGAGCCAGTATTAAAACCTGCACAAAAAAAAACTTGGATGGTAGCCATCAACCCCAAAATCATGGGATAAAAATGGTTGTTCAAACCCAAAATCATGGGATGTTTACTTCCCACCGTTGAAAAACATGTTTTTTTTTGTCGGATATCCAGTTCTCCACAGGGTCCACATAAACCATGTCCCGGCCGGTGAAATCCCACGGAGTCCACGATGCCAGGTGACATCTGGGCATCATGAGGGACCTGGTGCTTTGCTGATCGAAGCACAAACAATCTTGGACGGATCTTATTTATCTATCTATCTATCTATTTATCTATCTATTCGTTCATTTTATTTCATTTTATTTTATCTTATCTTATTCTAGTTTATCTATGTATTTATTGATCTATTTGTGTATATATGTGTGTGTGTGTGCTCGTATGTAATGTCATATCATGTCATATCATGTCATATCACGTAATGTTATGTTGTGCTATGTTATGTATGTATTTTTACATATTTTCTGTGTATGTATATATAGTAATCCCGTAGTTGATCGAATATGGAAACTGTAAAAAAGAAAAAAAACAATCGTCTAAGAATGATTGTAGACATATCTCTATGGAACAAAACCCTAGTACCGCAGTGAATATAAAAATAGCTGGCATAGCTGGATGTACATAGGTTAGTTATGACCCACCATGATATATCCAACAACAAAATGGGAGTTAAACCCCATTTTGAGCTGTGGATCAAAAATTTCAGACAAACCCGTGGTTTCAACCCGTCTGAAAAATATGCTTGTCAGTTGGGGTTATGAACTTCCCAATATATGGAAAGTCATAATCCAGCCATGTTCCAAACCACCAAGCAGTAACTAAATGTGTTTTTCAAAAAAAAAATGATGGGTTTTCTTATGGAGGCAAACCCTCCATAGATGGGGCAACAAAAACTTTATGGATCGTTGATGGTGGCATTATTTTAATGGGGAGATGATGAAAAAATAGCTTCATGGTGCCCTCAAGGGAGAGCCTATCCAATCGAGCTTTAGTTCGGGGATTTTCCATAGCTATGTAGCAAATTGCCGGAGGGTACATCCCATTACCCATTCAATCACCATTAAACCGTAGTATCAACCACTATGATATCTCTATTATATCGAATAAAACAACTCCATTCTCTGCTGGTAAAACCTACTCAACTTACCACTCGCACCAGGCTCACTCTCGCCTGATAATCTGCGATGGGTTTCTCACAAGAGACTGTAAGCCTCGTTTGGACAAACGAGGGACCGTTCACGGAGTTGTTTGAAAGGAACACCAGATAAAACCAGGTAGAATCACCATGGTCCATGGTTATTTAAGTTGCTGGTTATAACTGAAACCATGGTGTTGCAATGACTTATGTGTTTGCTTAAAGGTTTCCCCTGAAATCCATTGTGGTTGCCGTGCTGTGGATGCTGTGGGTTTTCCACTATCTCAGGAGAAACTCCATGACATCGTGGTGTTTAAGCAACGCCATTAACAACTAGCAACTGGAGGTACAAACAACTCGGAGCCACTGACTGCTCCCAAAAATGGGCGTCAAAGCAGTCGGAACTGGGAACTGACCAAGACATGATACTGGCAAGTAGTTACAACCGTTACAACCCACCAGTTCTATTTTGATTTCCAATGCCATTCTATTCATAGTCCTTGGGCAACTTTGAAATCTTTGCACCGAACCATATCGACATTCGGCAAATGTCCTTTTTTTTGGGCCCAAAGGATTCGGAGACGGAAACAGAAACAGATGTTTTTCTCTCCCGATTTATGGCAATCTTCATGGAAAATCTGATTGGTGGTTTACCGTAAGAGATGGGTTTTTGTGTTACAATATTTTGCAAGAACACTACGATGTCAAAGCTCTTTCAAGGTTCTTCGTTTTTCCTGGTTGGTGTTTCAACCTGAAAAATGTGCTCAAAAAAAATGGGGATGAAAAAAAAACATTAGTCTATCCCTGAAACCACCAGATGGTTATAAGATGTTATAAACTCATATTCCCTCTGGTTATTTAACAGTTTGCCATGGAAAATCAGCATTTTTAAGAACGGTAAACCATCTATTTCTATGGGCCATCGAAAAACCATGGCTATGTTAGTTAGTCATAACCAGAGGGTAACATGTTTAAACACCCAGTTCTATATTTTTCCCAAGATCTCCCCATGAAAAATAGACGTTGCCGTTTTTCCGAACAGTTCTGCCGAAAAGGGGCTCTGCAAAGTAGCCTCCCTGGTCGTACAAAACCAGGTAGCGGAAGATGTCTGCACCTCGAAGCACCAAGGAAAAAAACAGCAAATGAAATCTTGGAGATCCGCTCTGAAAATTGTTCCTGGCTGGTGGTATTTAATGATTTTAATGGGATTTTAATGGGATTTTAATCGGATTTTAATCGGATTTTAATGGGATTTCCATGGTTAATACTGGTTAATGATGGTTAATAATGGTTAATAATGTGCTAATAATTCCTATATGTATGGGTTAATAATGGTTAATGATGGTTTGGTTTAGCTAATAATGGTTAATAATCTGGTTGGTGGTTGAGCCTACCCCTCTGAAAAATATGCGAACGTCAGTTGGGATGATGATTATTCCCAAACCACCAACCAGCTTGGCGTTGTTGAAATTCTTGGAGCCATTGGAAAACAAAGGGATATGAAACCAACAAAAAATGGTTGAGTTGTTTTTGCTGACGGACTTTTTACCGTCCAGCAAAACGCATAGATTTTGATGGGGTGGGGTGGGGTGGGGTGGGGATGTTAACGTTCATTGGCACTTGCCCACATACGTGATGCTACGCCACTGCACGTTCTTCTGCAACTTCCACACATACGTGATGCTACGCCACTGCACGTTCTTCTGCAACTTCCACACACATACGTGATGCTACGCCACTGCACGTTCTTCTGCAACTTCCACACATACGTGATGCTACGCAACTGTCTTGATTCGACTTCGGGCCTCTTGAAGAAGAAAAAACGCTGAGAGGGTTGTCGATGGAAAAGTTAAACCCTCAAGTTCGGAGACCCCTTTTTTTCAGTCAAAATTAACGTTTCGCTATGGCGAAACGATAATTTAGTAAAAAATATGCAGACGGTGAAAATTCCGCCGGGTTGTTTTTGCCCCAGAAATTCCCATCAGGCTGAAAAAAGAGTGAACGATGAGACGTCCCTGTCGAAAATTTGGGACCAAAATTTCAGGATTCGAGTAACACAAAATCGAGGATTCACAGTCAATTCAGAAAGGAGAATGATCATCTAAAATTTTGGTGATGTCTAGAAACTATAGTTCTTAATCAAATCGCCATATTTTGATGCAAGTACCATCTGGCTATTTGTGCCATAGCCATGGAAATCACCATTTTTAATAGATAAACATGGTAAACCATCTATTTCTATGGGCCATGTTCCATGGCTATGTTAAATAACCAGAGGGTAAATGAAAATATTGTATTTTACTCTCCAAAATTCTTCGGACTCAGGTTTGCCCAAAATTGGGGATTTCTCACCACTAAAAGGAGCACTACGTAGCTCTACATCTCCATCGTCTCCATGTCTTATGGTAGCTGGGCTATGTGCCTTGATTTGTTTCTAGTGTTGAAGGTAAAATCATAGTAGTATAGTAGTATAGTATATCCAATAGTAGTATACCATTCCCAATGGGGGAAACTCCCAATCAGTTTCCCCCATTGGGATTTGTTTAAAAGAAAAGGCCCCAAGGGCCCATCTGCGCCCTGTTTAGCATGCAAAAGCCAGATCCCTGGCTTCGTGGTTCTGGAAAAGCACCGATTTTGAAAATTGACGGTTTTTGCTCAAAGGAAACAGCAAGAAACAACAAGTGAACAAAATGCATGGAACTCCTGTTTTTGTTGGTATCTCGAAATCGTGGAAACACCCATGAGCTAATTCCAAAAGCTCTTCAAAACAGTTACAGCACCACCATTCACGACCAGATTTCTCCGTCCCAACAAACAGGGTGATTTCTCCCACCCCAACGACGGCACGTTCAGCCGGAGACAGGGCGGACCAAATCGGTGCAATGGAGTCCTGGGTTGTGAACTGTCACGAAGGACTGGGAGGTGATTTGTTGATCGAAAACTTCGTGAAACACTTGGAAATCGTAGGCGGAAAAGTGGGATAAAATGGGATATGAATGGAATAATATGAGTGGAATATGAATGGGATACTATAAATCATTCACAAATGCGATTCATAATTATCGTCATGATTCATAAATTGGTAGATGATGATTGGTAAATTATGCTTCATGAATAATCGGTAGATGATGATTGGTAAATACATGTAAATGTTGAATGATGATTGACCACAAAAGTTGAAAAGCAAAAATCATGATTGGTAAATGTAAATAGTGTTAAATAATGAATGATGGGTAAATACGATGATTGGTAGCTGTGTTTTTCAGCACTCGGCACTTAGGAATCAATCAACACCCCCAAAGTTCACCAAAACTGGACGGTTGTGGCCACAGTTGGGTGTGGTTTCCTTGAAAATTGAATCTTTAAGCCTTTATCATGTCACATCCTTGAAAATAGATCTAAAAAATGGCTGTGGCCGCTATTAGATGGTCATGTCTTTGATGTGAAATCTAAGGTTGGGACGACCCCGGGAGAAAAAAACCACGGATGGTCGCGATGGTCGCCATTGGGAAGCCCTATTCCCAATTTGGCAAAGTCACTCCATGCATAAATGGAAACCTGAATCCCTTATTCTTTGATGTGTAAAAACATGTGTCAAAATACTATATGAATGGATATAGATTGGATATCTTCTAGTTTTTTTTCCAAGGCAAAGCTATAACCACAAGGCTTTGATCATCTCGATTCTGCATCTAAGTCAACTTGGGTTGGTTGTAGCCCAACTGGCCCCACTGCCAAACCAAAGAATGATATTTAACCCCTCACAAATTGCGGAAAAAGAAGAAAAAACAGAAACACCTAACTACTCTCAAGATCTGGCTTGGTTCAATCATCATTTTCAACTGGTGAAATCATCATTTTAACGATGGATCAATCGCCACCGGCCTTGATGGTTGGCCCCTGGCTCAACAAAACACAAAAAGCCGTGGCTCTTTCGCTTTGGACATGACCAGCACATCGATGTCGGCGTCTTCTGAGCCCACGGAAAACAGTCAGCATGATGCAGCATATGTCAAGTTACTCGCCTGGCATATAAAAAAAAAACATGATCGAAACACCAATGGTGATGCAGGGATACTGGAAAAAAAAACATATGGCAGTGAGTCAAAACCTTGTACCCCTTCTGTTCACATCAAAATAGCTGGGTTAAAATGGATGTTCATCCCACATACCAAATGGTATTTTCATAGGTATTGATCCATAGCCATATGATCTTCATGGAAGTTTCCATGGGAAATTTCCATGTCGTCGCCAAGCAGCTCCAAAGCCGATGCTCGCATCCTGGGTTCCTCGGCTGAAATGGCATGATTAAGGGCGAAAACATGATTTCAGTGGCATGAAAAGCCGCTTGAACCACTAAAAATGTGGTTTTGACCAGTGAAATTCACCAATTTTCATGGGAAAAATGATGGTGAACCAGTGTACATTGTGGTTATTGTGGATATAATGGGATATTCTATGATATCTTTGCGGAGTGCAAGGGTAGCAAATTGGGCTCAGAGTAAAAGGGGCAAAAGCAGCTATTTTCGCTAGAGCAGCGCTTGAGTCAAGCTGCGGTGAAAAGCGGCTAAAATGCAAAAAGTGAAAATG
>Ga0126342_10010993_pt1 | contig 16179 bp, 26 predicted proteins | sample Cyp1metagenome_FD_92528 | JGI IMG/M metagenome (GOLD analysis project Ga0126342, IMG submission 92528) | Coral microbial communities from Lord Howe Island, Old Settlement Bay, Australia - Cyphastrea 1 metagenome | ecosystem: Host-associated > Invertebrates > Cnidaria > Coral ... | reverse complement strand
AGGCCGCCGACCCTCAGCATGTCATGTTCGCAAGTTCAGATGACATCCCCCTCTCTCTTTCCCTCCCCCGACCCCTACCGGCGTCGCCGGTGTGCGAAGCTCTACAATATATATATATATATATACGTTTTAAAAATGATTATATATGCATATCTGGATGATTCTGGATGTGTGCTTGAATAAAGTGACGGATCTGTACATAAATAATATGCACCTGTTGGACAATGACATCTTCATTTCCTTCATGGTGCAAAGCACTGTATTTGACAGTTTGCACTGGCACGAGTGGTTGTGAAACAATTGATTGGTAATTGAGAATATGCTGCCAATCCTTCTCAACCATGTGAAAGAAGCAGGACTCATGTTACAATGTCCATGGAAAAATCTCTCAAGTACGACGCGTACGACTTAGCAAAGCTTTTCTCACGATCAGACCACCGCCACGCCGCCACGACCAAAGTTTCTGATGTCATCAGCACCCGCACCTCTTCTCGAGAGCTATCGCGATTCTTGGACCCTTCCTGCAACATCCCGCCCTGATTGGCCCAAGTCAAAAAGGATCAACAGAGGTGACCAAGATTGATCAAGGTCGTTCACAAATTCCAAAGATTGCAAAGTGGATCAAAGTGGGTTGGGCTCAACGCTATGAAAGAAATATATCATGCTGCAATCTCTGAAATTGTTCCCAAAATCCAACGGGTTCTTTTGCTCTGTTCTGCCACGCAGCATCAGCACAGTCTTGAGCAGGGCGCGCTCATTTTGAGGAGCACTCTGCTGCTTGAAATATCGCCACTGATCTTCCGCGGCCATCTTCGACGATTTTCACATGTCAAATCCACTGTCTGTGTGTGGAATTGGTTAGAGAAACTTGATTATGCGACAAACACCCAAAAGAATAATAACAAACTCGCAGTATACGTGTAGAAAAGAATTGGATTAGACTCTTTAGACTTTGATTATAGTGCAAGCATCATACAAATAGATAGAAGTATAGAGTGTTGATTTAGTTTCTGAGTTCACCCGCCTTGATAGTTTATCTCCTGTTTATGGATCCATAAACCCAAGGATGGAATAAATTTGCTGAGACGCCTCAACACGCTTCAACGATTTCTACCGGCCTAGGGCCAGGACCAACCCTCCAGTTACCAACAGCACAACCAGCAGCGCCAGCGACGCCACAATGCAACGCGTCTTCCGGGGATTTCGCTGTGGGTCCCAAATCTCGGTGGAGCCACCGGGGGTTGCAATGGATCAATGGTGTTTCAATGCTGTTTTTCAAGCTGAAATCACTGAAATCTGGTCCTCTGTTGGGTCACACTATTCGCTAACCCATTGTGTTTACGCACGTTTCTTTATCAGTTTTAAGACTTTGGTTATTGTCATGAAATGTCATGAGTCATAAAACTGTCTTCCACACATCTTCATCGTCTTATCATGTCTTATCCATGTCTTATCCATGTCCATATCTGCCAAGACATTCCAAGACTGCCAAGAGTCGTAGGTAAAGGTCATGTCCAGGATGAGCATCTTCAGGATGCTGGGTCTCAACTTCTCAGGTTGGACGGGTGAGCCGGTGGCCAGGTTGCGAATGTGAGCGTTATGCCAAAAATTGTTGAAGGCCGCACCCAGGGAGTTGTCAATATACCTGGAGCTGAGTGACTCTCAAACCTGCCAAAACTATCCAAAACTCCCAAAGGAACAGCTAAATGCGGAACGTCAAAGGAGGTGCCATGCCAGATTCGTACATGTGGGATATGAATCAATGCTAAACCCGGTCAAACCATCACACCACGGCCTTTTGAAGAATGATCTGCTAAGTTCCCTTGCCCAATGACTGAATGGCTACTTCTACACCCGTTCACCTTTCACGGCAATGTACAACAAAGCGAGGTGATCCTTAAGTCCACCGAGGCTACAAACGCATTGTTTATTGCGCTATCTGGCTCAAACTGCTTGTTAGGAGGATCGAAGCAAGCATTTGGCAGTGAGTCAGTGACTCAAAGCACCGACCCATCCCACCTGATTCCAATGACCGGAGCGTGTCGCTTTAGTGCTGTGATTTCACCACTGATCAACTGCTTTGGGCCATCCGGATACACACCTCAGCAATCGGACCCGTTTCAACAGCCGTCCAATTAGTCCACAAATTCTTGCAACCCTGGCATGATGAAACCCACGCGCCGGAACTTTATGTTGGCACATTTCGCCTCCAGAGATGGAAAAATCCAGGGGACCGGGAAAATCACAGCCCCTATACTGCACACAAAGTTGGTCCTTCATTGTGTGTAGCGAAGGGTTCCTTTTTGTAAGGGGATTGGACTTTGGACCCGAATTTGCCGCATGCTGGCTGTATGCAGCCCTGTGCATTGGCTGCGAAATCTACCAGTGGGTCACGACAAGTTGCGTCGGACGAGTTTATATCTCTGGGGTTGTGCTGGGGCAGCCCGTCCCAGGATCGTGTGCCCTCCCGCTACATATTGCCACGCCATGGAGGGAAATGCTGGGGAAAATGCATGCAGATCTTGTTCTCATCTGTGGGTGGTTCATATGTTTTCACGCAAGTACCAGCTTTTAAGATAGTCTCTTCGTTTCACTAGCAGCACTAGCACACACCATGCAGTGAACAAGTCAAAACCTTCCCGATGTACATGGTTGTGTTTGCAAGTCAACGTGACATTTTGGTTATGCCTCAGCCTGAAGCCAAGCACCTATGGTCTTTGTTTGCTCACGTGCACCCCAATCTGTAACATTGTGGTCGAAGCAAAACTGACACAAACAACATTTTGGCAGATTGCAGGTTGACAATGGTTGAAATCACAGGTTCAACAAGGCATGTTTCCTGCATTTTGTATGGGGAATAGTCCTTGTTTGGAAGCGGAACAAGTTCCATGTTTGCTTCGGATTGATCCGTGAGAAAGGCTAACAAACCACCATCGGAAACTAACCACGTGCATTTACCAAAAAAATCCTGGCCTGGTATCGCCTTTTATTTCATTTTTCATTTTTTTCCCTCTGAATTCCCAATTTTGGACCACGACACAGAGTGGCCGCGCCAGGCCGATCACATCCACAGCTTTGGACTGCAGCGCTTCGTTCATGGCGGCAGCTGAGCTGAATCCACCCGTCAGCATCAGGGGGATGTTGCAGGTGGCACCTGGGGTGGGATCTGATCCAACCAAACCCGAGGCCATCTGGTTGAGGGCAAGCTCCCATATTTTCCCCTGACAAAAACGCTTACCAGGGCATTGGGGCATTGCTCATGTGATGCCAAGAGGTTCGAATTCGAATAGAGGTAATTATCCCGGCAAGAGACCCCAAACAGTGCGTAGTTAGGATTCGAAAGGGAAAGGTGGAAAGGATCCAAAATCAGCAGTGGTTCCAAGCTAGCAGGATAAGAGTGACCCTAGTAGTGAAAGAATGGTGTTCATTCAAAGTGGTCTCTGGAAGAAGAGATACCAGGTTAGATTCTGCAAGTTCCCTTTGCGAAGATTTCTGTAAAAAATCGTGGACAAGCTCTCCTTGACAGGTTCTCTGTAGAAGCTGCTGTGCAAGATCCTTTTGCAAGGCTAACTGTACAAGGTCTCTACAAGAGATCACCACCAAAGATCGTAAGCGATCTCTAAGTAAGACCTCTGTTCAAGCTCTCTACAGAAGATCTCTGAGCAAGATTTCTGTTCTCTTCACCAGGTCTCTGTACAAGATCTCTAAAAGAATTATAAGAGGTCTCCTGAGGTCTCCTGGCAAGATTTTTGTGTACAAGATCTCTATAAGAGCTCTGTTGGCAAGATCTCTGTAAGAGACCAGAGACGTCTTGGCAAGATCTTTGCAACAAATCTCTATATGCAATGTCTCCGTACAAGATCTTCAGAAGAGGTGTCCTGGCAAGATCTCTGTACAGGATCTCTTTATGAGATCTCTGTAGCAGCTGTCTATAAGAGCTCTCTTGGCAAGATCTCTGCAAGGGACCTCATGGCAAGATCTCAGCAGATCTCTGCGCAATGCCTCTGCACAAGATCTTGATCAGAGGTCTCTTGGCAAGATCTCTGCACAAGACCTCCTAGACTATCAAAATTCGCACCGCGCCACAAGGAGCGCGATCCCACATGCCCAAAGTGACGAGAGGGTTACGTGAGCACATGTCAGATTTTCACAAAACATTGCGCGCACCACGAAATATGGACACTGAAAATGTCAAAAACGATGCTTTACCTGGGTCTCAGCCACTTTTTTGTCGAGGTCTGCAAAGTACTAAGTACTGCGCCTGCATGACCGTTACAGCAGAAAAGTTCTGACGGAAGTCTCGCACGAAATGGTGTCCCCGAAGATCTCTCTTCCGAAGATCTCGTTTTACGACATTCTGTGTGGCAGGCGTGGCACTTTCGGGGCAGTTTGATGTCTAAAACGTCGTTTTGTGTGGCAGGTGCAGGACATCGGACACTTTCATCCGCGTGGCAAGAGTGGCGCTTTTTGCACGTTGCCAAAACGTTGGCAGGGCTAGGTCAAAAATGAGAGGTGGTTTTGGAGGTAATTTTTTGTGGCAGGCGCAGTACTCGTACTTGGTGAACTTGGACGACATTTTGAAAGGGTCGAAAGCATCGTTTTGTGAAACTGTTGTCATGTTTGATTTTGGACATGATGATGATTCCGTGTGGCAGGTGCAGCACTTCGGATGCCTCGGGCTCATTTTTCGTGCACATGTGCCGCCCATCCCAGAGACCACGTAAAGGAAACTAAAGGAACCCGGGGATCCATGAAAATAAAATACGGGTTTGCCCAAAGAAAGTGTACCTCCAAATCTAATGGTTGATGATCCTCATTTTCCCGATCAAAAATTGCCACGGATAAACCCAAATGGGTTAGGAACATTTAGGAACCACTGGAGTCAAAACCCGTGCGTGGGTGGGATATCCAATGCCCACCAATGGAGATAGATTTGCAAAACAGCTGCATACTCTTGTCCAATATGAACAGAAAGCTAACTGCAAACATATAGGTTCTGTAGATCAGTAGCCGCAGAGGCTGCATAGCAAGTAAATATATGTAAAACAACAACCAAACAAGCAACAAGAATGCGTAAATATTCTTTTGTTTTATTCTCCGCGGCACGGGCTTTCTGGGCAAACTCCAGAAAGAAGGCCTCGCGTTGACGCGTGGAGTCCTTCACCGTCTGCATGGCTTCCATCTTCTCGTAGGTTCCACCACTGATTTCCACCATGTCGACGCCCGCAGTTGCTTCTAAGGCCTAGACGAGAATGTAGGTATACAATCTCTATACATGTATATATTCCATCTAGTTATTGGTTGGTTTACTCTGCTATCTGTTTATGCATATGTGCGTGTGTTCATTTACCTCGATCGATGTGTACGAATACAAATGCGTTATAAACTATCAAACTACATACATATATTATTATATATATAATATATATATATGTATAGAAATATCATGAATACTACTAGAGCCCGGGCAAGCTGGGTGACGCAAGTTTCGAAAAGGGTGGAAGCCCATGAAGAAAAGGGAGAGCCTCTAGGAACAACGCCTGACTGCCTGGCTGTCACGGCCGTTGGCTGCGTCAGTCTTTCTGCTTGACATTTCTTTTCTCTCGACATCTTGTCTGATGATGCCACTTTCTCTTGATCCGGTTTGCCCTTGACATCCCTGAATCTTGACAGCCCTTCCTCTTGACAGCTCTGGAGCCCGAGACTTGACACATCCTTCTCTCCTGACAATGTTGTTCTGATTTCATCGCCGGTTCTTGACACCGATGCCTTTTCAGCCGCTTTCCGTTGACGTCTCTTTCTCTTGGCATCCCTATCTTTGGGCATCTCTTTTCTTGAGACCTTCTTCTCTTGACATCCTCTTCTCGGCACACCATTCTCGGTTTTCTCTTGACACCATTTTTCTTGTATCCTTCTGGTTTCACAACTTTTTTCTCTGAGACGTCTTTCTGTTTAAATTGCTTTGCCTTGAGGCCTTCTGTCTTGACATCTGCTTTGTCTTGGGGTGGCGTTGCATTCTCATGATTTCTCTTGCCATCTTTTTCTCCTGGCATCCGTTTTCTCTTGACTATTACTTCGTGCTACAAAACTTGGACAAAGTGCTTCCCAGTACCCTTTGTACTACAAGACTTGCGCAACGTACTTCCCAGTACTACTTCGTAATACACAGCTTGCGCAAAATACTTCCCAGTGCTACTTTGTACTACAAAGCTTCTATCCTCACCAGCATCACCTTGACGAAGCAATTCCACTGCCAGCTGCAATCAGCGCCTTGCAATACAACTGCGTGGACCACGGCAATCAGCAACATGGATGCAGCCATTCCAATACAATCTGCACGCCTGAGTTCAACTTTAGCATGGGGGACGCGTCCGAGATAAAACGAGGGAAGACCGGACCCGTCGCCAAGGTTCCCCACATCGCTGCTGGACGCACTTTTTATGAGAAAACACAGGGTTTCGATCGGTTCCTAACGTTGAAGCTGATGTGGTGATGTGGTAATGTGGCGATGTGGTGATGTGGTGATGTGGTGATGTGGTGATGTGGTGATGTGGTGATGTGGTGATGTGATGTGATGATGTGATGATGTGATGATGGCAGTTATGGCGGTGATTGATTTTCTTGTTTGCCATATTTTCCGTATGACGGAGTTTACACATCTAAACTTCATTTGATCAAGAAGTCTCAATGTTGACAATGTTCATAATGTTCGACCGAAAACAACCGGGTTTGAAGAGCTGGAAGGTTTTCAATTCAAGTGAACAAAAAACAGGAAGTTTTGACAGGGCATCTAAAATAAGAAGGTTTTGCGGCCTTCAAGACTTCCAGCGATTCTTCTTCTGAGAAACCACCGCGCTGGAAATCGGCTGAATTCAGCTTCACCATCAGCACGAAACCATTCTGCACGCGCTCTCGGATCTTACTTACAATCTTCAACAGCAGAGCCCTTCGTTTCTCTGCGCTGCCACCATATTCATCAGTGCGGCGGTTAGTATGTGGTGACAAAAAGCTGGAGAGCAGGTAGCCATGCGCACTATGCACCTGGACCCCATCGAATCCGGCCTCCTCAGCCCGTTGGGCCGTGGTGGCAAAACGTTCCACCACATCCTCGATCTCCACAGACGTCATCTCCCGTGGCTGTCGCACCATGAGGCTCGTCATGAAGGATGGGAGCCCCGGCATCTTCAACGCCACCTTGGAGGGACACAGTGGCTGACTGCACACAGAGCTTGGACATTGTCGACCAGCATGGCTGATCTGCATGATGGCCAGGCATCCGCTCATCTTGCAGGCCTCCAAAAGGTGTGTGCGGGTGCCAAGGCTTGGAAGAGTTGCATCATGTTGCATCTACCCACAAGACGGTTTTTCTTCCCATTCGGAAACTGATATCCAACAAGACAAGTGCATGGTGGGAGTTTATTCAAGTCCGACACAAACTTCACCGGCCTTGGCCAGCTCGCAAAATTTCTCCAGAGGCGTATCTCTTTCCAGCACCACATTCCGGGGACCCTCCAAATAACGTTTGTCCACTTGCACGTTGCCAGTTATGCATGTGCCCAAACCGCCATTGGCCCAAACCTCTCAAAGCCGCTGGTTGGTTTGCATAGGCTGTGAAAAAAAACACTTGAGATATCATCTCTAATCTAAATGAATGGGCGCATCCAAATACTACCCTAAGGACCACCAACGCCGTCGCTAAATCAAAATCAAAGTTGGTGATACATGGTGATACATGGTGATACATGGTGATACATGGTGATACATGGTGATACATGGTGATACATAGTGATACTTCATTTTGTAGAGGTGTACAGATAGTCCGTGCAATATCCTGCAATCTATGCTGAAGATGGGAAGCGTGAACAAGCGGTATATCCAGTATATCCGATGGTTTTACGACCTTCAGATGTTTGGTCATTTTTAGTTGGCCTCATAGACCTTGATGTGTTGCTCATTGGGCAGGTTGCTTTGAGGATCCGCCATGTGCTCAGTCATGGCGGCTTTGCAAAGGCGGTTCTTCATCTTCGCCCCATTGGGCAGCTGAAATTCCTGGGAAAACATCGACATCGCCACCGATGCCACCGATCTCCGACGCCGAACACCGGTGAATCTCTGAGCCAAACCGCAGACCAGAGTTGGTTGTCCCGTCACCATCCAGTCATCCAATAGATGTAGAATGGTGGGTCAAATGTCGATATTGACCGTCCATCTTTTGGAGTGCCCACACGGCAAATCAGGCCCAAACCATGAATTTGTGGTTTTGTATGGTTGTATATACCCAGTCTGTTCGGTTTCATTCGACTGTTTATTGGCTATGGGACCAAACAACTTGGTTTGGTTTGGTTCACAAACAAATCGGTCAGTGATTACGGCTTTGTCCATCCAATTTCGGTCCCCATCAGCTCCTTTTGTGGAGATGGTGTCGCCTCGTTTGAGGCACTGGCACTTCCACGCCTTACGCGATAAGAGCGCGGTGAAGGTTTTGGAAGAGAACAAATCCGGGAGGACGACTATCTTTCAGTTCCAACCATTTCCAACCGTCAGTTTTTCATTGGTGGTTCAGGATGTTTCAGGATGTTTCAGGTGCATCTACAGTGATGGCTGCCATGTTTTTCCCCGAGCTTCCAGGCGTGGCCGGCTTGTTGCCATCCTGTAGGCCAACGATCGCCAACGGCATCACTCTCAAGACCCGGAATGACCCACAGAGAAAAATCAGAAACATTGCATTGTCGTCGACTGTATTGGGATACTGGCAAGAGATCAAGGACCTTTGTGGAAGTTGATTCAACGTCACGAGGTCGGTTGCTGCTTTTTCAGAAAAATACTTCATTACCTCAAAGCAATCTCTTGCATGTCATCCCTAGACTCACAGGCCTGCGTTTCATGCAAATCCTTGGAAAATGATTGATCCATTCTTGATCTTCAAGTGCAAAGTTGCCATGTTAACGTTAACCATTGTTAAGCATGTACCTGGAGATACCTGAAGTGAAGCGGTATACAGCCCTAAGCCAACTCCATCGGACTGCGACGAATGATTTAGATCTTGGCAGGTCCTCACTATCGCTGCTGCTCTTGTTGGACTGTGCTGCAAGCACCGACTTCCTGCCAACAAGCCAGGCTAAGCCAGGCTAAGCCAGGGTCCATTGTTTGGTAAATCAGGCCCCCAAAGCACCCGTGGTGTTTACCCCAACACAACTTGGATGTTTCCCAAACATAGAAAAATGCATAGAAATATGTAGAAATACGACCCGTGACTTGATTGCTTTTGTTTGCTTTTCAAACCACGGCCAAGTTGCAGACATTGGTCAGAGACTGTCAAAGATTCACTGGATTTGGATGTTTGGATAGTTACGGATAGTTACGGATAGTTGGCAATGGTGGTGTTCAAGCCTCCCTGATTTCACCATATTTCACCATATGTCACCGTCCTGTAAGTCTGGCGAGCCTTGGACTTTGCCCAAACCTGAGGTTGGAAGTGGCCACTGGTCCATTCCATTCTGCTTGGGAGTTCGGCAACATCAACATGCATTGCATGCAATTATACGATATTATACGTATTCTTCATCTCATGCATTTTGCCTGCTTGTGTGTGTGTATGTGTGTGTGTTCTATATATGCTACTGTGGTGTATTGCTATGTTTTATATTTGTTTGGAAACTGAAAGGGTCAATCCAAAGTAAAGAAATGAATGCAATGCATTGCAATGCAACTCAAGTGCAATGCAATACGAAATGCGAAGCAATGTGCAAATATGTTGATAGATGCATACGTACGTACGTATCAAATCCGATTTCCAAGCCCAGCAACATAATCAACATATTGAGAATATATTGAGTAGGTTCACCACCCGACAAATCCGACAAAGAAACAGTTGGAGCATGGAATTGCATGAATATTGCATGATTTGCCTGCGAACTCTGAGCTCCAAACTTCCTGATCTGCAGGGTCGCTCTTGATCTCGTTCAAACGGCCGGGCAGCTGGGGCTTGGCAGTCGCCATCTGAGCCGGTCCAATGACAAAATGTGTGTCGAAATCATCTGCTTGGTCTATCTTGATCTTATCCACTTATGGACTTATGGATGCTTCTGTAGTAACTTAGAAAGCATGACAAATGTAAAAAAGAATGTTGATACGTATCAGTTCCTATCTGAAACTCGTCATCACGATTGCCATCAACATGACCAATCATTGTTCTCTCATTGCCTGTATTCTCATTTTCTCATTTCATTGATTAAATAATGTTAAATATGGAGTTGCCTTGCGTGTTTTTTGGCCCTCACCAAAGGGCCTCATACAACTTGGGCCCCGCAAAAGCAACCAGAGCCACCACCAAAGTGACCTTGGCTGGAGAAAAGGAGAGAACCCTGGCAGGTTCCACGTGGATCCACTTCACAAATCTTTACAACATGTTATAACTAACTTATAACATCTTATAACTAATAAGCAATAGTGCTCAGCAGTGACAAGAATGATACAAGAATGTAAATGTTTGATTTGAGGCCATCTTGGAGAACACCAAGCGTTTTCTATCCTTGAAGGAGATATGGCGACTTGAAGTTCACAATGAGACAGCTGCAAGATGGGGTGTCCTGTAAGGAGATCCTTTGTGCGAACAAGTCACGAGCAAAATAGGTTTCCATGGGAGGTTGCCACTGCTGCCGCTGGATTTTGATTTGCCTTTGGATTTCCCTTTGGCTTTTGCGTGTTCATGATGTTCATGTGAACCACTGTCATGCTTGCCTTTGGCATCTGGCAGAACCGCTTTCGCTTTGTGCGCTTTTCCAGCTCCAGTGGCCAAAGCCACGGTGGTGGGAACAGCTGTGGTCGCCGCAGCTGTGGTTGCTGCCCCAGCAGCTGCAGTTGTTGCAGCAACAGTAGTAGCAGCTGCCGTGGTGGCTGCTGTTGTCGCTTCTGCAGCTGTGGTAGCAGCCTCTCCTTCGCCACCCTCTGCTGGGGCTGCCTCCGCTTCTGCTCCCTCAGCCGCTCCCTCGGCTCCATCGGCGGCTCCGTCGGCGGCTCCCTCGGCAGCTCCGTCGGCGGCTCCCTCGGCAGCTCCCTCAGCGGCATCGGCTCCTTCTGCAGCGCCTTCAGCTGGTGCCTCTGCTGCTTCTTCAGTGGCCTCTGCTGCTTCGCCATCACCATCACCATCACCATCTCCATCCCCATCTCCACTATCCTGAAGGTTTTGGCTGCTAACTCAGATCCTTGCTGCTATTGGCTGTGTCATGTGCCCAAAGTCAATCGAATGTTTTGGAGTTGTCTGGAAAAATGATCACCAAGTGTCGAGGCAGAGTTTCGGATCTCAGAATCATGTCCCAAAAATTCGGATCTGCTTTTTCTCACCAAAATTCCATCACTTTTGGATACTTTTGGCAAGTCTTTTGGGATTCGCACCTCTTCCATCATCGCCAAGGATTCAGGATTTCCAAGGTTGAACGGCCTGAAATCAGACAGGAATTGGTGATTCTGGACATCACCCAGCAGTTTGGGGTTACCCTGGTGGGACTTGATTCCGAAACAGTTCCCGATGTTTGGATCAGCATTTTCCGTGTGGATTCGAATGGTTCAAGCATTGAACATGTGCTTTCGTGGTACTTGACAGAAATACAGATTTGAAATACATCGAAACAGCAAGCATCAGAAAATGGTTGCATCATGTTACATCCACATCCGAAATGCTCAGAGTTCCCTTTCAAATCATGGGGCAACAATGGAACTTGGGATGCCAGTTCTGGGCTCCACATGACGCCAACACCCGTGCGGCGCATGTCCACTCTCTGAGCCCCATGCTTTGAGACATCTGCGTGACTATCAACTGCAACAGCCAGCCGGAGCTTGTCCTGTGCGCTGCGTGATGTCCGCTGACAAGTTAAATGCGGGGAATGCAAAAGTCTTGTCTGCTTCATGGATGTCATCTGATGTGTCTGAAATCCATTGAAATTTTGCAGTTGTGGAGGATTACAGCTGCAGGATGTCTGAACCAACGGGTAAATCTCATTCCAAGATTGGCGCCCTTCTTTAACCCACTACACGGTGTTGATTCACCCAAGAATGGCACAATGATAACAACCATGGCTATATGATGCTATATGTATTGAATGTATTGTTTGTCCCATGATCTGAATCTAACTGAAACGGACAAAAAAAATCTGAACTGTCACTCAAACCCTTGGAAATTCGGAAGGTCAAGTCAACAAACTCACGGCTGAGGCAGAGACCTGTTTGCGGAGAAGCCGGCCCCTCAGTGACGGAACTGGGTCACTTTGTGGCACCGTCATGACTATCGCCTTGGGGAATGTCATGACCCCAGTGGTTTGATTGGGCCGATTTTGTGGCCAAAACGCAAGTTCAGATCCAAGAAATCACCAGTTGCATCATTTCTATCAGTTTCATTCATGTTATTTCATGTTCCATCCTGTTGGTCCTATTAGTGACAGATCCCCAGTGGATGTGGGTAGCTCTATCCCTTGTTGCCCAGTTCCTCATCGCTTCCAGGTTACGCATCCGGGCTCGAGGCATGCTCCAGCGACCTCAGTGCAAGTGATTTTCATTTCATGGTGGTTGATGGTGGTTAATGGTGGTTGATCATTTGTTAATGGTGGTGGATCATTTGTTGATGGTGGATGATATGAACATCTGGGTGATTTCTAAGTGTGTGAAATATTATCGCCATCTCTGTGCGCATTTGAGATCCTTTTTGACAGTGAAAGTTGACCATGTCGAAGAATGGAATGATATGGAATGTAAAAGATCGGATATGTCAGTGTATATTCGCATGAAACTTACAGATGCATGACCAGTAAGTCTTTCAGCGTGATTTCTAATGAAACAGGACTCTGTGACTTGAGGCCCAGACTGTTCCAGTGCAGGAGGAGTATATGCAACGGATATGGCAAGGCCTCCCAAGATGTCATTGACACCATGCGTGCCATGGTCACAAAATGGTTGGCATAGTACGATCATCTATCCCCTAATGGGAATCCTTACAATGGATGTATAAACATCCCTATGCATGGATTGATGACCATCTCCAAATATGGGTAAATCATCCATCTTTCGACCACAGCACATTTGGCGTTGAGAATTGTCAGGAATTCCTTCCCACCAAATTTGAGCCGTGTTGATGCAAACTATACTCTCAAATTTAGGGGGTTCAACAGTTTCGGCCCGCTGGTGCTTGTTTTCGATTTGAATTGGTGCTTCTTCTGAATCCGGCTGCGATCGGATGGATGTCTGCAAATTCATCGGTCGATGATCCAGGGAAGGCAGGGTGGCGGATTGAATGTTGCATTCATTATATTAAAATTATATTCATTTTTGCTTGTAAGATTGCAACATGTTCAGAGTAGCCGGATCTGTGAGTCCAACAATTTTGAGACCCCAAAACAATCTCTGCTTGGCAACTTCTCCGAATCCTAAATCTGAGCCTCCAAAGAGCAGCAAAGCCTTACATGTACAGCGCACTGCTGGTATCATCCTGGTGCAAGGCAGTTTGGACAGGATGAACAGGCTCTTCATAGAGAAAGCTGGTCCGAATGGTATGATACATGACTGAACACGTCCATTTTTGAGTGATGCAACCGGTAAAATACCATGGGCCGTTGAGGCCGTTGATGAGTTTTTGTTTGCGCGTTTCTCTTGATCACGTGGCGTTAACTTTGATCGACCTTGAGGCATTTCACCGTCCTGAAATGTGAGCAAACAACACACCTCAGGTTGCGATATGTGCTTCGAGGGCCATGTCTCATGTGATGTTCACGGCGAAAGCATGCGAAAGCTACAGTAGGAATAGTGAACGCCATGAAGGTTAGTAGGCAACCCACAGTGTCTCTGAATTACTACAGAAATCAGAAATGCCAACCGAGTTCACCGAAAAAGTGATGCCAAGCGAGTGTTCAGCCCCTGTTACGGCCCCTGTTAGGGCCCCTGTTAGGGCCCCCTGTTACGGCGCTGTTTCGGTCTCTCTATGCCTCAGCTGGGCTTCCCGCGTGGTGCATCGAGACGGAACGGGGACCGTCGTGCACGCCGCGGGCTCAGGCGGCAGCCGCCCGGTTCTATGGTTTCCCCGGGAGGAAACTCAGTGCCCAAACGGTTGCAGAAACGGTTGCGATGATCAGCTCCTGATCTTTTGACATATGATACATATGGTTCTGAGGCTGCAAAAACATGTCTTTGCCTACAAAAACCTGGTTCCACCAGTATGACTACCGTTCAAACATTCATTCTGCATAAAGGAAAATAAATCGAAATCATTCAAAATGTACTTCAACCATCTTCAACCCACATTTTTCAGGGTAGATACCACTTGGTGGCGCTGTCCAAAAGTAGGGAACCAAAAAGCCAGTGGCTGATCCTCATTTTCCGAATCAACTGCCATAAATTGGTGTATCATACCCCACTTTCAGAAAAAAAAAAACATATCATATTGTTGACTATAATGTGGCTTTTATCATAACCTATCATCAACCATATCGTAAAATCAACCATTACATCCCCATCTGCCCCTGCGGCCTTCTCCACTATCAGAGCTGCCAGAGCTGCTGGACCCTCCGACCTGAAAACATCTTGGGCCCAACAAACTGTGTGAAGCATTTGGGAACACCTAGGGTAGCCCTGAAACGTTATAAAACGCTATGAAACCACTAGGATCCACTAGCTATGATCGATTTCATTCAAGTTCCGGGTGGGCAAGGTTGTATAAGTTGCGTATCATGATATCATAGTACAATCATATACATACACGTGGGATCGCACGGGTATGTCTCTCCATGCAGTCTCTATATTTCTGGATATCTGACTTGGTGAATCGGGGTCCCAAGCCACACCAGCCGTCTCTGTGTCCTGGGAAGGAGACTTGGATCTGGTCGATCTGATCAAAGGATGACGTATCCGAACAGAAAGAAGCATCGGATCATAATTCCATGGGTAGGGTTGGATGAACCTGCAAGCATCTGAAATGCCAGAAAATCTGTTGTTTGTCAGATTTGATCAAATAACAAGCAAAACATCGGGCATAATTAATTACTTGAAGATCATGGAGGTCTGCTCCAGCTGTGCCAAATGGTGCGGTGCCAGCGAAATGGGAGTGCTGAGGTACAGGTTGAAGGGGATTGGGGCTTCAACCAGGATCCATGGTGACAGTTCATTGGGCGCTAAAAGCAAAAGTGATGAGGAGTTGGGGACTGTTGCTCTCGGGATCTGTAGAACCTCAGTAGATTCCAATAGATCATACAGAACAGTCATGTCATATCGATTCATATCGGATATCACTCTCAGAGACTCAGCACCCACTGCGACGCGCTCGACGCGTTCCTCCGTTGCAGGAGTTTCCATTCCCCAACGCCTCAGACGGATGTGGATGGCAACTCCATGCGACAAGACAGGAGTGAAGCCATGGAATGAAGCTGTTGTGAAAGTTTCAACATCTTCAACATTGCGAATGATCACCTATTAGATCTATCATGATCTATCCAAGTCTTGGATGGGGATATATCATCCACGACCTGTCAGGCCTGTGAGGTCCCAGGGCCACCACTTGAGAAATGGGAAACGACTGGATTCTGGACTTCGCTCCTGAGTCCAAGCTGAGTCCAAGCTCAATTCTGCCAGGCGCCACCAAAATGACATAAAATGACCCGTGGGTCCATGGGTTGAGGTGGACTACACTCCAGTGTTGGTCTGTATTGGTCTGTAACTCCAATCCCAAACATCCCCAAACTGTTTTGCACAAATTGCCATCCCCCTTGGATGTTTCAGGGTCAATTTTATCAGATTTGCCATAAAATGTGGTGGGTCATTTTAAAATGTTACTGCCAAATGGATCATGGGCTTGTAAAAATCTAGCGTCTGGATTCATAATCACATAATCATTGCATATTATGGTCATTCATAAACATCAAAACCCCAAAGACAGATGGACCCAATCATGGCCCATGACCCAGATCCCTGGGCCTCTGAGGAGCTAGTGACTTGCGAAGAAGTGAAAGACCTTGGGCAGCCCCAGGGATCCAACGGTTCCATCAGATTTGATCTATAGGTTATAGGCTATAAATAGTGTTTTTCAATGTGTGTAAATGTATATTTAGACATTATATTTATTATCATTATCATTGTTATTATTATTTATATTATATCATATCATGTTATATCATATCATATCATATCATATTATATTATATT
>Ga0126342_10010992_pt1 | contig 16179 bp, 14 predicted proteins | sample Cyp1metagenome_FD_92528 | JGI IMG/M metagenome (GOLD analysis project Ga0126342, IMG submission 92528) | Coral microbial communities from Lord Howe Island, Old Settlement Bay, Australia - Cyphastrea 1 metagenome | ecosystem: Host-associated > Invertebrates > Cnidaria > Coral ... | reverse complement strand
TATATATATACATATGTATATATATATATGTATACATATATATATATGTATATATATATATTTGTATACATGTATATTATGTTTGTATATATATATATTTGTATCTATGTATACTATGTGTATGTATATATATATGTATATATGTATATTATGTATATGTATATATATATAGATAAACATGTATATGTATATATATATATTTATATGTATATACATATATATGTATATGTATATATGTACGTATGTAGATACGTAGATATGTAGATATGTAAAAGAGTGTATATTTGTATATACGTATCAAAATCATACAACAAACGGTATTACGCGTAGCAAATGGCGAGCAACCAGTTTTCTGGTGTTTCCCAAAATCAGGGTGCCCCATTTCAGCACGGCGTTTAGCCCATGGGAAATGACCTGGGATGCACCCCAAGGATGGTTGTTAAATCCTCGCACCAATTGGTAGATGGGCGGTTTATCCTGGTTTATCCTGTTATCCCATTATAGCCCCAGTGTTGAATCATGTTACCTTCATTGGAATCCCAACTGGTGCACTATTTCGCCTTTCATCCACAGTATCATAGCCATCGAGTGTACCAGCATGCTGGTGGGAAAAGTCCCCCAGGAGCTGCAGAAAGTGTTCCAAAGGCCCGGATTGCGATTGGAGTCTCGTCCCAAATATCTTAGACTTGGTGACTTGACAGATCCGGATGGAACCCGGAGTCTTTTTTTGGGCTGGAAATGTAGAGTTCCACCTGGCTCTGGTTTCTGCCTGCCAGAATAGAACATGCTGCGCTTCAATTCTCAGAGGAGGCTGGCAGCGGGCCCGGAGGTGGAATTGTGTTTGCCAAAACATCAGGACACTTGGATAATTTGGATATCCAAACTGGGCAAACACGGTTAAAAACGACATGACCAAGCCTTGCTGGTCACTCCAGATTTGCCACTTCAGCAGAAACTAAATGGGGTTTTCCTAAAATAGGGGTACCCCAAATCATCCACTTTAATGGGATTTTCCATTACAAACCATCCGTCCGTTTGTAGGAAGCCTCCAAATGATTCACAACGCTGGGGTCGTTTTCTGTGGCGCACTCGAGACATGGGGCCTGAGTGCGCCAATGATGCTGGTGAGCCTTGTTCGCCTGGACCCCTGGAGCTTGATCAACTCATTTTGGAATGGATTGAACCGTGAAAACTGATTGCATGGGATAAGTAACATTGCATAAGCAACAAAAAAACTATAGAAAATTGGATGATATACCATGATATACCCATATATGTTAGTCAGAATTTGGACGAGATACCGTTTTTTTGGGGGGATGGTCATGAATCTGTTTGACTGTAGAGATTTATAGACTCGTGAGAACAATTCACGTCATGGGATGGATAACCATCGCACAAAAAACATGTAACTAGACCATGGCACAGGGTATAGAAAAAAAGTGGTTCCGACCCGAGCCACTGTTTTCCAGCTTGCTTGGAAAAAATCTCTCAGATGGGTCAGGTGCTTCCTCTACGTCCTCAAAGTTGCTATGGGGTTCACTCCTCAGTGCGGGCTTTCAAGCACTGGGATGGTGTTTTGATACCAATCAACAGAGATGCCATGGAATTTCTTGTGGGATCCGCACAAAATGCCACCATCCCCAAGACAAAAAACAACAGAAGGCATGGGGGTCGCTTGTGCACCTGGTTTTTTTCTCGCTTATGCACCTGAACATCTCCTCATGTCTGTGGAAAGCTACGAAACCCTAGGAATTAGCAGGAAATGGAGCAAGTAGATTTTTTCGCGCTTGTGCACCTGCCTCATTATGCCTGTAGATTTTGGGTCGCTTGGTGCGCCTGCCACATTTGCCTTTGCTTGGGATGGTGGGAAATTGTGGACATCTCTGGGAAAGTAAGTACAAGTTAGATATTTGTCCGCAAGGTAAGACATGTAAAAACAGGAAATGCACGAGATGAAAGCATGAATCTAAGTATGAAATGAAAGAAATAAAGAATGCAACAGTCAATGAAACGGAAGGAAGGAAGGAAGGAAGGAAGGAAGGAATGCCAATTCGAGGACATGAATGACCTGGAATGGAACGGGAGTTGCCACCTCTGTGGATGTCATGATTATGTGGATGCCAACCACGCACATTCGTCCGCCTCTACAGAAGTTAAGGAACGGTCGGTTTCGGTGAATGACACGAGTTGTGATTTCTAGGATGTGAACACCAACGATGTTCCTCAAGAATTAGTTTGCACAGCGTTATATTGAAAGTTGCTATAGGAATCCATAGGACAGATTGGACAGATGCTATTTATTGAGCGGATGTCATATAAACAAACTGGACATGTTGTGAGTCACCTGAAAAAGATTGCATCAAGGTGTCTCTGTGCTGTGGCCGTGAATGTGGGTAATGGCCAGCTATGAAAGTGCATGGAATTCCGGTTTGTTTATTTGACGAGGTGTGGCAGAAATTCCTTTCGGCACCGGAACTTATGAACGCATGGCACCAATTCAGGGCCTGTTAGACATATGTTAATCCTTGCACTTTTAACAAGGTTTTCCCGTATTTCTTATGTCAAGATCGTCAAGATGGTTTTTCTTAAGGGACTGGGATCACTAGTGCACCCGGTTGTTGGTCACTTGTCCATGTTTTCGTCTAGTCTAATGTGTATGTAGTCCATGTATGTCCATGTTAATCCATGTTGACCTGTCCCTATGCCCTACGTCCCCCAATCCCCTGCCCCATTGTCGTGCCCCCACCTGTTCCCATGTCCCGTCCAACGCCCCCACCTGTCCCATATTGACTTGTCCCCATGTCCCATACCCCCCACCTGTCCCCATGTCCCTTGTCCCCCTATCCCCTGACGTGTCGCCAAGTGACTCAAAACAGGTTTTAGTGACTTGTGTAGAAGTTGTCCACGAAGATTGTGTCCCCAAGTCCCCAGGTCCCTTGTCCCCTTGTCCCCCAATAGAAATCCCAATAGGGGTATGCCACTTTGTGTCCTCTAGGTGCGCAAGTGACTCAAAATCCGGGTGCGCAAGTGACTCACCAGTGACCCCAGACCCTCACCAGAATTTGCTGGGATGAACCAAAGAAAATTGGATCCAAGACATCCAACATAGTCCAAGAATGTCAAGCCTGGATGAATCAACCCCGAGGCAACCCTGGGCTCTTTAATTGTGGTACCATTGAAGTATATCTCAGATTATCACTATTTAGGGAGTACCCGCCCAAATTTTCACCCATGGTAGATCTTCAGGGTTGACATTGTATTTGATATTTCCCATAGGCCACCAACTAGCTCCTGTGTTGCCAGTTCTGCATCCTGTTCTCGGCTTTCAAGGCCCATCTTGCAACCTCTTCGTTGGCGCAATTGCTCGCCATGCTGCAAGGAGTGCCCTTCTGGGGCCACTGGCTGTGCCGACCGATGTCGACCGTTTCCCCATCATCCAAGGGTCGTTTCCAAGAAACAACGATGTTCTCCACCATGGGACGGAATGGGTTGTTTCAAGTTGTTTCCCTAAATTTTCAGGTACCAAAGCCATCCGTTTCAGCTGCCATCCATTTGTGACTTGAGCAGAGAGAGCTTCAGCTGTCTTTGTGCCCCAGAGCTTCGCATTTTGCCATGAGGATGGGTCCCATGCATTTGGAGATCTCAGCCTTTTCCTGCTCCAGAGTCTTCAGGTGCACATTTTTTCCGGGTAAAAAAAAGACTGGAGGATGGTCTACCCCACAATTCATGGCTATTTTGAAAGGGACACTTAAAAGCATTGGACTTTGAAGTATTTTTTGGGTATGCTTTCAGACAAAGCTAAGCTTCAATGGCCGAGAAGCTAGACCTAACAAGGCCTTGACGAAGCTCCAGCGGATGCCACAGGTTCTCTGCCAAAAACCCTCAAGCTTCTGAAAAAATCGCTGAAGCTGCTCGGAACCCCAGACAAACAAACCATGGTATGACAGTATGGTGATAGTGGCAATTAGAAATTTCCCATGAATAGAGGTTTCTAGCTGGTAAAATCATCGAAGTAAATGATGGATTTTCCAGCTAGCCACATTTGATTGCTGGAGGGTAAATGTTTACTGATAGGCCGAACTTTGATGCTTTGCCAGACATAAAGAACTGCAAGGCCAAAGTGCTGCTGGAGCATGGAACTCGTCGCGAAGAGCTCAGAGCTTTGGGTGAGCGACGACAAGGGGCGAGGTCCTTGACTTTCGTTCCCTTTCCTTTACACTTCGGTTGACAATTACATTGTGGTTGAGTTTCTGCATCGCATCACTTGAGTTTTTCCATAGTTTTTCTAAGTGTCAGATGTCAGTGCTGATTGGTCTCAGGCGTTTCACGCTTCGTGCCTAGAGGTATGTGTGCCCCTCGGCGATTGGAGCAGGAACCTCTGACCGGTTAACCGGTCGTGATTTCGACCATGCCCAGGTTGAACTTTTATGTGGCGCTGGAACGCATCCTTGGTCCTTTGCAGGTCGGCCCGGTGTGAATTGGTCACTGGTCATGTGATTTTCGTGTGGTTTTCATCAAGGAGAATCTTCATGGCGAAGCACCAAACCACCAAGCACATCCAAGCACTAGGGTTCACCTCTGCGAGCGGCAGGTTGCGGGTCTTGCGTTGTCGGAAGCTGATGGCTGCAGTGCAAAAAACATGTTTCTGCGAGTTGTGTCATGTGTTGTGACTGTGATTTCTCAGTTGCTCTTAGTTCTGGCAAGAGCCGCTCTTGCCTAGGCAAGTTGCACGGCGATTGCAGCAGTGTGTGCCTGGTGATTTAGAAGGTTGCTCTGCTGGAGATAGATATCGTGGGATGCTCAGATGTCATCAGATCTCTTCAAAAAGATCAAAAAGGGGTCAACAGACTCACAATTTCGGTCATTTCTTGAAGCTCAAACGATATCAGTTCCCAGGCGCCACGCTATGCTTGTTGCGGGCCTGTGAAATCGATGTGGCAGAAACGCGGCAACACGTGCCAGAGGCCATGAGTCGTAGCGGCATAGCACTATGGCCCGTTGAATGCAGTTGTCGATGTATGTTGATGTCTTGATCGTACCTCCATGAAGGAAAGGAGTCCAGCACTTCTGTGTTTTTGATGTCTAAGCTCCCTTCTTTTCTTTGGAAGCTCTGTAACTATATCAGTCTCTTGTGTTGGGGTTTTGATTTGCAAGCTTTGCAAGCCATGAGGTAACTGAAACATGGGTTGGCTTTGTTGAAGTGCAGAGCTGATCAGTGGAACTAGGGTCCTTCAATTTCGACTCATCATACCAACCAACTATTGAAGGTGTACATCAGCCATCCCTAGTTTAGTATGCTTAGCGATCATGTTGTTGGTCAATACATTCGGCGTGTTGATATATCCATATTTAGTTGATTGTACGCAGCTTGTTGTGCTGTATCCAAACATTCTGTTGGTCGATCTATTCATCTTTGGTGCTCTATGCATCTCTTAGATTTTTTTTCTGGCATTTCTTTATCAACAACAATGTAGTTGGCTGTAAGTATCAGGATACCTCTATCATCATCCCTGGATTGTTTGGCTTTCCAGCCCCCTAGCCTAAAGATACTCGTATCATCTCGTATCTTGGTCTCAACTTCATCAACATATCCCATATTTAGATATATTTCGCGGATATTTGGCTCATTCTCCCATATGTGCCATGGTCAAAAGTGGGATTCAGATCTTCCCAACTTTTCGCAAGATTCTTTCCAAAAATGGGATGATTAATAAATATTGTCGAATTATTAAATGATTATGGTCAAGTAACATTGATGAATAATTGATTATCTAGACTCAAGTTACATGATCAAATGGGATGTCACATTGCTTTAAATTGATGATTTAAATTCAAGTTACATGGATTTATCATCAATTTAAATCATAAATCAATATGAATCATACGCAACGGACGACCATGGCCGCCATGGCCCAGGCCCTGAAGCTGCTCCTGGACGGAGATGGCAGGCGGAAATTCTCGCCTCATGGTCGTGATGCCATCCGCCGGAGGCACCGAGGGGGTAAATTTGCCCACATTTTGGAGAAACCAAAATGATGGGAAAAATGGGGGAAGGAAACTCACTGCGCTTGATGAACACGCCAGAAAAGTGCTGGAAAAGTCGTTGAGAGTCAAGGGAAAGTGGATGTTGGACGGAGTTTAGGGCCTAGAGTTAGAAGTGTTGAGCTGAAGATGTTTGCAGGTTCAAGATGTTTGAACTTGGTAGCTAATGTCCAACAATGTGAGATGCCCCAATTTAATCCAATTTATGCCTATTTGAATGTGGAAAATCCACCGGAGTCACTGGATCCAGGCATCCTCGGACAAATCCATGGCCAATGTGGTCACCCCACTCTGGAACTTCGCAGGCTAAAGGCATGCTTTGGGGAGCTGAAGCACCTACAGGAGAGGATTCAGTGTTTTTTTATGGACAATTTGCGTCAACTCACTTGGGTGTGTGGGGTATACTATATAGGGATCATATGGCATGATGATAAACTTTTAAATCTTGGGGGTAGCCTACTTTCAGACGAACCCACTTGAGTTCTTGTGGCTTAATTATTGAACACCTCTTGCCTGCCAGCAAATCTGGTCCTTGCCCCCGATGCTCACAGATCTTACAGTTTGCGCAGGACTTGCTTGACCAAACCGAAGAAATGGAATGCGCTGTGTCGACGAAGAAAAACAGGGCATTGTGTGTTGCCACACCAGTGGACATGAATTGATTGTGCCAGCAACAGCGGCTTTGTCCAGGTATCGACTGCCATTGCAGGAAATTGTTTGACCCAGTTCCCTTCCCCGGACAGCCTTGACAATTTTCAATCCCATTGCTAGTGTTTTTTTTCCAAAATGGATCATCATTGATAGAACAGGGTGGTTCAAAGGTTCACTCTAGTACAGTCATTTTGCCCCAAAACAGTGGTGCTTGCCACTGAAAGTCGCATAGGGTTGCAAGCTGACACTTCACATGCGGCATATGGCACATATCAACTATCAAAACATGCCACATCACAGTGCTGAAGTAAGAGCTGCCATTTGCGTAGCCCAATGGCTTGCCGCATTGAAGAACTGGCCGTGCCATGGAGTGCTAGCAAGGACCAAACCCATTCCTGTTGAGATTACTGGGAAATTCGCCATGTTTATTCACCACCATCTCACTGGAGACCGTGCAAAAACTGCAGAAATCTGTGTGGGCAGAAGGAGTTTGGAGCACATGGTGCTTCATGCAGAATTTCAGACAATTCAACCACGTCGTTGCCCAGAATGTTTCAGAATCTTACTTTTTTTCCCCACCTGTCAGGTGAGGGTTTGTTAGATTTTGTGTCAGCTGTCCCGCCGCCTCCTCCGCCTCCTGCTCCTCCACCTCCTCCTCCGCCGGACCTCAGCTGCAAGCGCTACATCGCAGTGTTCCCCGCCGGACCCGAACAGCAAACCCAGGATCAGAGTGTTCCCCGCCGGACATCGACCACAAAGAATCTTCGAAGATATAGCGGCAGATAGAATGCCAGAAAGAATGTCAGAAGATATGCCAGAAAGTACGTTAGAATAGATGCCAGATAGAATGTCAGAATAAATACGACGTATATACTTCCAGATGGTATGTCAGAAGCTATGTTAGGATCATGTTTCACGGTGGGGTTCGCTCGAAGAAAGTATTTTTTCTTTTTCTTTTGACGCACTTGGAAAAAACTTTTTCTTGTCTTCTGTTGGCTGAACGTTTGGATTTTGGGTCCATACATGCAGTGGACATGTTCTTGCTTTTGTAAATCGCCTATACACCAAGTTTCCAGCAATTTCATTCTTGCATGTTCTCTTTGTCACTTCAGGACGCAGCGTCATTTTCTCTTGTCCGCAACATTTTGGTTCGCAAGGCTTGAATTTGCTCTGAAACCAATCTGGATTCCGAATGAAAGGGGCCCTGGGTTGAACTTTCCCATGGGACAAAGTCCGAGGCCCAGGACCATCAGGACCCCGGAGTGAAACCCGAGCAATGGCTGAACAACACTGAGGTATCGATGTTCTTGGGACCTGCGATGGTGCCAAAGGGACAGACGTCTCTTGGATTTTGAACTTGGAATTGATGCTTGCTGGGTATCAATTTCCTATCAATGCTGTCAATGCCCCATAAGTTGATATTGACATGGGGAAATTTGGGGGTGAACCCATGTTCCGACCAAACCGTTGGTTGCCAAGGGTGAGCCTGGTCCAAAACGGAATCAGCCTCACCAAGCAGGCAGGGCATGGGGTCCTGGGGGGACCACAGTCGTCACCATGGTTAACCTATACTAAGTCATGGTCATCCATGACGACTGGATGATGATTTGGGGTACCCCTACTTTAGGAAACGGCCGATTTTTTTTTTCAATTTTTCTGAGGTGATCTTTGGTTTTGTTTTGAACATTACCCGCTGCTGATGTGACATGGCTATGGAAAATGATTAGAATTGCCAATTTATAGATGATTTATCCACTAAAAAGGGTAATTTTCCATAGCTATGTTAAATAACCAAAGGGTATTTCAAACAATTCCAATGGTTTAAACTTAAACTATGTCATTTTCCCCACAAGGATAGACAGAACTTGGGGGTATACACCTGTACTTTGAAGAGCCACAGTTATAGTGCCTGATATCCGAACGAACATGGGGCCTGGGGGTTATCATTGTATGATTATCGCCACTCATTCCCCCAAGTAGATTGATATTATTGCATTTCCATTCATCCATGAATTTCAATGAAGTACTTCATATGTTCATGCACTATTTGACATTGTTAATTATAAATATCGTAATGAACATGTCTTCCTGCTAGTCCCGCCCATGTTTCATTCTTCGATCACATGATTTCCATGGCGGAGGATCTGGCGGATGGGATGAAGATGTGGTCGTTGTCTGCACAGCCCTGGAGGACCGTGGCGGTTTTCGAACGTCGGTCGACAAAGCACCTGTCGAAAGCACTGGAGATTGGAGTTTCATGGATGTTAATGGCAGTTTAGTGGGATGTTGATGGGTATGAATGGGAGTTTAATGGGGCGTTTAATGGGATATCAATGGGTTGCCTGTGAAAACCTCGCGTGGGTCTGGGGTTCTGAAGTGAACTTCGAACAAATATGTTGAATCTGAATGTTCTGGAATCTCGAGGTATTGATTGTTACCCTCTGGTAATCAAATCCATGGCAATTGAAAATCCACCATGTATATATAGCTGTTTTTTCCCTGCTATATACCTCCATTTAAGGGTTTTTTCCCCGAATAAAATCTCCAAGTATAGGTGATTTTCCCATTCAAACCTCCATTTTTCTAGGGGATTTTCCGATTTTTTATCCAGAATTCATGGGTGAATTCCCATTCAAAGCTCCATTTTTCATGGGGACCAGGAGGGTGTGACCAGCATGGTTGCAACGGCCAACCGTGGCGGTGCTCGAATAAGCGATGAGGCCGGGGAGCGGCGTATCAGATGGAGCTTTTCGGGATGAGAGATGGCATATAAAATTGATATTTAATATGACATGATATAATATGTATTCCCTTTTATTATAAATATGTATATACACTGTATTTATACATAATTATATATATATAACGTATCTGCAATTATACATATATATATATATAATGTATATATATATATAACTATATATATATGCATATGTATATGTATATGTATTAGAAGTGCAGTATGGGTACAGATGCATGTGGCTCATAGTCTTGATATGTCTTGATCATCCCCAGCATGGCCAGTCTCCAGAATGGCGGAATCTTGACACAGAGCTGAGGTGCTTCTGAACCACGAGCTTCTGCAATATGCCCGACAGGCTGGATGCTTTCCAGGATTTTGATCAGTGAGAATTTCGTAGAAACCACAGATGAATTTTGGCGATTCACCAGTGTAAGAACGAGGAAAACATAGGGTAAACCAGTGTAAAACAAAGAAAACATAGGGTAAACCACTGTAAAACAAAAAAATAGGGTAACCCAGTGACAACAAATTATCAAACCATATTTTTTTTTAAGGCTGCGTCTCCAACTGGGTGGGTCAATTGACAGGGCAACCTGCGCGGTCTCAGCGATGCTTTGGACAAGGGCGCGTGGACTGAGACAAGACGACCCCTTGCCGCTCGGTGATGCTGCGAAAATGTTACCCCCGTTGGAAAAACAAGACAGCTCAGGGGTTTATGAATCCAGGGTTGATGTATATGATACATTTATATAGTGTAATTTGATATGTTTCTGTGTGTCTGAACATGGGATCGCCCTAATTTGATGGTTTATATTGGTTTCCCTAGAACAATTTATGGCCATTGGTGAGGAAAAGGTGATGATTTTTCACAGCAAGGTGATGAAGCCGCAAAAGCCTGAGCCGGGCAAAAAAGGCGCCATCTGCAGGAAAACCCCCATAGCTGGTGGGGTAAAAACCATGGTTTCCTGTGGATTTTCACTCTAACCAATCCATTGAATTTATTATCGAATTGGGGGGTTTCCCTGTTCGTAATCTTTGATGCTCTATTTTGGCAGATTCAGGGTAACCAGCTTCACACTCCGCAAGTCTTGGGCATAGCCCGCCCAGTGCCAGTCCTCTCAGTCGCTCCGCAGTCGATGACCCACCCACTGTGGGAATGACGCCGATCATGTCAGAATCTCAGGCGCTAAGTCCTTGGATGCCCAAAAAATTGGTGGTTTCCTTGCACGGAAAAGACCGTTAAACATTGTGGTTCCCCGCTGCGGCGCTGCCAACTTTGTTTTTGGCTTTTTACCAAAAATTTCTGGATAAAAAAATGGCCTAACGATGTCATGGTGACATGGTGCATCGCAAAAATGGCATCCGTCATGAGGTTTTCTGCCCAGAAGGGTGTGATCCTCAGCCTCAAGTCAGGTCGTAAGTGTTGCAAAAGCGAAAGACTCGATGGATTTCTGGTGATTTTGTGTACCAAATGATCCCAAATGGGTGTTCCTAGGAATTGGGGTACCTGAAGCGCCTTAAGTCGCCATTGGTTTCCTATGAAAAATGGACGATCATCAATGATGATAGACTTAGATAAGTGGAAACATCCAAGCATTCTCATTATTGTTGGTTACATATACCATTACACCTTCTATATCCCCATCATATCGACATCTTTAGAAAAAAAGAAACCATGTTACCTGCTTTACCGTCCATTTCTGATGCTTAATCAAGCAGATCATATCCCATTTTTTTTTTCCATTCTCGTTGCCCCATCTGTTGGTTTCCCATGATTTCTCCACGGCATCCCCCATCGAATCTACAGAGCCTACAGGCTCTGCGGACTGCGTCCGACGCCTCATTCAAGCCCGGGCGGAGATCAATGCCGCATGGGACCCGGAGAACTTTGTTTCTGGCAGGGCTGGGACGATGGAAGCCGATAGATCTATGGAGATCTCCACTTTTTGTTGAAACCCATGGGAAAATGAGATTTCTCATCAGTTCCAGGATTTTCAGGGAAAGATGTTGGATGTTGTTCCGTTGATATAGGTTGCCTGCCGGTAAAGTGATGAAGTCATGGGACCTTTTCTTTGCCCTTCACTTGTTGTCTTTCCCTTGGTCTGACGATGATACTGATGTCTGTAATAATAATGGATAAATATTTTCAGAAAAATACTGTAAAAAAACAGGTCATTGATTCATGATCTCAGGTCGAAGAAGATGGTTGGAGCGCCCTTCACTTTGCTTCCAAAGAAGGCCACCTGCAGGCGCGACCGTTGGATGCAAAGCAACGCTGGAGTTTTCTCCATGACTGCGACTGTCCTATCTGGATATGACAAACTGCAGCAATTTTGGAGATTTTTCATGACATGATCCAAAAATCATCAAAAAACATCAAAAACCCGACTGGCAGGCGTGCCAAACCCTAATCCAAGCCAAAGCAGATGTTGGGCTGCCACCTCAGGGCTTACTGACAAGGTGTTTCTGACAATGACAAGGCGTCAAGGCGCATATTTTGGAGGGCTCACCCCAGGATGAGTTTTCGAGTGGGTGAGTTCACCGCAGTTGTAAGATGTATAAGTAATGTATAACTAGGGTACATAAGGGAAGTTAATCCAGTAAAACAACTGGGGCGGACCTGAGGTTGAAAAATGCCGACGAAAAAGCTCCTCTGGATGTGGCCGATGAGGACAACGCGGCCTTTCTTTGGAAAACCCATGGTGAAACCCTAGGAAAATGATTTACGTGGGCTTTCCACGTCTATGGAAACGTTTACTGGGGGCTACAATAGTCCTGTTTTTGGATGGGTAAAGCGCTTTAACAAATAAGCAATAGTGGGTCTGGAAATGATTGCTCCTGGCCCAGCAGAAGGCAGAGATTTTGACAATTTTGATACATGGAAAAATTGACAATGGAACATCCAACTCATTCAACCGCCGCAAAAAAAAGTTATGGCGGTGCGAAAAACACAGTAGACCCAGCATGGGTATAGACGGTTAATACCGGACCAAACATATTATATGTAATATATATATATATACATGAAGTATAACATTAGTATATCAATATTGGGGATAACATCTTAGATCTTTTCACATTTTTCTAAACTGTTACTCCCCAGTACTTAATACAAAACTATATATATAAATATATTATATCATATGTACTATATACATATTATATAATATATACTATATACATATTATATATTATATACTATATACATATTTTCATGTATACTATATACATATTATATAATATATACTATATACATTACATATATATATATACTACATACATATCTTTTAATATATATATATACTCTCTCTCTCTATATATATATATACATAAAATGGTACCTGGTAGTTTTGTGAAATTTTGACCCATCCCCACAATGTCCAGGATGGATCCTTCAAGGCCTCCTTAATGGAGCTGGTCAAGGAGAGGCTTGCTGAGGAGGGGCCCGGAAGCCAGGTGGCGCCGAACCGTGCTGGTGCCCACATGGAGTGTTGATTGGCGACACACCTGAAACGTCTCATCAGCTGGAGAGCTCAGAGGAATTTCAGCAGATGTTCCTTTTGGGTGACCCAAAAAACTATGATTAACCATAGCTAATAGTGCTTAATCATGGTTAAGAATGGTTGATATTGGTTAATCATGGTTCATATTGGTTAATAATGCTTAAGAATGGTTCATATGGGTTAATAATGCTTAATTATGGTTCATATGGGTTAATAATGCTTAATTATGGTTGATAATGGTTAATAATGGTTAATAATGCTTAAGAATGGTTTTATTTGGTTCATTAATTGTTAGTAATGGTTAAGAATGGTTTTTTATTGGTTGGTAATGGTTAATAATGGTTAATTATGGTTAAGAATGGTTAATAATGGTTAACATTGGTTCATAATGGTCAAACGTTGGAGAATTGAAACACAAGCTTTTTGATAGAGGCAACGGTCCCAAAATTGTGGTCCCATCTCAACGTCAGCGTCCCTATGTCCACTGGACAGCGCAGGTTTGCGAAGAGGTTTCGCTTGTTTTCCCAGTGGACTAAGGGAAGATCTACAGGAACTAACATTCTAAGGTCGAGTTTTGACACATCTTGAGACCATCAATGGATTGGTCAAAGGGAGCATCTACAAGAGACCAGAGTTGCAGGTCTGCTTTTTTCCTTTCGCTACGATTTTTTTTCCCTGCAGATTTTCCCTGAAAAAACAGTTGTGGGAAATAGCTGGATCTACCCCTTCCGCTGCTGAGTTTTCTCCAGCATGTCTCACCTTCAGCTCGGCCCGGATCCAGATCAAAGTGAGAAGGTTCCGAAATTCCTGAGGGTATGGGCCATGGCCGGGTCAAAGTGATGACCCAAACCATACCCCAAACGCATCCGTTGAAGCCCAATTGGATGAGCCATACCCGAAATATGTCGCGGTATGTCCCAAAACAACAGAAACTGGTCATCACATGCAACCAGATGCCACGCATTTCTTGGAATATCTCACATGGTACCAAAGTCCCACACGCACCCTATGGACCTTGGTTCAGTTTTGGGACATGCCATCGGTGGACCCTTCTCCACTGCACCGTTATTCCGCCAATGTTGAGGAGCGAAGAAAACCGTCTCCGTTCTGGCAAGAACAATCCAACTTGTGAAACGTGCGAGGTAAAAGGCCGGCAGTGCAGATCAATCAGTTCAAGCAGTAATGGATCATTGAAAAGAACGGCAGTCTGTAAAAGTCGCAAGTTCGAGTTTTTGGGAGTCAAACTTTAGCATGCTACAGGGTGCTTGGAAATGATGAAGCTGATATGACTGTGTGCCACATTGGGTCCCAAACAGTGGTATGTAATCGGCTTGTGATACTCCAGGAATGAGGGAGTACCCTGGCCATGGCAAGTTGCCCCATTTATCCAGTAGGGTATCCATGGTTTTTCAGGGATCCAAGATGTGTATTTTCTTACTTGTACTCATTGGATTTAATTGGCAAATAGTGGTGCAAGGGGCGTCCTTCGGTCAAATGCCTGCCCGTGATTCATGCCTATGATCTGTTTGATTCTGAGACCTTTGAACTGAAGGGAGTCCGGCTTCTGTCCATTCACAGTTGTTGGCAAGTTTTGGTGTGAATAGATATGGAGTATACAGGTATACCATTTAGAGGTTTTGCCATATCAGACAAAACCCTTATCATATTGTTGGCTACACATCCCATTGTATCCCATTATATTACATTGCATATTGCATATCCCATTCTATCCCCATTTTATTGTTTGTTTCCGAATTCTTGTCGGTTAAATCCCTGAAAGGTACCCCGAATATCGTATTGCTGGGGATCAACCAGTGCTTGCCCTTTCCGCATTCTAGCTGTCGGGCTTAAGGCTGGAGTCAAAGGCAATGAAAATCTAAATGCTAAGCCATGGGTTAAGGACTCGCACGATCACAAAGCCACACTTTGTGATGGTGGCTCAGAAACTATATCATCATATATCTACATAGAGTTTTGACAAATCCGATATTTTAGCGATGTTACACACCTTTTTTTTTTTATAGGGTTGTCTTGAAATAGGATACCCCAAAATCCAAACCCAATAAAGCATCATTTTACCCATTAATCCAGTGGGTGTTTGGGGGCTGAAAAAAAACAATTTCGGACAATATTAGATGGATGATTTTATATGCAATGAAATCCCATTTATATTCCATTCAATCCCATGAATATCTTGTTAATATCCCATGAAAAATGGATAAACCCTATGAAACCATGGGAAAAATTAATATTGTAGATACAGCTGACTCGGCGCTCCGCGCTTCGCACCCACTTCGTCGCAGTGACGAAGCAGCGCGGTGCTCCGGGCGACAGGGTGGTGATGGAATATCTTTGAAAATCCCATATTCTATATATGTCTTTCCTGGTGTTCCCCCTTAATAGTAAGCACCTCTGAACCATAAAATTTTCGATATGGCTTAAGTCAATTAGATCTTCATAGAATTCCATTGGGTTTGATGAGATTTGATTGCTAAAATCTCATGGGCCCCAAAAGATTCCATTGGATTTGATAAGATTTGCTGGTTAAAATCTCATGGATCCCATAAGATTCTATTGGATTTGAAAAGATTTGATTGTTAAAATCTCATGGATCACTTGAGATTCCAGTGGATTTGATGAGGTTTGATTGTTAAAATAGCATGGGGCCCAAAAGATTCCATTGGGTTTGATGAGATTTGATTGCTAAAATCCAATGGATCCCATTAGATTCCATTGGGTTTGATGAGATTTGATTGCTGAAATTTCATGGGCCCCAGAGGATTCCATTGGATTTGATGAGATTCGATTGCTAAAATCTCATGGATCCCACAAGATTTCATTGGGTTTGATGAGATTTGAATGCTAAAACCTCATGGGTCCCATAAGCTTGCATTGGGTTTGATGAGATTTGTTTGCTAAAATCTCATAAACCCCAAAAGATTCCATTGGATTTGATGAGGTTTGATTGCAACATCTCATGGGCCCCATAAGATTCCATTGGATTTGTTGGATTTGATTGCTAAAATCCGATGGGTCCCATAAGATTCCATTGGATTTGATGAGATTTGATTGCAAAAATCTCATGGATCCCATAAGATTCAATTGGATTTAGTAAGATTTGATTGTTAAAATAGCATGGGGCCCAAAAGATTCCATTGGGTTTGATGAGATTTGGTTGCTAAAATCCAATGGATCCCACAAGATTTCATTGGGTTTGATGAAATTTGAATGCTAAACCTC
>Ga0126342_10010991_pt1 | contig 16180 bp, 12 predicted proteins | sample Cyp1metagenome_FD_92528 | JGI IMG/M metagenome (GOLD analysis project Ga0126342, IMG submission 92528) | Coral microbial communities from Lord Howe Island, Old Settlement Bay, Australia - Cyphastrea 1 metagenome | ecosystem: Host-associated > Invertebrates > Cnidaria > Coral ... | reverse complement strand
AGACAGCAACCTACCCTAAACACAAGCTAAACGCCGCATCGCCACGACTTCCACAAAAGCCTTCCCCCAAGCTAATTTCAAGATTTTTGGGATTTCGCCACGACTTGGGCAGTTGGGAGTATCAAGCTTGACCAATCAACTTTGCATGGATCATATCTTAAAAACGGTCGCGCGCTGATCTTTCACAAGCAACTTCTTCCTTGGAGCTCTACATATTTCACATGAGATTCTTGCTGCTCTTCAGTCTCTAAACGTCTCTAAACATCTCTAAACCGTGACCGCCTGTGATCAATGTTGATTGCAAGCAAGAAACCCATCTGAAGCTGTGACAGGCAGCTGCTCGCCGTCCTCCAAGCACAAAACAGTACAAAACATATTCAAAAACAAATGGGCTTTAGAAATGTGATGAAATGTGCACCGTGTGCACCTTATGGAAGACACATTGCTGTTGCTGAACACGCTCGAGCTGATGATTCGCACCACCTGACCCGAACGTGCTTTTTTGTTTTTGCATTTGTCCTTCCAGGTTTCTGTTCTTCGTTTTTACATGTTTTTACTCTCCAGGGCCATAGGAGGTGCACGTATCAGAGCGCGCACTCCTGATGCATTGGTGCCCTTGGTCTTCGCTGCAGGTGCTGCCGCACCTGGACAATGGAAGGCCAAACCGTTCCTCAAAGCGCATCAACTGAACAAACTTTACTGAACAAATGAGGCAAACACTTTGATTATATTTCTGCCTTGACCTCCTTAAACTCCTTAGCTGATTTACATTTTAAGAAACGTCCTCAAATTCAAGAATTATGTAGGGCTGTAGCTACTGTGCGAGATCTCCGTGTTTGTGTCAATGGAGCCTGCAGCAACCTCTCCTCAACTAGCATCACTTCGCTCCCGACCTTTCGGCAAAACCATGCTTTCAAAACATAACCCTCAAAGGTGCTTGCTCCCTCACTATCAACCATACAATTGAGCAGGCAGTAAGCCAACAGACTAAAACCAGCCACAGCGCAAGTAAGAATATTCTGTGTTGATCTGTGTTACGTGTATTCTTTGCAAACTACCTTTCAAAAGGCTTTCAAACACACACACACACACGGACTGGTATGAAAAACACCTTGCAGCTTCTTCTCTAATTTCGATGATATTTTGACGCGCTTGCAGTGAGATCGTTGCGCAATGTTGCTGGACAGCTGCTCAGAATAGAACAGGTTTTTCCAGTTTTTTTTGTGGGAGAAAGTGTCATTGATGTTTAGTCTCGTTGATTTGCTACAAATACCGGTCAGTATAATGGATCAATTGATGCTAAGATGATAAATCAAGCACAGCAAGCATCACATACAACATAATCATACATAATCAACAGAGGTTGACAAGCAGGTTCTCACCACTGCCTGACGCACACTGAAAAAAGGAAGTTGGCTCGCGGGATATGGGATGATATGGGCCTACTTTGATTTCGAAATATAGAATCTATTAGAACATATAAAATGGTGAACAGTTCTAGGAAAGGTATGTATAACTGTATAACATATTATCAAGCGTGTGACTAGAGACACACAAACACACACACACATACACAAATATCGTCGCACAAGAGTCGGCCTTGACGTACCATCCATTTTGCGAGCAGTGGGGAATCCTCAGCTGCGATTCAGTTGTCTGAGTCTCGTTTGGAAACTTACAACTAGCTCTGACTCTGCGTACACCCTCTCCAACTCACTCACCTCATGTTCTCCAGTCACCCTGCAGCCACAACCCATCACAACCCAGCGTGCCAAAATATGCACCACTTGAAACTGCCTGAGTGCTAAACAGCTCTGGTCCGTCTACAACTAGTCCGATGGCTTTGTCATCACCCTCATCGGAAGAGACCTGCAAGCGCGAGCCGCGAGGACTTGCGCACACAAGCAAAGAGAGTAGAGCGGGTTGTAAAACATGAATCAAGGGTATGCTTTAAAATATTTTAAAATGGTTCTGGTACCTAAACTGTGTCATGCCACTTGCTGCCACTTGCAGCCACTTGCTTTACATGTGCCTGAACCCCACTCCCCTCCACACCTCCACTTGAACACCGATTCGAAGACGGTTGCCTCAGGAGTTTGCCAGCTGGTTTGCCTGGTCTGCATGCTGTCACTGTCACAGCAAGCTTCACCAAGGCTCCCATCACGCAGCATTTCATGCGGAGAAACACAACAAATACTGCAGACCAAGGACCGCTGTCCAACTGCATCCACTGTAGACTTCTTGCATTGAGGACAGCGGCGTCTGGATAGCCAAGATATCCTGGGATCTTGGACATGCTGGGGCGGTGCATGAGGTCTGGACAATGCTAGACGGTATGGTTTCAAAATCTCTCAACTTATCTTGAATCGTTCTTGCCAAAGCATCTTCGCTCACTGGCCTCGTACCCTCCGAAGATCAGAACCTGTGTGGGTGTCAGTGCTTCAAGGAAAATGGTACACCTCATTAGACAAGACTAGAAGAACTCAGGCAGCTCAGGACTGACAACATGTCAATGACTTAATCATATGATTACCATGCAGCAAATCCAAAAGACTGATGTGAAACCCTGGCCTTCCGCAAAAATTGTGCTGTGAAGCTGAAGTGGGGTGCCACATCGTACCGCAACATGCTAGATCATTGCTCTGCATGGCACTTGTCTCAGGCAAAGGCCAAAAGAACATAAACAACGGTAGTCTATCAGTCCAGAGTCTTGCGTGTCCTCCTTTCCCCAGTGCTGCAAAGAAGCCAGATTTCCACCCAGATTGACTGCCGAATGCTGAAGGCGAGGCCTTTAGTTTGGGGCAGAGTTCGCACTGACACAAGCACTGACTGGAAACAGAAGTTTGGCTCCAAGGAGCATGGGATCTAACCCAGTGGTGTGAAGGCGGCTCCACTCAAAGGCACGCAAATTCAAGGAATAGATAGTGCTGTCCTTCCCGGCAGCTGCAAAAATCAGAGAAGTAATGTAATGAACATTGAACATATTGAACTCACACTGTAACGCCGCACAAAAAATAGGATACTGTCAAAACCGGGTCTGAGAGGAATCTGCCGCCAGTCTTCCATTGGCCACCCCCAAAAAGTAAAGCGAAGCGGTCATCACCTCAACTAGAGTCGCTGAATAACGCTGATATAAAGATCATGCCCTGCCATGCCACAACCATCTCGCATCTTGTGATGCATCCAAGCTGCAATTCGTCAGGGTCCTCAATGTGACAGCGGAACTGCCAGGGCACAAGTCCGCGGAAAGGATACAACATTCATCAATCTACTGTTGAATGTTGCAGCAGTGTCCGTCGGGGAACGCGCGTGTTGACTCTTGGTTGCTGACTCCGTTCCAGTGCAACAGCCCAAGGGGATGCAAACTTCTTGTGGAAGAACGATAAAGAACACCAGGTATTTCGGCTACTCATCTCGTCTTTCCTGCTTAATCACTTTCAAGCATCGATCCAAACCGCGCAGGAGGGAGACTTCCGCTTGCCACCACTTCCTCTGTGTGGACAATATCCTGCACAAACTAGTTGGCAGCAAAGCAGCTGCAAACCTGTTTTCAGCCCATACACAAATAGCTTTTGCCAAATGCCGTGGCCGAGACAAAACATGCGAGTCCTGTTGGGCTCGTGATCGGTCAAGCCGCCATAAGTCATTGCAGTATTTGTCCCTTGCAGCTCATCTCACTTGGAATCAAATAGAGTCATCTGAATATCTCTTTTAGATCTTTTAGAATTCAGCCAAAAAGCATTGAATCTCAAGGGGGTCAAGCGCCAAGCAATCAAAAGCAAGAAGAGGGTGCATGAGCTCAGAAGGTGGCCGATCAAATCTGTCAACATGATTTATTATTATTATTTTATTTATTTTATTTATTATTTTCCTTTCATGTCAGTGACTAAACCTGTTCTTTTCACCGAGGCCAGGCTTTGCAGGTACATCTGAATATACGCATACACCTCATACACCCTATGCATCCCGGCAAATCCTCGCACATCCTTGGTGATTCTTGCTTGGCACTGTAGCAGTGGCGGGCTTAACCTAATATATGGTCGTTACCGTCATTTTACCCCTTATGATCGTTGTTGGGCATTGGGAGTGACGTTAAACCCCGACAGCATAGAACTAGACTAATGAAACAGGACTAACATGCTTACGCCGGGAAGGTGCAAGCGCTTCAGGGCTTACTTGGGGGATCACTTTTCTTTGGGGGGGTATTTACTGGGTCAGGAACTCATCTGCGCACTCAGATTTGACTCATCTGCGCGCACTCTTTTTACCCCTTTTTTGACTCATCTGCGCACGCAAATTTGACTCATCTGTACACACAGGTTTGGGGTGCGATCGGGGTTGGGGTTGGGGTGGGGTGCCAATAATGTTCTTTAACTCATGCACACCACACAGGCACTGCACACTGATCATGTCTTGGGTGGGAGTTGGGGTGGGTGGGGTGCTAACAGCGTTGATGTTCACTTGCAAATACAGGCACTGTACACTGAGCATATGGGGTTTCGGTTGGTGTGGGGTCGGGGTGGGGTGGGGTGCCAACAACGTTCATGTTCACTTGCAGACACAGGCACTGCACGCTGATCATATGGTCGGGGTTGTGTTTGGGGTGGTGTGCTAATAACGTGCACGTGCATTTCCACACACACAGGCACTGCACACTGGTCATGAATAAGGTGGAAGAGAGTGCACTAAAGATCACTAAAGTAGGGTAAAGTAGATAGAAATGACAATGTATGATCTAAGACTGGAGAACCCTCGCGTGCAGGGACGAGTCAGAATAGCGCGTGTACAAACGAGTGCGAAAACGCATATACAAACGAGGCACAAACCTTATTACTGTCCCAGAAACGTGCTACTCGTAAAGAGAGCCCCGCGAACCCCTGAAATTCCAAGAAACGTTGGGCCCAAGATGGCCCAAGCCCACTCAAAAAATATAATAGTACATTATATAATAATTCCCAAGGAGAATCTCTATGAACTGCAAGTGAGCCACTGTGAGCTGCGCCCACCCCAAGCATACAAAGCGCCCAAGTGCTCAAAGGAAGCAACGAAGTACCGTGCACTTGGGCATTGGTCAGAACCTTCAGCACTCAGCACATTGACATGGCATTTACAAACAACAATTTCATGAAAATGCTTCCCGCTTGGCAGCTTGACAGTTCCAAAAAAAGGCCATAGACATCAGTTTGCAAACTTACATCTTTTGTATTCTTTTGTGGTTTGCACACATGTCGTGAAATCAAGCGTGTTTTTGCTTTCCGAGGTATGCTGGGGTCGAACTTAGACTCAACCTGTTTCGAAGGGCTCTCCACTCCCATGTGCCAATGTCCAGGGCATAAGCTGTATTGTAGGCCTGCACGTGGTAGATCCGTTTTCGCTACCATTTGCTCCCCAGTGACATCACATGATGCAGATGCAGCATGTCGTTTCGAATCTCCCGCGTGTAATATCTATTCTCAAAACTCAAAACGCGATGAAAATAGTGTCCTGATGTGTCCTGCATTGCTGCAGTTTGAGGGAAACACGCTTTGGCCTGGCCATAGTAGCCTCCACACCAAAACATCCAGCGAGAGTCCAACACTGTGTGGGCTGAAGCATAAGTGTGCGCAGGAGGTGGCAGTGTGCCTGTGCTGCAACTGGCTTCCCTAACACAAGGACAAATTCAAATGATTTCAAATGGGATTCCAAAGTGGGCCACAAAATGAGCGGCCTTTCGGAAGGGTTCGCTCGCCAAACTTAGTTCTGTATCTATATCTTTTATCTGCCTATGCCTTTGGTATATCGGCGCATATTACATTGGACCTTGTGAAAAGGGATCTGAGGTCAGGTCAAGTTGCCAGTTGTTGCTTGGCGAGACCACTGCACTGAAGATATATCGAAAACGTAGAGACCAGGTTGGTTCCAAAAAACTTCCTTCATATTTGACTGGACATTTGTCCATTCGTAACCTCATGATAGGAATGCAAGCATCAAACCCAAACACAAAACTTCCAAGGCTTGTAGGTCAAAGTCATAGGCTTCACTGTCACTCTGCATGTTCTAGCTATAATTATAATATGATAAAACAAGGTAACAAGGACATGACACGATTCATTGCGTTTTCCAAGACGATGCAAGGATTTGGCTCATGAAGTTCGGGAAAAAGGGGCCGCATGGGGCCGCAGTTCTTTTGCGCTCAGGCTGTGTTGCTGACATCTCTATGCAAATACTGAAAGAGGGGATCCCACATTCAAGGATTCAACTATATAATCCCTTTGCTTGTGGAAGCCAGCCACAAAAAATAACCCCTAAACCTTAAGGGAGGTGCAGGCGCGGCTGGCGGCACAAATTCAAGATGCCCCAGGCCAGCAAGCTGGGGACACCAGCAGTGCTGGCTGGGGCACCACACAAACAGGCCCAGCTTGAGGACCAACCATTAAGCAAATTAAGCAAATACCTGGCTCAAAGCCCTTTCTCATACCCTTATCCACATCCTTCCTGGCGAGGGCGGGCGGGCTAACAAAACATGCTCAACCTGCATCACAAAACGCTTCACAACAAGAGGGATCCTCCTTCCCAATCCTAGCGGTTGTGAGGTTCCCAGCCATGCTGTCTTGTTGTGGCCTGACCCCCACTGGTCTATGAGCTGAGTTCCACTTGATCAGTGTACCTTTGCAACATACCGGCCCCTGACACTGATGATGTATATTGATGATTATTGATGTACACATTGTGGCAACCTATCCAACATGCACGCCCGTTGGAAGAACATGTGACGCACGAGCGACATTGATGTGCACATGTACACGAAAGTTGCTGCCCCACCCCACCCACGTGAGTCTGCATCTATTCAAGGCGCTGGAAGAACATGTTACGTGTGAGCATCATTGATGTGCACATGTACATAAACATTAGTGCCGCACCCCATTGCAACCCCACCTCTCATGCAAGGCGTATGCATCTATGAAGGGCGTTGGAAGAACATGTGACGTATGAGCTTCATTGATCTGCACGAACGCAAGCTCCACCCCACAATGACAACAATCAGAGATAACATCCGTTGGAAGCACATGAGTGAACATGTGACTTACGAGTCTTATGAGCATTATTGACGTGCACATGTACATGAATGGTACTGCCCCACCCCACCTCACCCAGTGCATATGCTGTTTTTAGGGGCGGTACAAGATTCCTCTGCAAAAAATCACGAACGTTGGTGGGCCCCCAACACCCATGTCACCTAAAACAAGAATCTATCATCTATAGCTTCTAGGAGCACAATGACACTTCTGTTCAAAGCCCAACCCTTGCATACCTTTTGGGGGGCAAGCCTCGTCCAAAGTGTATATCTCGCCTTGCTGCCTGCGCAGCTCTATGTTGAACAATATCACTGCTAGTGAGTGCGCAACCCTTCTGGAAAGATCCGTCCATATAGAACATAGCAGAGTGAGCCCAGCAGGTCCAAAGTCAACAATCTGGAAGTGGATTATCGTTTTAATTTTTATTTTTTTTGCCGACAATAAACTGCCCTTAGACCTTTTGACAGTGTGTGCTGACACAGCAGCTATAGCAACCGCCACCAACAACACACAAGCGTCCATCTGGTAGAGCTGCTGCAGCTGCACACCAAGACTCGGCTCAGATAAGGAATGGTAGGCAGTACGGAAGTGGTTCCATATGGTGAGATGCTGGTGAAGTAGCGGATGGAAAAATACATACCTCCTGTGGGGGCTACTGCAGACCAAACACTGCAAAGACACCTTACAAGTACCACAACTCACCTCTGGAAAGGGTGTACACACATGAACCTGAAGCAGGTCGCAGGACTCAGAATTGAAAATCGCTTCCTTGTGAACTCCCCTGGGCTTTCCGGAAGGCTACCGTTGGTGTGACAAAGGTCCATTTCAACAGCATCAAGGACCACAGGCTCAACAGTACAGATAGGATTAAAATGTAACACATACTGAAAGCCCCATGTCATACTAAAGCATCTAAAGCAATCTAAATCATCTCAAATCATCCCATAGCCCCATAGCTATTCACGTTCATACAGCGAATTCAATGAGAGGCTGGAGGTGGAGCATCGCCAGGGCCAGCTGCAGGAGGAAACTGCGTCAGTCTGAAATTCCGCAATTGTCGCATCCAAGTCTCCAGATTTGCTGCCTCTAAGGGCCAACACGTGCCATGTTTCTGGGGCGGCTCATTGAAAGTCTGTGAAGGGTTTCAAATGGTTCAAATAGATGGAAATGGCAAACGATGCAAACGATTGCGCCCGGTCAAACTTCCTAGCATTTTGTACAACCCAGGGCCGCAGGGCTGCCATTGTCCGCCTCTTCGAGCTGTGAGTAAAGATCCATCGCTGGTTGAAACCGACGATGAAGGCAAATCTGCAAACAGTGGATCAGCACATCTTGATCCTGAACAGTTCAAAGGGCTGAAGCTGGTCAAAGGGGACAGCACAGTATGCGAAATGTGGTTCAAATATCATGCGCATTTGTATTTGTTGCAGGTGCTGCATTTACATGATTTGTTTTGCTCTTTTTTTGCAGGTGTATTTGTTGCTATTTGATGCTATTTGCATGTGTATTTGTTGTCGTTTGCATCTGCAGTTTTTGCTGTTTGAATTTTGTAGTACCTGTTGCCATTTGCATTTGTATGAACCAGACTTCCAGCATCAGCATCATCCGTGGCCAAGCTTCACCCAGAGGCTGCGAGTCTAGAAGTCTGTGCCTTGGTGATGTCAGGGATGGTGAAGATTGGTGGATGGTGGGATGGTGAGGTATAGACTCTGAAATTTCTTCGACTTTAACATAACTTTAACATAATATAACATAATATAGCTCCTTAATGCTCCTTAGTGGTAGCAACGGCGCTGCAGCTTTTTGACTCATAGCCAAGCCACACTTGCAATGGCTCACTGGGTGGCCAAACTTCGCCAGATCGCTTGCCTCATCAGATTCACGGCAGTTCTGCCCTTGGGTGCTGCCCATTCATGAACACGATCAAACATCTCAAAACCCTCCCATATCTGCAACGAAGTGGCACAAAGTGCAGAAACAAGCCTGAGTCTCCGACACACATTCTTTGGCGTGAGCAATCGGCAATGCAGGTGTCGAGCAAAGGGCAGAATCCTTGTTCAATGATTCAAGTGATTCAAGTGTCGACCTAGCAGCCACTGCTGCTACAGTATGCATCCTGCCATTTCCTTCTATGTCCAAATATTCTACCTATGTACCGGTGTAGTATAATCATGACATGTGATGACTAATAATATCAAGTTCACCCTGTATTGAACAGGTGGATTCGTCACTGGAAGCATGAAGCGCTGTTGTGTCAAATCTTTCCAGAGAACTGCTCTCAAGGTTGCTTCATCGAAGACTGTTGAGCTACCATTACTAGTCACTAGACCTTGCAAGCAGAACATGAAAACGTTGTAGTGCCGCGCTTCCTGGGAAAATTCTGCTTGCATTGACTTCTCCAACCAGGCTTCCGCAGCATCAAACAGCTACTAGAGAGATCTCTCTATAGTGAGAGACCACTATTGTAGAAAATAGTAAGCTAGGCACGTTTGAGAGACCACGTTTGGAATCGTTTGGCTGTTGCTAGGCTAAGGCACTCTTGTGCTAGGCTAAGGCCATACCAAGCCCTTGAAGCCTGAGCCAAGCCCAAGGGCTTGCCGTGATCTGTGAGTTGTGAAGTCAGGAGCAAAGCCGCATTGAACAACATGGAGAATTCGACCTAAACACAGGGATACAAATAGATACAAATAGTACATAATACAAATAGTACATATACAATATTTATATAATATTCTGATATATACATTCTGAACATTCACTGTTGCATTCTTCACATTGCAATCCGAGTTTAACTCTGTTCCTGAGCTTTTGGCACAGGCTAGTGCTCGCAAGGACGGCGCTGGGAGGCTCTCAGCGCCACCACAAATGCAGCGTAGGATGTGAAGCCTACAATACTGCCATGCAAGCCATATCAATTTCATCTACAAAATCATGCACATTTATGTAAATTTTACTGCCGCTGTTTCACTCGCAAACTTTGGGAAACAAGTGGCTGAAAGGATCTGCAAAGCAGCGACTCATTCACTTCGCAGGAGCCGTACTCAGCTTTATACAAAAGCAAGCTAAGGCAACAAAATGAAGTAACCAATATCAACATATAACAACAACACTGCAGCCTTCCGGATCTTCCGGTTTGGTTAAAAGAACCCCCCCGCTGGTTCAATCTTCTGCCTTGTCTCGGGAAGAAGAACGTCCAGGGCATCCATTTGGAGAGTTGGTGGCGCATGTGCTACTGCTACTGAGCTGTTTCGCCTTCACCAACATCTTTTTGCCAATGCTGTTTTTCTTTGTTAACTCTTTTTGGTTGTGGTCTGAAGCAACATCATGAGTGAGACAGGGTCTCACCACAGATTCCTACCATAAAGTTACCATATGGCATAGACGAAGCTGCATCTGTAGAAAACCAGCTGGTCTCAAGAAAACATAACCTATAATAATATATAATATAATATAATATAAATATACTTATACAGAAAGGTAGTGTTTCAGAGCCTGTTTTGTGCATGTCATCCAGAAACCGCCAACTTGCCGACTTGGTTTGAATATGTTTATATATCTTCGAACCATCTGCGTGGGATGTTTGGGGCGGTCTCGTGTGCACTACTGATTTATCATGTCACCCTTTTCGCCGCAAAGGGTCAAAGGGGTCAAAGGGTATGTCTTTATTATAATGATTTATAATGTATACTACGTAACCCTTCAGGTCAAGAGTACAACTATCTACTGTAGAGCTGTTGGACTTGTGCTCACAGCTGCGGCAAATGGATTCTGACGGCTGAGCTGGTTTGTTCAAATCTAAAGCCAATTCGTCTCAGCAAATGACGTGATGATGCTTCGTGCGTGGACTCAAAAATCAGCAAACCTGCCAAATTCTTCTGACTGACCTGTTTTTTCACACTTTCCGAATGTATCTGCGGCCATTTTGGTCAAACGATTCTTTGTCCGAATGAGGTCTGTAATAAGTTTCCGAAATGCCTTCCAGTGATGGGACTGGTTCTGAAAAATTAGGCATTCATGGCATTGAAAAACTCTGACACGAGGCTGTACTACAGTGCTCCGGCAAAATATGCAATCGAACGCAATCCGAGAGCATAGTGAGTTTGCCTGTGCTCTCAGCCTTTTCCGCATTGCCATGCATGGCATAAGTGGCCAAATCTGCCGCCATCTCAATTCTCGATCCAAGAAGGCAAAAAGGCGTTGGCAAATGGCCTTCTTTCAAGCCCTCGTCGCCTCCTGTAGGATCAAATTAGGCCCTGCAAGTTGCAGAGACTGCTGGCTCCAGGGATGACCGAAAAAGAATGCCATACTCTAAAAGTTCGCCACAGCACTACAAAATCTACAAATTGTCTACTCATAATTGTTTCATTTCCAGCAGTACGAAGCGGTCGCGTTTGTACTCGTTCGCTTCAGAAGAGCTCTTGCCGAAGCCAAATCGAACCTCTTTCAAACACTCTTGTCCTGGGCAATCCATGGGTGTTTCTCCCCTGGATTTCCATAATGTCTGGCATGATTGGACAGAAACGCAACATGTAAGAATATATAAGAATAGGCAAACATGGTCAACACATTTCAAAACTATATCGAGATTCTCTAATACATCCCGATATCATTCCTGATATCCTACTCATACTGCTGCAGGAGGAATGCAATAGACGGCATCGTGGCCTGGCAGATTTGAATTAGAAAGTGCTCCCAAAATTCCCAAAGGAATCTTTCGAGTCTGTGTTCAATGTACAAGTGACACTCTTTTAAACCGTCTCAGCAACTGGCACTCCTATGCCAGGTTGCTTAGAGCGTCAATGTGCTAAGAGGTGCGCATCGGTACACAATACCCACTCGGCCAGTGAGATGCAAAACAGTTTCACTGACCACGTGATTTCTAGTGCGTCGTTCGAACCATCATTGACAAACAGGCAACCATAGGCATGCGTAGATTCTGCATGAACAATATTTAAAAATCGTAAACACATGCAAACAATCAACATCAATCAGCAATATTAATCGCCGGGACCAAGGTCATTTACACTTGGATAGATGAGTTTTTTCTATCGCTCTGTGCAGTTCGGAAACGAATTGTAATGGAATGCTTTGAGGTTCGAACCTTGAACGTGCATGGCCACACAGTGGACATTGAACACGCAAAGATTTGCTTCTTTCCCAGCTCAAATGTCTCAGCGGCTGATTAAAAATCCTATATAATGCAAGCCATTCTGTTGCAAGCTCCAGGTCCTCTATGGAATCTATGGCATCATCCTGATTTCGTCTGTTGATCTCAACTCTCCATATGACCACACAATACAACGAATGCACAGAATTGTGTAATTATAACATAGATTCATAGTAGTCCTGCTGAGTAAGTGCCAGGACCTTGCAGGCTGTAATTCTGGGGCATACTACTGTAGCACACTCTGTGGCATGCTTACCCGGGAACTTACCCAGTCCTTGGGCCTCTTCTCTTTACCTTCGTATCCTTCGCCCTCATTCGACCTTTAATCACCCTCAGTCTGTGTACAGATGAAGGCGGCCAAAGCCTGGTCCAAGTTTACCTGGTGTCGCTGCCGATGTTGATGGCCATTTGAAGGGCATCCTATGTCGACCTGATAGCCTATGAGCCTATGATACTTTATGGACAAAGCTGTGGGACACCGGGGGACAGCAAACTCTGGCAGGGTGCTCCGAGCCGCTATACCGCTCATGAAATCATCATCTAAAAAATCACTTGCTGATTTGTTGTAACATCTTGAATGTTGACTCCCGACTTGCCTGTGCCCACTGAATGTGGAATTGGGTTTACCTTTTCTGCCCGACAAAACATCACAAAACCATAGTAGAAATATGCGCAAACACCCCGTGTCGCACACACACCCTTCTTGACTTGGGAAGATCAACAAAGGTATTAGGGAATATAAAGTTTCACCCCCGGAAAAGTTTAGATTCAATTGGGAAGATCAACAAAGGTATCAGGGCATATAAGAGTCCCACCCCCGGAAAACTTTACATTCAATTGGGAAGATCAACAAAAGTATGAGGGCATATAAAAGTCCCACCCCTGGAAAACTTTACATTCAATTGAGAAGATCAACAAAGGTAGTCCGGAATATAAAAGTCCCACCCCCGTTAAACTTTACATTCAATTGAGAAGATCAACAAAGGTATAGCAGTAGGAAATGTAAAAGTTCCACCCCAGACAAACTTTACATTCAATTGAATTGGGAAGATCAACAAAGGCATTAGGCAATATACAAGTCCCAGCCCCATCAAACTTTTCATTCAACTAAGAAGATCAACAAAGGCAGTCGGGAATATAAAAGTCCCACCCCCGTTAAACTTCAACAAAGGTATCAGGGCATATAAGAGTCCCACCCCCGGAAAACTTTACATTCAATTGGGAAGATCAACGAAGGTATGAGGGCATATAAAAAGCCCACCCCTGGAAAACTTTACATTCAATTGAGAAGATCAACAAAGACATGATGATATGATGATATGATGATATGATGATATGATGATGATGATGTTGATGATGATGATGACGACGACGACGACGTGGAACGAACCCGCACGGGTCCCTATGCTGTGCGTTCTGATCTAGAACATCAAGTTAACCATAATACTAAAATATCTTTTTTTTACCACGTTTTCAGCTCATACCAAGAAGGCGGGCCAACAGGCGCGGGCAAGACGAGATGTTTGGCCGTGGAAAAAACGGATCCATACAAATCACTATGCAGTATCAAAAATTGCAATGCTAAGCCAGAGGTACCATGAGGTCAATTGCAGACGAAAGGGTTCGAAACCTCAGGCACGCTGCGCGCATGTCCAAGTATTGATTCCTCACCAGGCATTGATTGCCCAGGCGCTTCAATTCTGTTTTTTCCAGCATGTGTTCCAAGCAACAAACCTCTAAGTACCCAGCCACTCATGCACATCGAAATGGCCTGTTTCGTATCCATTCTTCAAAGCCTTGCCATTCTTCGACATCGCTTGGATCTGAAACAGAGTATAATGCTTTGCAACTCCCTCTCTCTCTCTCTCTCTCTCACACACTGGACTGGTTTTAAGAATCGGAGCTGGTGCCAAATTGGTCGCGTCGAATCGTGCGTAGTTCGTTCTGCAAGGTTTTAACTACTTTTTAACTGAAAGATGATTTGGCAATTTCCTACCTGGTAGGCCTTTTCGAGGCTGTATCCAAGTTGGAAGGTAATGATGTAGTCGAGCACGAACGAGACACAACCCCCAAAACACAGAAAAACCCAAGTTCGTTATGAAATGAGAAATCGGCTAGCCAGGTTTGAGCTTAGTCTGGGAGCTATGTCGAAAAGAATGAACGGGTTGCAGGTACGTCACCAAGCGCCCCTGGTAAGGAGCATATGAGGAGGAGGAGCTTCATTGGATGGAGCCTCATACGTCCTCTCCATCCCCCTGCATTGTTGCATGAAAATGAGCAAACAACCATGCCCTGTGTTAGAATACACACATACACACACGCCCCACTAGGGGGCCAAGCTTGTTATGGCAAAGATGAGCGCATGTTCTTTGTAAAATGGTGCCGTTGCAATCTTACGAATCTGCTCAGAAACACCCCTGTGGACATGTAAGCGCCGGAGTTGCGGCTGTTCTACTCGTCGTTAGCAAAATCACGCAAGCCCATGTTGCACTTGCTTCCGACCTATCCAAGCCAACATATGCAATATCGTCTCAACCCTTTACGTCAGCCATGGCCCGCCAACACCTATAACCTGGAGTGGTGACGCCTAAGCACGCGTGTAGCAAACACCACTGCAAATATACGACAGACGACAATTGACCAACCGACCAGAGTGCCACATTGACAGGTGAGAAAGCGACAAACCGATTTTTTGTTTTGGCACTTATTTTGACCTGTATCGTAGCGCTACCTGCGTCTGCCCAGTGGCCATCAGACCGAGTTTACGCGTCACAGTGTGTAAACAGTATCGGCTAACATCCTAGAGTTTTCGGCTTTACCCAGTGGCCATCAGACTACATGTACGCGTCAAAGCATGTAAATGCTAGACTGACATCCTGGGTTTTTCCGGCTTTGCCCAGCCGCCATCAAGCGGAGTTTACGCATCAAACCATGTAAACACTATAGACTGACATCCTGGGTTTGTGCGGCTTTGCCAAGCCGCCATCAGACAGAGTTAACGGATCGAAACATGTAAAAAGTAGACTGACGTCCTGTTTTTTTTTGCTTTGCCCGGTGGCCATCAGGCGGAGTTTACGCGTCACAACATGTAAGCACTAGACTGCCATCCTGGGTTTCTTCGGCTTTGCCCAGTCGCCATCAGACGGAGTCACAACATCTGAGCGCTATAGGCTGACATCCAGGGTTTTTGCGGCTTTGCCCAAGTCCCCATCAGACAGAGTTTACGCGTCACAGCATGTACACGCTAGACTGACATCGTGGGTTTTTCCGGCTTTGCCCGGTGGCCACCAGATGGGGTTTACGCATCACAACCTGTAACACTAGACTGACATACTGGGTTTTGGACTGACATCCTGTGTTTTCGCGGCTTTGCCCAGTCGCCATCAGACGGAGTGAACGCATCGAAACATGTAAAAAGTTGACTGGCATCCTGGGTTTTTTCGGCTCTGCCCAATGGCCATCAGACTACATGTACGTGCCAGAACATGTAAACACTAGACTGACATCCTGGGTTTTTCGGTTTCGCCCAGTGGCCTTCAGGCTCAGTTGATATGGCGGAACCTGAGAAGGGAGGAACGAAAGCCAGGGGAGTGCGAAGGTGGGTGCGAAGAAGAAGAAGAGGAAGAGGGAGGATTCCTTCCATTTCATCAATTTTTCCAGTGTTTTGCCATGGTGTTACTCGATTTCTCAATCATTACCCTTATGTTACCTCAGTGTGTCTAACGCTTACCCAAATGCACCTCCCACAATCCCTACCGTTGCACCGTATAAACGGTTTTGCTCGTTTCTTCCATGGTTTTATTTCTGTGCTTCTACATGCTTCTACTCCATAGTGGTCACACATCCAAACCGCAGTTTTTCCATTGCTTTTCCATTGTTTCACGCGTGCTTTACGCGATAATGGTCCCACATCGGAGCCTCAATTTTTCCATTGTGTTTCCATCCCATCAATTTCCGT
>Ga0126342_10010990_pt1 | contig 16181 bp, 14 predicted proteins | sample Cyp1metagenome_FD_92528 | JGI IMG/M metagenome (GOLD analysis project Ga0126342, IMG submission 92528) | Coral microbial communities from Lord Howe Island, Old Settlement Bay, Australia - Cyphastrea 1 metagenome | ecosystem: Host-associated > Invertebrates > Cnidaria > Coral ... | reverse complement strand
GATCTGATCAACGAAGAACAAACCCTTCCGCGATTGCTCACTGTGGTACCGCGGTTGCTACGCGATTGGCTGAGCGATTGAGGGCTGTCCGGGAAAAGGTATTTTGGACAACCCCCATATGTCCATATATACACATCATTCTAAGATGTCTGGCAGTTCGTACACTTCCATGGGATCTCAGGCACATCAACTTATCAGAGCATCGAAGCCAACTGGTGGTAACTGGGATCGGGTAGCCACTGTAAAAAGCAGTCTGATTTAAAAACCCACTGTAAAGTATTAGTGCACTTTGATATTGTTTGATTGTTTGGATGACGTCAAAGAATGATAAAAAATGAAAAGTTCAAAGCACTTGAACCTAGAGATACCTAGAGTCTGAATGATCCGAATCCTCTTCCTGAAAGCTACAGTAACTTGATTTTTCGCTCCTACAAAACAGTGACAAGGTATTCAGTTCAGGGTCGCAGTTGTTTCTCGAATATCCCAGTCCCTGTTGGGCGACATGATGAAGGAAGGGGGACGATGGCAATAAGTCGATGAGATTGAGACATATTGAGATATGTATAGAATCGTATATAGATATGTTTCATGATGGACAGACATGTATCCCCAGACATGCAAATCAGCCATTCCTGGCTCCATCTTGCAGTGATCTTGTCAGGAAAAGTACTATGAAGGCCTGCAGGGATCTGCTGATCTACCAGTGTCGATCAAAAGATACAGAAGATATAAATGCAGCACCAAGATCAAGCGCCCTCTTAGTTTCAAAGCAATCCTTAGAACATGTTGGAACTCTTGTTCCGTTTCTTGAGATTTCTATCGATTTGATGTTTTTTTGGATTTTGGAGATGATTTCGGGAGGGTCTTCCTATGGTTTCCCATAGGATGTTGATACTAAGTTTCTGCAGCGGCCAAGATGCCTTTGGACAGGTGCAAGGTTGATCAAGGTTGATTGTTATCCCAACATTGACAAGTGCCCATACTGAATACAGGAAAAGCTTGGGATGCTTTGCTCAAGTAGTTTTATCAATGCTTCCAAAGAAGACATCGTGAGCCACCTTTTCGTGATTTTAACATTTGGCAATTCAGATTCGGTGAATTCAGTTCAGGAATAAACAAACAGCATTGCAAGTAGTTGCGAGTAGACAGAAGAAAGTGTTCAACCAGGTTGTTGCACCTCCCACACTCCACCGCGAGGCATTGATTCCGATGTCTACTTCGAGGAGCTGCAAAAAGCGCAGCTGCCAGAGCTCTCGGCCTTCCGGCTCCCGAGGCATTTCAAACTGGTTTTCGCGCTGTTTATGTACAAGCTGGGGAAGATCCCCACAGAAATATGTTAGCTTTATGTGGGTATGGGTCAATACCTATAGATACATTTTTAATGGGATGAACATCCATAAATCCCAGCTATTTTGGGGTTCACCAGGGGTACCAGGGTTTTGACTCATAGCTTTATGTGTCCATTTAGAGCACGCCTTGAAGGTGAAGGGTTTTTTCCGCAGGCTCCTGATCAGAGTTAAGAAATGCGTTCTGCGGAGCGAGTCATCGAGATCGAAGGCCGGTGTGGCCTACAACCTATTTGGGATGAAATATTTTTACTTGCGGACTGGCTCCATGTTCCCCATGTTCGATGGCTGGAAAGAGTCGTGGTTTGCCTTGTGGTTCCCGGTGCCGAAGCACTTGGAGGGGCAATCTCCTTCCCTCAGTTGTTGCCATGACAAAGATGCCCTGCTACACAGTGGCCGTTTGGCTTTTTAAGTGGTGTTGGCGAGATAAAAGGACTCATACACCAGCTTTCTGTGCTTTTTCAGCCGCAAAAACATGTACTGTACACGTCCTGATTGAACTTGAGATTAGCAGACCCACCATGTTTTTGATATTTTTTGATTTTCCGTTCAAGCCAGCATGACGTCCAGCGTTCAGAACTTTTTTCTGTCACCATGCGTTGCTTCAAGGAGGCTGGCTGCGACAACCAGTGATGTGCAAGGGTTGTTGAAGGGGTGCTGTTAGACTGTGAAAACACTGCTGCCACTTTTTCTCAAACTGCCGCTTTCAAAGGGCTGGCCTACGACGTTGAAATGTGCTACATCGACTATATATTGGTAGTCAAAATTGGGTACCCCAATATAGTGACTGTATCTGGTTTGTGTTACTGGTTTGGATTGGGCTCCCCAGTGCTACGATCATCGCAGTACCCCAATTAATTTGGACGGTGAATCTGTGGTCCCGCGGGCCAATGCCCTCGCGATGATGGCGACTTGGCATCCCCATGCACCTTGGATCAGGCGTGCAGCGTGGGGCAGTTGAGGATGCGACAGGCGACTGGCCATGAACAACAACGGCGCCAGCAAGAAATGCGCAATGCGAAGATGTCCACCATGATTCGAAGTGCTTGAAACATGTTGAAACTTGACCAGTGCGTTGTGGTTAAAGATTCGACCCAGAAACCAAGGCCACACAAACCCGGTGGAAACCCCCAAAGACAGGACTTAAGATGTTGTCGAAGTGGTTTTCCTTGGAACTTGCCAAGGTTTTCTGATGTTTTCTGCAACTTTTGAAGCGATTCTTCTTCCCCGTAAATCAAACTCTGTTTGATTGGTATGTATCGAGCGGGTAGAGAGCTACCAGGTGAGTCCTACAAGTTTTCCTTGCTCCTCAGTGCTGATCAGCGTGCCACGGTAGGTTAGAGAAACTTCATGCCGAAGCAACCGCCAGAGGTTGGTACTGTTGATTTGTCGATGTTTGGCGCGTTCAAGTCTTGTTGGTTATACGGTTACCCTCTGGTAAACTAACAAAAAGCTATTGAAAATTGCCATTTATAGTGGATTTTCCCATGAAAAATGGTGATTTTCCATTGCTATGTTAGTTCACCAGAGGGTATACATGCAATATGGTTGAACATGATAGAATATGCTCAAGAATTGACGGTGTGGGGATTCGTTGACGATTTGACATGGCAGGTTTTTCGCGCGCACCATGATGCACCATGTTTTTGCAAACTATCCTGAACAAACACCAATATTTCCTGCGCAAAATACCATGTTGTCCCAAAATTTGCCACCTTTGTTCTGGAAGATGATTCCCAACAATTGATGTTCTGGAGGGGATTGCTCAACCGACAATAGCAGGACATGCCACAAGATTTGCCAATGAATCCTTCGTGAAAAAAACGGGTATTACCTTGAATTCTTTTGGATATTTAATAGATACGATATATTCACCATCACCATTTTCAATAATTAGGCAGCTTTGTGATCGTTTTCCAGAGCTATGTTAAATTGCCACAATGTATATTTCGCTAAAACCCATGTAATGGGCCTTGCAACCACCAATAGCCAACAACTATCAGGTTCTATCCCATCCCACTGACTGTGTTCTTTTTGGCGCCCAAAGGCTATTCATCTTTAAAGGGGATGGATGGATGATCACTTGGATTTTCTCTAAAGGGGACACTCATTGATTTTTATTGATTCCCCCACATTGACATATATTTACACCGACCAAGGTGGACATATATCTCAGATATGGACATTTATTGCTCCAATCAGCCCCCCAAAAAAATGGGCTTCGCGGCAGTTGCTGGCCTCACCTCCATTAATCTTTTGTCCCCCGCCCAGACGTGCCTTGGACCTGGCCGAAGTGTGGAAATCGCGGCGGGAGTGTGGTCAGAAGAAGGGAATTCATAAAGGCGATATCATCATTCAACAATTGCTGGTTGATGTTTTTCAAGGTATTAGTATGTATATTGTATATATATATGTATTAGTAATAAACTATCAAACTGGTGTGGCCATTTTTGTGGGGGCATATGACGTTTTGAAAGCCTATGTAATTAATTATATGGCTTATGTAGGAGTCTTACTGACCAAAAATGGACCTCAAAAACGCTGCCAGATTGGCCTTCACCCACCTTAGGATTGATTTGAAGGAAAAATTGCAGCCTATATTGCATGGCACATATCATGGTCTCCTGTCGTTTTTCCCTTCAAAGCCTTCAACCAATCGATTACACCCAGTTTTTGAGGATTTTGACCTCTATGACCCTATGACTTTACCAACTGGGATGCTAGTTCCCCTACACAGCAGTCCCGTAGCGTCAGGCTTGGTCTTCCTCTGATTTCACAGTAAGTCCAACCGCAGCCAACACAAACCGGTCAATGGTTGTTCCTTCCGGAAAGCATTGCCCAGGTATCTACCGTAGCTTTGCTGATGTTTGTATCTCATCTAGTCACTAGAGTCGTAATTTGAACTTTGTTTTTTGACCCGCTTTTAGGCGCCATTTTATGATTCATTGTAATCTCATTTCGTGGTTTTACCCAGACTGTTCCCAAGAAATATCGTGATAAAAACTTGGACACCTGTACCTTCTGGTAATTTAACATAGCTATTAAAAATTGCCATTTATAGTGGATTTTCCCATTAAAAAAATGGCGCTTTTCCATAGTCATGTTAGTTTACCAGAGGGTAATTCACAGTTCCCCAGGCACCTATGATTGCCTCACAGATGGAGACACAGATTGCGTCGAGCCCCGAAGGCAGGCAAAAGTTGGATCTATCTTTGGGTAATTTTTTGAGAAACGATCCAGCATCAGTTAGGTCGCAATTTATTTCTGCTTGGTGGTGACTTTAATATCTTTAATGGGATTATATACCAATAATAGTGGTTAATGATGGTTAATGGTTAATAATCACTGGTTGGTGGTGACTGGAGACTTTCCATTCAGTTGGGAATGGAAAAATCGTCCCATTTGACGAACTCCATCATTTTTCAGAGGGGTAGGGCGAAAAACCACCAACCAGATTGAAATCATGTAAAACACAGCCCTGGTTTGGGAAGTTAATTGGGGTTCTCCTTTGCTCCACTACGATTTAAGCGAGTTTTATGGGTTCAGATATGGATCCGAATGGTGCGGCGATGCGGAATTATCATAGTCTCAATTTCCGAAAATCCGAAGAAGATCCAGCCATGACAATTCGCAATTTCCTGGAAATGAGGGAATCAAGTTGATCCAATGTAGTGCAAAAGTTAGATGTGGAGGTTTCATTCCTAGAATATCTCTAAAATGGAGGTAGGTAAGGGTACCCCAAAATCATCTATTTTATAGATTCAATGGATTGGTTTAAGGGAAAATTTACACCGGAAACCAGAGTTATTTTCCCATTAAGATCATGGGGCTTTCCTGGTAAATTTTTCCCTTAATCCAATCCATTGATAGATGGGATTTTCCATGAAATAAACCATCCATTCTTGGGATCCTCCAATGGTGGGAACGGTGGACTTGTCTTGCCCCGAGGAGCTTGGAGTCCACGCCCGCTACGCGGCCGCACCGGGCGCGGCCCATAGCTCCCAAAGCTGAAGGTGGGGTTCCACCCAGGGGGTACCACCGGTTACCATTGAAATAAATGGATCAAGAATCTTGGGTTACCATAAATCACCATAAATCACTATTAAATCACAATGAAATCACCATTTTTGTTGGTTAATGTTGGTTATGTATCACCATGAAATCACCATATGGGTTTGTCTGAAAATGTTGGGTATATTCCCAATGAAATAGCCATTTAAAAACGGGATAATGATCAGCAAAACCATTGGGTAAAAAGGGCTACACTATTTTCAGACACACCCAAATGGACAAGACCAAGAATCTTGGGATACTGGTGGTTTGGAACATTTAATTATTTTTCCATTCAGTTGGGAATGGAAAAATCATCCCAACTGATGAACTCATATGTATTTTTCAGAGGGGTAGGGCTCAACCACCAACCAGGGTATCATGTAAAGATTCGTTTCGGGGGTGTGGTGATCCATGATATCCCAGCAATAGGATCACCGGGCCATGCTGAGGGAAGAGCTTGGTATTTATTCATAAGTCATGGTGGTTTCCTAAGTCATAGGGGTAGCCCCCAAATATCCCAAATCCATTTATAGATGATGGATTTTCCATGAAATCAACATCAATAAACCATCAAAAGCGTTCCATTGGGGTACCCGCATGACTGAGCCAGGAATATGGATGTATCTGGGCTTCTGGAAAATGGATGAAAACGGGAACACCAAACATTATCCACGTATAGGGGATGGTTTATACATTGTACTATGACTATAATATTTTACAATTGTTTTTACCACATTACCCCCCTCGAAAATGGCTGCTTCACCATTGGGATTTACCATGTTTTTACCACCGCTGAAAAATCCAGGCAAATCTTCCTCCAGTGCCGGAAGCTCTGTCAGCAACGCAGAAAAGTTGACGAATGCGCCAAAGTTAAAGCGCAGAGTCAGCACGCAGAAACACTCGAAGCAGGAGATCAATGGATGCACTTTAGTGGAATTTCATGGGATTTGTATAATAGGATTTCATGGGATTTTGGGAGTTTCAGGATGCTTTCAGGGGCTTTTTTTCCAGGTGTAGACCGAATTTTCTTTGCAAGTTGTTCCCGCAACCTGAGTCGCAAAGAGACTTCAATCTTCAGGGAGGAATCCCAAGATGAACCCTGAGCTGTCCACGGTGAGGACTTGCAGACCCAAGCCAGCTCCGAGGTGCCAATGAGACGGGCGTGTTGAGGAATTGATTCATGGGAACATCGATGGGAACATCGATGACATAGACCCAGAGAAGGAAAATTGGAACATATCAGAACCATGTGCCATGCCATGCATTGCCATGCTGCCAGATCTTCAGATCCATTTCAGCTTTGTTTTGATGGAACCTGTGGAACTTCCACACTGCGACTGTGACCAGGATTTTTCGGCCACGTATTGGCAAACGGAAGAGTTGAACGAGTCTGGTGAGGCGCGGTCGGAAATATCCATTGAATTAGCCTCTGGTAAACGTTTACATAGCTATTGAACATGGCCCAGTCGAAATAGTGGATTTACATGGATTTACCCAGCTACAAAATGGTGATTTTCCATAGTTACGTTAGTTTGCCAGAGGGCAGCTTCATGTTTCTTTACTGCGTTCATCCGTAGTTTGTACACTTAAAGATCCTCAGTTGTTGTGACCCTCGCTGCGCAAAAGGAACCACAGATGAGTCAAATTGAGGAACAACTCAATCAAAATCCATTTATCTCTGCAGATGAGACATTTTGAAAGATTGCTGAACCTCGCCAAATATTTAAGTTCTGTTCCGGGTTTTGTTGCATCAATAGAGGTCCTGTACAAAGATTATATCTCAACCCTCAATGAAGTCACATTAAATCTCATATTCTTAGTATTTTCTGATATTCCTTTCCATCCTTATTATATCAGAATATGAGATTATATGGGACTTCATGTCATATCAGAATATCATCCTTATTATATCGGAATATCAATATTGGCATATCATATCCTTATGATATCCCCATGTCATGCCATGAATCACCCAGGAGCCGACCTCGCAACTGGAGATGGAGGTATCGATGGTGAAAAACAGGGGGTACCACCGGTGAGCATTGGAACATAGTTTATATTAGGAACCATGGAATAATCGATGGTTGGTGGTTTGGCACATTTAATATCCTAAACATGCTAACCGGATATCCTAAATGTCCCAATAACCAAGAATCTTGGGATACTGGTGGTTTGGAACCATGGAATAATCGATGGAAAATCATTTATATTAGCCATAGTTTTAAATACCATTATGGCAATGGACAATATTCCATCTATATCCATCTATGATTATATATTATTATGATGATATCTGGTTGGTGGCTTGGAACCATGGAATTTTATGACTTTCCATTCAGTTGGGAATAATCATCATCCCAAGTGACTTTCACTCCATCATTTTTCAGAGGGGTAGGGCTCAAAACCACCAACCGGTGAAACCACCAACCAGGTTTATATTAGCCATACCCTCTGGTAAACGTTTATATAAGTATGGAAAATCATCATTTTTGATAGGCAAATGAGCTATAAATGGGCCATTTTCCAGTTCGCAAACTGTTAGTTTACCAGAGGGTAAGTGATGGTCAGTGCTTAATCCAGAAAATGGACATCAATTCCATTAATTTCGAGGATTATTATGACATGGGTTTTCCGTGACTGATTAATGGATCTGACTTCAGCTCTTGCTTCGCTACCAATGATGGATTGGGGATCATTATGGGTCCCGCAACGTTGTCATCTGTGGCTGGCTCGAAAATCCGGGAACTGGAGGTTTTTTATTGCCATGTGACTGACGAGGGGAACTGTTTTTTTTAAAGGAGAATCCATGAGAATTCCAAGGCACCAAGAAGTGATTTGCCATGTTCAATGGTTTTTGGTTGTGTTTAGATTTGAAGATAGAATCAGCATGGAGGGGAACGCAGTAAAGGGTGAAACGGGTGGTGAAAATGAAATTCTTCCCATGTGCTGCTAGTACCGTAAGTTCTACGGGGTGGCTATGTTCCAACATGTCTGCAAGCCCCTTATGAACCAATATGTTAAACAAAAAGAGGCACAGGAAAGCCACAGAATTTTACAGAAGTTGTTGGATGTTTTTTGGGGATATCATCAAACCACACTGATCAAAAACATAACTGGTTGGTGGTTTGGAACTTTTTTTGTGTTCCATTCAGTTGGGAATTTCATCATCCCAACTGACGAACTCATATTTTTCAGTAGGTCAACCACCAACCAGATAAGAAAACAGAAATATCTTGCTTTTTCCTGTCGATGTTTCTTCGGGTTTCACTCGAGAGGTCGAGGAGTGGGTTTTGGACGAGGAGGCGAAACCGGAGATTTTTGCATCGAGCTTGTTTTGTCATGGCAAGCTCAAAGATGAACAAATTGGAAATATATAGATACCCTCTGGTAATTTAACAAAAAACTATGGAACATCATCATTTATATACATAATTTTCCCATGACTAGCATGGTGGATCTTTCCTGAGTTTTTTGTTCAATTACCAGAGGGTATTAATGTAAATATGATGAAATATATCATGAAAATCATCGTACATAGCATCCTGATCCATCCAATTGTTTCACCCCATGAATCGGATCTGAGTTCAGCCCAGTTGTAGCTGGATTTACCCCGCCATTGCCGAGGTTTGGACATGTTATAAGCCACTTATTATACGATCCTTGGGGTGAACCGCCAGAATTATCGTCTAAATCAGAGGACGAATACCTTGACGTTGGATTTTTGTACTTCGCCTGGCAAAAGTGGGCCATCAATTTCAATCAAATGCACCTGTTTCTGTTGGACACTGCTAGATTGATGCATTGGGTTGGGGGGAAATCTACAACCCAGGTTTCTCCCCTCAAATATCGAGGTTTAGCCCGGTGTTTGCCATGTGTTTTTCCTATTTTCTCCCATGGTTTGTACAATTGTTTTCCCATGTCAGGTACCGTTGCACGAAGCGTTGGCGCAGGATCTGAAGCGACAAGGCGTAGCTCCACTGCTGGGCGATGGCGATGTATGCTATTAATTGTATGAATTCTTCCTACATACATCTATATAATTCTATATACATATGATATAATATATATATATATCCCTAAGCCTCTATGGGCTCTACAGTTGAAGGTTTTGTCCCTGGTAATGAAGGTTTGGTCCCATGTACTGTGTCTGCCAGGGCCTGGGGACCTAGGGGAGAACATCTCGAGGGCCCCGAGGGACTGCAGCTCTGAAGGGTCAACACATAGAAAGAAGAACAATGAAGTCATGTTGTCAGCAATCAATGGATCAATCCCACATCATGAGATTAGCAAAAACCAGATTCAATTGTTCAACTCTTGCCTCACCGGTTCCAGCCCACAGAAATGAGATAAGGATCATGAAAAAATTGGAGAACTTTTTCTTTGAGGGGCTATCCTACATGAAGCTACGGAAAATCAAGTTCAAATACGTTCTATTCTGGAGATGCTTTGGCCACACAAGTGCCCACCCAGCGCTATGGTTTTGCATTCTCTCCCACGGTAGCTCTTGCTACTTTGCTGGATGGCTTGCATTGCATGCCTGCACGCGGCAAACATGGAGGACTGATTCTTGGGAAGTGGGTGCGGCACTCCAGATCATTGATCACGGTGATTCAATAGCACGGAACATACCATAACATACCAGCACATTGGAAAGGGGAATCACAAAATATTTGCCTGATTTTGCCTGCATGATGAAGCAATGCTTGCAAACAACCTCCGTCCTATAGAGTACGTTGTTGCTCAAAAGGGTGGGTGCCAGTTGAAAGCCATGAGCGGCCCAAGCTTGAAGGATGTCATTGGTGCCTTAGCCTATCTATCGATGGTACCTACCACCCACAAGATAGAAATATGTGTTCAATAATTAGATGGTATAGATTATGTCTATGTTTTCCCATGGCTCCCAATTTTCTATCCTTTTGGGGATACTATATTCATAAAACTTGTGAACGATTTTTTTTGAACATGCGCTGTCATGATGATATTGATATATATTCCCATACCTGCCTCAGCTCAGGTGTCATAAAGCTGTCATTGCCAGGCAGCGCTCTCCTGGATTGCGCTCGAACCGAGCCCCCGGGTAACACGATGTTTAAGGACATCAACCCGGTGCGGGTGGGGGTTGCAACAATGGAACAGTACCTTCCTCTGGTTTTGCGGCTCTTTGAGTTGACACCCGAGGGAATCTTGTCATGCGCAAAGGGTGGATTCCAAAAAAAAAAAAGTTCTGCATGTTGGATCCCATGGTAAACATAAACCCGTTAAATAAAAACCACGTAAGTAATTCCAAACCAAACCCTATATATAGTTTATCTGTGGTTTGTTTTTGAAAACGCCATTAAATTTTGAATGGTACCCGTCTTTGGGATTAACAGTACCATTTAACCATGTTTAAGGCACTTCAACAGTAGAGTCCATGAGTGTTAGGGACAGGGATTAGAAAAAAACCAGCAAATTGACAGAATTACCGCTATCATCTTAGGAGAGTACACCTCGACCTGTCTGTCCCAAGCTTTCATGGAGATGGACTCTGAGAGCAAGTTCAACTTGAGCCAGGCCCGGTATCTGAAGGATCGAACCACTTGGGCCAATTCCGAGCCTTGGTTAAATAAATTGGGGTGGATGTGATATGCTTCATGATTAAGAACATATGGGAACCTTTGAGAAATTTTGGCACCCATGATGATGATGATGATATAGAATGTCAAAACCAGCAAAAAGGCCTACAACACTACTGCCTTCTTAGGAGGCCTACTCCCTCTTCAGTTTGCTCTCATATTCCAGACGATACTGGAGGCGTTCATTGAACCGGCGTCATGTTACGGCTGCAACTTGGAAACATCAGAGCGATCGTACACATGTATACATATGATACACATGCATGCACATACCATTTATTTGTACATCAATCTTGATGACTTATAGTTAGTTTGTATACTGTGGATGTTTGTGGAAACCCCATTCCCGCTCTGGTTTCTTGTGATGAGGCAGCAGCCCAACTCCAAGCTGTTTTGCGACCCAATGAGCGGAAGGCCCGACCCACCTGCAAGAAAGGTGCCACGAAGAAGAAGTCACAGCAACCTCATGACACCAACGTGGCAGTCTGGGAAATTTCAGATGGCGAGGTCACGACGTGTAGTTGGGGACCCAATCAGTTTACTGACACTGTCTTAAAATATAATAAAATATAAATGAGGAATTTCAACCAAACTAAAATGGGATTGCATGCACCCATTACATATACTTATGGTCACATGGTATTTCTCCATTGTTTACAATGTTGATCACCGGTTTTCCCTTAAGTATGGGTAGGGGGTAAGTGAACCGGTGGACACCAAGGTGAAGCTGTTGATGACCTACATGATGATGAGCCTGCTGGTGACCTAGATGATGGTGCACCTAAAACTCCAGACCTGGTGGGGGAAGAGGTGGTGATTCTGGGTGGTTCTGACCTGACCCATGCTGATGGAGGGGAAGTAGCGGGGTCTGTGGAAGTTGGTCAACCGCGTTACCATGGTGTTGAACTTCAATGTGGTCCCAGTCCCAAGCCAACTGAACTTGAAGTATCCGATGAATCAGAAAGGATCTTGGATTCTCCCAAACGTGGCTGCTACTGTGACCATGAAATGGGACTTGCAGATAGGCAGCCTGAATCTTTCGAAGACTGGTATCGGTGTGATCATTGCAAAAACGTACAGAAAACAGGGAACCCGGATGAAGTTGAAACCCAAGCTGGTGCTGATGTGGTGCCAGAGGCTGTTGCAAAGCTTATGTCTCAATTTACCATCAGTATGATCACACCTCAAGGTGAAGTGTTTGTTCGAAAAGATGATGGTTTTGAAAAGGCTTCCAGTCCTAGACCAGAGTATCGACGCCTTCGCCCTTTGATCCGTGAACCTGTGGTGGTTGACAGCCCTGAGCCAAGCCCTTCCCGGGGGTATTCTCCTCCTTCACCTTTTGAAGAACATGACCATAGCGCACGCGAAGATTCACATGTTTCTTGTTCGAAACATTCAATGGTTTATCCCATGCATGATCAATTTCCCATTTAGTGTTCAAAAAACATATATATTTTGTTTGGATGAGGCTGATGTCATGATGATCGAAGAGACCGATTCCGATGAAGACGCTTCTGGGTTCCCGGCGTTGAATCCGTTTGGATTTGATTGCTCGGAAGAGGCACCATCCTAGCTGGGCCAATGCATGGGAAGTGGGTAATGTCTATATAGTTTTGTCACGTTACGTTGACATATAACATGTAATGATGAAACCAACATAACAAACATCATTCACATGTTTGGTCTATGTCAGGGGTTGAATGCCCAGTCATACCCATTCTTTAAAGTTTTGAAACATGATGAAACATGTATATTGGAAATGTCAACACCCAACCTTTCCACAATAACCAAAAATCACGTGCACACACACACATGAGATATCTATACATGTGTGCCCCCTCGATCTGACAGCCGTTGCAGGAGGATGCAAGTGCCACCGCTGCTGAGTTGGCTGCTGGTCATGTTACCAATGCCATGGAGGCCTATTTACTCTTCTTGCTTTCCCTGGGCTATTTTTTTATTGTCTGGGCTTGGAGATGTCCATATCATATCACTATTCAAGTTCAACTTCCTTTGCGAGTCCCGTGTATTTATTCCCAAATAAAAAGACTATTATAGCGTCTTTAATATACATTATGGATATATAGTACTTACCCCTGATTGCCGGCCCTTGGAGGACAACCTTGCTGATCGGCCAGTGCCAGTTGCTGATCAGCCAGTTGCTGATCATGCCCGAACTGACACAGAGGACTACTTATTATGATTAAGTTTTTTTTGGCGGGGGGCTCCTGGTGAAGTTTTCGATGCTCAACCATTCAATACGAAATTGGGAATCACAAAACAATTTGAGATAGCCACATTGAGCCACTTGATTGCCAACCGTTGCAGGACCACCCAAGCGCATCTGCTCCCGTTCAAGATTTTGATGACAAGAAGGACTGAAAGAATGGGTAAACCACACATGGCCAATTTCCCGTTGTTCTAGGAAAGACATTGCATATCCGCGATATCTATGGTATGCACAAAATTTACTTTGAGCGTCATGTGAAACCACCATCCCAAATCCACACATTGGGGTTTCCCGCAACCACGGTTCAAACAAATTATGTCGTCGCCTGGCGAGAGGATCCAAATGCTGGAAAATACCCACTTCCAGCTCCACCGGCCTACATGGGAGAGATTGAGAAGGAGGTTTCCTTGATGGCCCCACCAGAGTTTGCTACCCAGGGTGAGGCTGCTGGAAAGACAAGGGGTCGCAAGAAAACTAAAGAAGCTAAGTCCAGACCAAGGGGAAAAACACCTGCAAAGAATCGTCGAAACTCAACACGAGGTGTCGCAAAGGCCAAAGCAAAGGCCAAAGCAAAGGCGAAGTCTAGCAGAGCAAAACCAACCAGGTCAGCTGCAAGCAGCAGCGCGAAAGCGAAAGCAAAGTCCCGAGCCCGAGCGATCCCTGCCCCAGAAGAAGAGCCAGCCATGCCGTCAAGTTCCAACCCGAAAACTGAAAGGAAAAGGGCCTCTAGTGAGAAAACCACTTCTGCAAGCTCCAAGCCCAGGGTTGAAAGGAAGAGCAAGGCCAGCACTACTGTGGAGGAGGAGCCCAGGATCCCCCCACCGCATGTGACGCATAATCACATATACTCTTCGGCCTACCGCCGAGCATTGGCTGCGGACCCAAATGATCCCCCGAAGGCTAGGAAGCTAGCACTTGAGGCAGTTGAATTCTTTAAGAAAACGGGCACTGTCAATGGGCTCTGTGGTCAGTTCAGATCAAAGCCCCGGAAGAGCCGTGGCGCCACTGATAATGAATAGATTCAATAGATGTTGGGTCTTGTCGGACCATGATGTTAGGACTTGCCATGGGGTGTGTCTTAGTGATTCTCGGGATACATGAAAACTCATTCATGCAAAAAAGAAGTTTAGCGAATTGTAGATTCCATGAAGTGTTTTTGAAATATGCGCATCCCCAGTATCTGACACACCTGTGGCTGTGCCACTATGTGCCACTTGCTTTTGCTCGCAATGGTGACTTTCGAACTCGGGCACCATCATTAGGGGATACAATTGATATGCGGCCCGGAGAAAAAATCATTCACGTACATAGATTAAGTTTCAGCAGCTCCCAGAATCTTGCCTGGTTGCATGACATCTGCAGTCCACCATGTAGTAGAAGTGCTGCATGGCATTTAACCTCGCAGTGATTTGGATCCACGTGACGCCCTGTGCTTGTTTGGTCACCACCATGCCACGAACAAAGAGAGTGCAACTTGAATGAACACCAACAGGGCATGTTGACCATTGGAACTGTTGTGAACTTTGAAGTACATTTCCCATTTTGAGGTAATTAATAAATTTAATTTGTAATTCGAAAATTTTTGATTAACTTTCCCCAAAAGACCAGCTAGCTGGCCAAGGTATGGTGATGCGCATGGCGATGAGGAGAGAGCCCAGGTGACAATTCCTCGCGTGATCCCCGTTGGTCCTGTTCATCCCACGGGGCTACCCTTCAGGCTATGGTGTATTATCACCCTTCTTGCTCAGGCCCAATGTATTCAGCTAAATGGGGAAGGGGTCGTGATGTGAGAGATGTCAAAAACTTCTCATGAACAACATATGACCATCAAATCCAAACATATCTAACCCGCATGTTTTTCAACAACCCTCGACTCCCATTTTTTGGTGTGTGGCAGGCATTCGTTCACACTCCCGACAAGTATTCGTGCGTGGATATGTTTGCTGGGAAAGCAAGGATCAGTAAAGCTTTTGCAGAGTCCTACTATGGAACATGCACGCTGGACGTTTCCCGTGATGAAAGTGACGACCCTCAATTGATATGATCCAGACCCTCCAAATACCACCCATATGTGGGGTATATCAAAACATATATTTATAATTCAGGGTACTGTTTTGGTATATACCTTATTTTACTTCATTATTCATGTTGATTATTATGTTGCATTGATAGCTGAGGACCTGATGACACCACTTGGCTTTTGCAGACATCTTATGGCGATTCTTCAGCTTACATCGGCTGGACTTGTGACCATGGGGATACCCTGTTCCACCTGGGTGACCATCAACCGACTCTTGCCAAAATCATGTGTTGTGAGTCAATGGCTAACGGTAGTTTGGGTACTATAAATGGGATTTCTGTGAAGCCGCTATAGTAATAAAGTAATACGATTCAAAACTCGCAATGTATCTAGTAGTTGAGGGGTGAAAGTCATAGTATATTGGGTGGCAATGGGGAGTCTGCCACATGAGATTCCAGCCCAACTTGGAGCCCTTGTTCAGGAATGGTCTTAAATATTGGTAGTTGGTAGTTCTTATGTTAGACAGTTACTTCATGGGATCTTCGTAGAACCCCTGAACTTATCACTTGCATTCATTGGGAATTTGCTTCATTCATGATGCCCATGATCTAGAATTGAACGAACAATGCAACCATGTAAGGGGTTACCATTCATTGTGCATGAGACATGTGGTTTAGAATACCCTGGTATCCAATGTAGTTGCACGTGACGCCTAAGGTGGAACCTCCCGACGAAGCAAAGACGTGCCATTGGGGACGACACTTGTCTGAAGTAATGCCCACATGCAATTATATAATTGAGCCATTAAAAATACCCCTATCCCATCTCATTATACTAGTTGGTTGATAGGTTTCCCTACTATGGGTTATCATAATCCCCAGTAAACCAGGTAGTATAATCCCCTATAGCAATCAATT
>Ga0126342_10010989_pt1 | contig 16181 bp, 12 predicted proteins | sample Cyp1metagenome_FD_92528 | JGI IMG/M metagenome (GOLD analysis project Ga0126342, IMG submission 92528) | Coral microbial communities from Lord Howe Island, Old Settlement Bay, Australia - Cyphastrea 1 metagenome | ecosystem: Host-associated > Invertebrates > Cnidaria > Coral ... | reverse complement strand
TTTCGGTCCATCAGTCGCTTCGCTCTGCCATCCCTGATTCACAACAACCAACCTCTCCTATAGGTTTCCTATTTTTGAAACTTCCGCCACCGCCTTGTGCGGTACTACTGGTAATGGTGAGTAGTTTTCGTTTATGAAATTATGATGACATTGTATATGGATGAATGTTGATGAATATCTAAGTTATAGTGTATTTATGTGAAGGCATAAGAACATAATTATCACTGTCACCCAAAAACAGCATATGAAAGATATATGAATTGTATATCACGCTTAAATATCACCAAACAAATAATATTTAAATGGTATATGCATGGTATATGTACATCTAGCAATAACCTCAACGACAATAGAAACAAATGGCAATCATGATAATGCATGAATATCTAAGCTAGGATATTTGTACAAGGATATCTTAGATATACAAAACTGGGATTATCTACATCTAACTTGGGATATCTATGACTTGCCGGGTTAAAAGGTGGATTTCTAAGAGAAAATATGTAAGAACATGAATATCCATGTTGGTTGAACCCAGGGATATATAAATAACCAATTCAAAACATGATATGTATCTAAAGTGGATATTTTTATATTATTCTATATCTAGAATCTAGACAACTTGGGATGTTTATATTTATTACTTGGAATAATCTATATCTAATAAGGCAGCCTTGGGTGAAATTCGAAAAGATTGAATTCAGTTGGACCCGGAAGCAGCAAACATGAGGTTTCACCACCCAAAATGATGATGATAGCTGTAAAGTTGCGTTTTTTTGCTAAAAGATATGTTTACATGGGCAAATCAATATAGAAACCTCCTAACCAATGCAACAAAAAGTGGAACATTCTACTAAAGTGGGGGTACATTACTTTTCGATCCTTTTTGGGGCAACTATAAATCTACAAAGCATATGGGGGAAAAACTCTGGGACTAGAAATTCACGCATAGAGATTTAACCCATGAAAACTAGGGAACAATCGATCCCTGCTAAATAAACTCGTCCAGAAAGGGATCTCTCCACCGGTGAAAAATCGAAGCGGGGGAAACATTTGTCTTTTGCAATTGGAAAAGCATCCGGAAACCGTAAATTGAAGCAAAACCTGACACACAGGTAGACTTAACCAACAAAACCTGGGGATAATCACTCTTTGTAATGGAAGAAACATCTTCAAATGGGACCTAAACCCAACAGAACCGGAGATTTTTTCTCAAGGTCACTCGGATCAACCGTACGTCACTCGTAATCTGATCCTGCGGTATCTGGAGAATGGAGCCAAAAGAAATGCCTGCCGGCAGGGATTCAAAAAGCAAAAATCAGCCGCGTGTTTCTGGACCTTACAGCACCACTGTCACGGAGGAATCGTCATCCGCTCCTCACTTCTCTTTTTTGTTTTCGATCGCCAGTGTCCTTCTCATGCCGTGGAGGGCCGGTTCTCCTGCAGCTTTCTCGTCGATCACACGAACTTGCTGGGTTGTGAGCTCGATGGTCAAATCGAGATACGCTCTGTACATTTGGCCAGTCGCTTGGGCGAGTTTCGGCCCAAACAGGCTCCCATAGCCCCCCCAGGGGGAGCCGCGCACGACGTTCCCAAATCCCAGGGATGCAGTGATGGTCTCCGACGAGGAATCCCCATCAATCTCGAAGGTGAGCGACGCTGCACGATAAAACGCAACGGCGGCCTTTATGGACGGCGACAGATTGAAGGTCATCGCTTCCCTTCCCAATTCTCTCGCCGCGAACGAGTTGGTGAGCATTCGTAGCCCCGATCAGGCGAGCCAGGTGTCAGCCTGTTGGAGAATGCCCAATGGGCACGGTAAATCGTTCGAGGACAGTGCCTTTGCAATGCTTGGGGTGGGAATATGATCCAAACCCTGCATGGGCCCGTTGGAGAATCATGATTTCGGTAACATGGCTATGACTTGAAATAAAATTCCACCAGTTTCAAACAAGTGGGATATTCACCTGCGGAAAATGCGTGCGAGTTTCATGCAATCAAATTTATTTTTACCTTTTGGGGTTGTAGTCAGTCGATCCCAAATCAGGGTAATTCTTCGTTAGCCAGAGGCATGTTCAAAAAATTGGGAGGCCTACGGACGCGGCACTTGAATCGATTGACAAGTAGGATATCAACAATCGCGGCATCCGGGCGCATTGCCATCCACACAAGGAGCAGTTAAATCAGCAACGGGGAAACAATGCCACAACAAAGTTCGGAGCTAGAACTGACCCCTAAAAAATAGGGGATATCAACCCATTGTCAACCAATCGCCATGTGAGAACTGGCTATTTCTTTAATGTTCAAACATGTCTTGTTTACCTTCTTACTTAGTTAACAGGTTTATGACATGAACAATTTTTTCCACAGTTTTTGGTAGATATTATATATATATAAACTCGGGCAAGTTATAATGATTCACACACCTGAAATAAGGCAATTTTGGGATGATTCCCCTTATTAACCATGATTCCAGTAAGGTCGCAGTGAGGTCGTTATACTTTAACCATGGTTCACAGGGATTTGGTTCCATGCCATTGGCTGTTGGAGCAACTAGGTCTCGTGGGTGATGCCTGATTATGTGTTGAATTTGCCATGAATGGAATCAACGATCTTCTTTTTCTGGGTTTAAGTTAATTCTACTTATAGGCCCAAACTAAAAACCTGGTATTTTTAAAAACACCTTTTTTTTCTGTACCCAGAAAAAAGAAGGTATTGGATTCCGAGGGTATATATATATATACAGTATATACATACTGTTCTTATTCATGGGGTTTTGATGGGTTTTGCTAACACGTTTGGAGGGCACCACCGGCACCAGTAGCTTTTCCATGTGTCCAGCTACGTCGTTGACCATGTTGACCTTCATGGTGGCGCCGTCATCGTTTTCGAAGCGCATGGTCTCCTTAGCGACTCCACGGGAAGCCAAGGTATGGCTTAAAAGGGCGGCCACGAGGAATGCGGTCTGAATGCATGATTTGTCAAAATTTATTTGATATGATTTTTGCAAACGGAACTGAGGGGTTAGTTGAAACCTACCTATATAATACATTTTATTTGGGATGAGCATCCCTAGATCCCCGAACTGCCCCAAAATGGGCCAATTTCTCAAACTGAAGGCTTAGACATACCGTTTTGATGCTTGATGAGAAGTTTTTTGTGGAAGATGAGAATCACATAGCTGCAGGCCACTACCCATAGGATATTGCAGCCCGGAGCCACAAAGAATGCCTGAAACCCCCGAGTGCCCTGTGTTTCGCCATGGAGCCCAAATGGAATCACCGAAAATGAGCCTGGCGACGATCAGGGGAATCCGGGTCCAATTTTTTTTCTCCCACCTCCCCATGAGAATGACAAATATGACAATGAACATTTTTTGGGACGACATGAACGAATCCATCACATCCTCGTCTTAGCCATGATCCATTCATACTTTCATACATTATGTCATGACCGAGGCCTGGTCATGAGATGTGACGCCAGCGTGGAGGAAAACACCGCGGTGCCCAGGGAGGCGTAGTCCCTGCCAGCTGAAGATGATTCCTGTAGATTCCCCCAGTTTTGGAGGATTTACCAATGGGAAAAATCCAACGTCATTTTCAGCAAATCCAAGTTTTTCCCGGTGGGATTCCTTTTTTAGTTGGGATAGAAGATGAAGAAAAGATGGGAATATATATATATATATAATATATATATGTATGTATCTGTATATCTGCACATAGTTTTGTGATATTTGTGCGTGTATATATCAGTTTGTGCACATATGGGCATGGATGATACTTCCAAAACATATCATTCACTTTACAACCCACACAATTTCGAGGGCGAAAACCATCGCCTGGCATCCGATCCGTGGAGTCTCATAGCACCGTGAATGATTCAAGGGTTTTTTGAAGGCTTTAAAAGTATACTATATAAGTATATCCTGTATCATATCTGTATCATACTATAATATACCATAATATACTATATCTATCTAATTCATTCGAATTCTATTTCATCGATTTCTTTCCATGTATCACATCCGATGGAGAACTTCAGCTGTAAAAAGCCACCTGGTCATAATCGGGGACTCGCTGGGCATCATGGCAACGTGGTGGACAGCCCAACGGATGGGAGCTGTGGCTCAAAGTGTAATAGGTCAAGGTCAGTAATAGGTCATGATCATAGTAAATAAATTGTAAAATAAGAGTGCCAGTTATTTTAGGTACATTTTGTAGGACACCCCCATATTTCATGGTAAACACCATGATTTTGGGTAGTTTTTGTCTTCAAAGAATCCATGAATTCGTCTCATTCTCCAGCATTTTTGCTTGTTTCAAGGCCGTGAAATCGACTGATGTTGGGCACACGGCTGCGGAACACGGCGTCGTTTGTTTTGAGTCTTGCCGCTCGAGCCGGGAACAAGCACCAAAAAGGGGCACAGCTGCACTGGTCCCCTTTTTTCACGGCCGCGCCGCGGGGGTGATCCGCTCCGTCTGTTCGTGCGCCGTGGCGCCGGAGCAGTGAAACGATTCTCTCATCCGCTCCCTCGAAAGTACCCTCTGATGGTTTCAGCCTCAGGAGCCTGGCCGAGAGCTGAATCATCAATGGGATTTGTTTCAAAGGATGAATGGATATCTCTGGTTGGTGGTATACCTGCCCCTCTGAAAAATATGAGTTTGTCAGTTGGGATGATGAAATTCCCAATATATGGAAAGTCATAATCCAGCCATGTTCCAAACCACCAACCAGATATGAATTGGCAGCACATAAGCAGGTGCCCCAAAGCAGGGCCACAAGCCGAGTTGGGTTCCAGAAATGGCCATGATCTGGTGTCCCTCAAGAGTTTCCAGGGGTGAGAAAAATGATAAATAAACATTCCTGAACTTCCTTTGGAGAAGCCTCCGTTAAGATTTTTATAAACATTATGTAATTTTTCAAGATTTTAGCAAAATTCCTGATAAATCACCATTAGATAAATAAACATTACAAATTGGTGAATCAAATGGATTTTCTGGCCGTGCCTGATAACCTGGGTTGCAACGGCCAGGTTTGTCCTGTTGAATCAGCCATTGCCGGGACCAAACCTCCTGCAAACTCGAAAATCGGATGTGCTTCCCGGAAATGTGGTTGCCAAAGGAAACTGGGGTTTGTCCCTTGTAGGACTGGCTGATCGAGCTGTTAACTTATTAGTTGCATGGCACCTGGAATGCACATCCGAATCCACATCCAAATGCCACGCAAACATTCATGACGCTGCGTGAATCGTCGACGTGCGTCAACAGTGCGTGCCCGCGCACGCAAGTGCACTATTAAAACTTTCGAAGATCTTTGATTTCAATCAGCAGTTGCATATTGAGATCCTGAACGTCCGGGTGAAAATGGGGCATTCCTTGGGATTGAGGCGCTACTTTTCTGAGGTATGCCAATTTCATTCATTGCGATCCGAAGACTTGTTGCTATTAAAAATGGGCATATGACTAACAATATACAAATGGCAGGTTAAAACCTACTACCCTCAGGTAATCCAACATGGCCGCTTGCTGCGCGTCAATTTCATGTGGAAAATCATCGCTCTTCTCCATGACAACTTTCATTGTCAAAGGGAAAGTGACGAGCAACGTAAGTGGCCACGGTTCAGTCATATGGACCTAACATGACTTCACCCAATTCTGGTTGGTGGTATACCTGCCCCTCTGAAAAATATGGAAGTCAAATGGGATTATTGTTCCCAATAGATGGAAAGTCATAAAAGCCATGTTTCAAAGAATGTTGGTGAATGATCGTTGATAATTGGTTCCAAACCACCAATCAGCAATTCTGGAACCTAACATGACCTAATGTCCGCTGACGAAATCTGCAAAAAAATCCGAAGATTTCCAGGAAAAAACATCACCTCACCAAGGTATCTCCGGTTTTTTGTTGCGGAAGGTACCGCCCAATGATAGAGGCTTCGCACCCCGTAACAAACTACAGAGCTTATCCATACCCATGAATAACTATTCCTGGTAAACTCAGGATGAACATCGATTAACATCGATTAGCTATCGCAAAATCAGCCTTTCCCTGCATTTTCCATCCGATTTTTGTCCTTGGATCCCCACGTCCCACGGCAGTTCCAGCGTGTCCTCGCTCTCGGCGCTACTGTCGCTGTCGCCGCCACTGTCCGGCAGCTGCATCTGGGCCGACAAGCGGCCCAGCAGAAGACCACTCTCAGCACCGGGGCAGAAGAACTTCACCTGGGGTTTCCATCAGTGGTGGTACCCCCATAGCTGGATGGTTTACTTCATGGAAAATACCATTGAAGTGGATGATTTGGGGGTACCCCTATTTCAGGAAACCTCCATATGATCAAAATCTAAGAACAATAAAAGCAATAAAACATAATAGAATAGTGCTGCTGCTGCTTCTGCTCCTACTACTACTACTACTGCTACTACTGCTAGTACTGCTGCTACTACTACTACTGCTACTACCCCAACTACAACTACTACTACTACTACTACTACCACTACCTGGTAATATGATGGTAATAGCAATTAATAATAGTAAAAAAGGAGGAATGGATAGGAATGGTAATATAATGCACGTAGAATATGTAGAATACTGATGATGGCAATATCATGTTACTGGTATGATTACTATATTGGCATGTTACAACGAATGTAAAATTACAATACATATGTTATGGTGTATAAATTGTAATCTATTGCTAATAACTGAAAGATAATGTAATGATCATACACTAGTAATACTTCTATCAGAAATACTAATAATGATAGTTAATATAGTGATTATGGCACTGATTGCAATAATAAAGGATATATAATAGTAATAACTATTATAATGTTAACATATTAGCGATGGGTAAATAAGAAAAATAATGAACAACACATACATGGTTTCAGATGAAATTTTAATAGGTATGATGGCAATGGTATCAAAGGGTGATCATAAGATCATAGACTTGTAAGGCTGATCATTATTGCAGGTACAAGTCGATGTTCCCCTGGTAATTATAACGGACATAGAATTATACCTGCCATTCCTCTGGGAATGCCCAAATTACTGTTGTAATGGGCACATAGCAATATTGAATGTGGCCAAAAGCTGATATGCACAATTGCCAGTACCATTGTGATGGGTATAGTTGTAGTATTAGTTGTAGTATAACATAGCTGAGTTGCCCAATGAACTTCAATGGAACATATTTTATCTGCCATTCTGTGCAACAATGTAAGGTATATCTTTGCTGTTCTTAAACTTTAGCATATATATAGATACAAATGAATTGTAGAAGAGCGCAAAAGATGTGGATGATCAATCAGAATATTGGTAGATAACACCAGGAATATCAGGGCCGGTACGGGCAGTTTTATCCAAAGTTGTAAAGAACTAAGCATAGTCACTGAAATATAGCAAATATCATGCATTATATGTTTGAAAACAATGTGGTACATATGTGTAGTGGGAATCAATTCGCATGGTAAGGGTGTAAATAATGGACATGTCACTGGTCTGTGCTGGGCAAATGGCTCCTCAGGTATGTTGTTTGTTTAAGTTCCCACTAATTATCGCCAGGGATATAAATGTATAAACCTAATAATGGGTTAATCTGTAATTTATAACTGTAGATGAATCTCCGTCATAATTCCAACCGTTTTCGGTTTTATAAAAGAACTCGCAGTAGCTCTCGGTTGGGGGCCCATCGTCATAATTCCAACCGTTATTGGGTTTATAAAAGAACTCGCAGTAGCTCTCGGTTGGGGGCCCATCCTGCAAACATGGGCGTGAGAGCAAGGGGGCTATAGAAAGAATACTTGGTAATGAATGCTATCCACTAAAATTTGATGTTCCTTTTGTTCCAGGGGTTGCTGTGCAACCAGGGTTTTGAAGGAACAAGCTGTAACTTTCACTATCATGCCACAACAACAGTGAGCCAGCGCTGCCAGCAACAACATTGAGCCAATGCTGCCAGCAACAACATTGAGCCAATGCTGCCAGCAACAAGATTGAGCCAATGCTGCTAGCAACAACATTGAGCCAATGCTGCCAGCAACAGCATTGAGCCAATGCCGCGAGCAACAGTGAGCCAGCGCCAACATTGAACCAGTGCTGTCGCAGCAACTTTCATTGAGCCAAGAGCCAATGCTCGAAACGACAGAACCGGTGGGTCTCCAGAAAAAATGGGATAGATAAAAGTGGTTGGTGTAAAAACAGTTGTCATAAACAATGGTATACTATATATATATAATAATGATATATAATAATAATTTATAAGAATAATATAGAATAATAACATATTGTCACACAATGATCATAAATGAAATAACATACTGTGGTCATTGATCAATAGTTTTGATGACAAGGACGGCTCAACGGCTGTTGCTGCTGACAGCATTGGCTCAATGGTTGTTGTGACAGTTATGGCTCAATGATTGTTGTGACAGTTTTGGCTCAATGGTTGTTGTTGTGACACCATTGGCTCAATGAATGTTGTTGTGACAGCAGTGGCTCTCAATGAATGAATGTTGTTGTGACAGCACTGGCTGTGATGACTGGATGACTGTTTGCTCAAAACCCTGGTTGCACAGCAACACCCGGAACAAAAGGAACAAAGAATTAAAATACATTGGGCATGACAAAAAGGTATATCTCTGGTTGGTGGTTGAGCCACCCCTCTGAAAAATATGATAGTCAGTTGGGATGATTATTCCCAATATATGGAAAAATAAAAGCCATGTTCCAAACCACCAACCAGCCATCACCCTCTGTTAAACTAACATAACTATGGAAAATCACCATGCTATTAATGGGTAAACCCACTATAAACAATAAGTGATCTATGTTCAAACTGTGTCTCGCGGTGATCTGGGCCAACTGTTACCGTTTGAGGAGATGACCTCCCAAAACACCCAATTTCATGGTGAGGTGAACAAGGTCAGCGAGGAAAAATCAAGGACCCGAAATTTTCGTGATCCTGATCTGACAAGCTGATGATTCCCCCAGCTGAGGAAATGGCTTACAACTGGCTGATTCACTGAGTTCAGAAAGTCATTTGCAAATTGGGAAATGGATGGATATATAGACCATATATCCATGAATAGCTTCTAGTAAGCCCTTGAAGAAAAATCGACACGTCAATTCTCACCATTTCATCCGGGATTTTCCCACTTGTTCTGCATCTTGTTGGGTCATCGCCAAAGGTACAGCGGGCAACTCATGGACGAAGCTGCGGCCGCAGTAGTGGGCGTTCACATGGTCCTGTGGCTGTTCCGAATTTCTTTGAAAGGTATGAGGAACCAATGTTGGAAACCCAATTATATAATCTTATTTGGGATATCTGCATGAAACTAATGTTGGGAACTCTTATGTGGGATATCTGGATGAATATTGGATACATAGTGGGAGAAAACTTCATAATTGTGGCATAACTATAAGTCATACTAGTAACCATCCCCAAGGTTTATTTCATTCTGTGCCCCTAGAAATGTGATGATGTAAAATGACCCCCCAAATGGTTGGCTAATAGTTCAGCAATAGATCGTTGAATTCGATGATTTACGATAGATGCCAGGGTTGGTGATATACCTACACCCCTGAAAAATATGAGTCCGATTGGATCACCAGTATAATATGGGAATATCATGCACCGATAGATGGGAATAGGGTGATATAATCCTACCCCCTGATCAAATAGACACACCGAAAAAATGGTCCCAAAAAAATGTCGTGAAAAATACCCCGTTGAAACCCATGGTTTTCTGGTGTTTAATATTAGCATGGCAGGGTATGGGGTAGATATCAAGGGAAGATCATAAGAACATCACAGGGGCTTCTTGTGGGTGTGTCTGAAAATGGATGCCTTCAAACCTGGCAGCAAAATAGGAAACTGATGATAAAGCAATGAATCAGTGGTAGCCGGTAGCCTATTTTCAGACAAACCCATATGTGTTATATTAGATTTCATGAATCTAAGCCATTATATACCCTCTGGCAAGCTATATAACATAACTATGGAAAATCACCATTTTCAATGGGTAAATCAACTATTTCTATGATTCTATGGTCATTTTATGATGGAATTTTAGGAGCACCATTTAGTGCGATGATTTTCCCAGCAAACCTCATTTAGTTCAGGGATTTCCCAGCCACGTTTGATGACACCACACGCTATAGCAGCTATAGCACCATCTGTAAATCCAATTAGCAGTAGGAATAGCAACATGAATGATGCACATGAGAAGTAACAGTAGTTCAAGAGTATACCCTGTTCATATAACTGGAACTATTTCGACCATCGTAGTTACTATTGCTATCAATAACTGACAATAGAAACTAGCAATTGTGATATTCATAACTAATTATAAGTAAATAAGTGAAACTAACCAATTAAGATCCATACTATCAATTATAAATTATAAGGTTAATATTGAATTTCAGGGATCAGTGGCTTCTACCCTAAAACTTGCTTAATGTACTATTCACATTTTTTCTATTCAAAACATGGTTATGTGAATTTTGGGTTAATAGTTAACATACTTTAACTAAAATCCTACTACTGTAGAAATACTATGATGTTGATCTGAACGTTGTAATTTCTAAAAAACCGCATTATTGACACATACTATTCACAATACCCTCTGGTAAACGTTTACATAGCTATTGAAAATCACCATGCTATTAATGGGCAAATCAACTATTTCTATGGGTCATTTTCAATAGCTTTTTGTTAGTCATTAATTGAGGGTAACTGATCGCTTCCAAGCCCCAGCATCCTGAACCCAGATGTGCACTTGTTGACGACAGCTGGGCTCAACCTGGCAACTTTTTTTTGGTGGATGTTCCCTAGTTATAGGGGAAATACGAGGAACTTCATCTGTTATGGTGGGAATATGTGGGTCATGCCGTGTTTTGCTTGATGGTTTGCTATGTGAACTCACCATTTTGAATAGGACATTCATGGGAATATCATAATTTTTGGATGGGGACTGCTCCGCGTAATCCCACTTATATAGTTGTGGCAAACGACAAATGACTGGTAGCCATTGGGGATGGTGATCGAGGGACAGGCACATTCCACTGCAGTCCCAGCCACCCATTCCAGGAGGTTGGGAAGTTTCTCTTGCCTCACGACAGGTGCGGTGCCCTCCTGCTTTAACTGGGAAATTCCCGCACTAAATGGAGGTTTCAATGGGAAAACAACATCAGAAAATATGGCAAATATGAGAGCATGAGCATCATGGAACATCCGTTATAGATGGAGATCTTAAATCAGTAATCATCTCTAAGTGGGGGAATTTTCCAGCAAGCCATATTTGGTTGACGGAGGGGAATGTTTTTTGCCGCCCTTTTAAGCAAGAAGGGATCTGAAGCAATCAAAGTGGGTTGCTTATTATCCTAGATACCATCTGGAAATTAAATCTCGGATGACACATCCAAATCTTTGAGACTTAATGGAGGCTCTTTTTGCTAAACCAGCTTCGATTGCCCGGGGAAGATCGAACCGGGCTGGTTTCATGTGGCTTCAGGGCTAAGAGATGCCTTCCCAGATGTGACCAGAAACACGACTAGACTGGACTACACGGTCGCAAGCCCCCCAAATCACCAGAAGCAAACGCTTTCTTCAGATCCTCTCAATATCAGTCACATTGAACTTCTTGCAATTTCACTCAACTCCTTGAGTTTCAAGATCAACCCTCCCATCTTTCACAACTCTTCCATGTTCACCAATGGGCCAAAATCGGGTGTCCCAAGATTCGAAAGTTGACGACACAGAAGTCGAAACTTTCTGATCTTCTCGGTCTAAACTCATGACCCACACCACAATCACTGGTGAAACATCCATTCTTCGTGGGTCAAATCCCTTTGGTTTTGGTGAATAAGATCCCCAATTTACTTGCTAAGTAGGCGGATCCTCACCAGTTGCTAAATAGTTGGCTTACCCTCTGGTAAACTAACATAACCATGGAAAATCACCATTTTCAACGGGAAAATCAGCTATAAATCGCCATTTTCAATAGCAAACTGTTAAATTACCAGAGGGTACCCCTTAGGCTATCCCCATCAAATCACCGTTTTTCATGGTGAACTCGTCCACCGTTCTGAACACGTCTCGGCGCCGTGTTTGAGAGACGTCCACGAAGTCAAAACTGGCGGACTTGACCCAAAAACCTGGCGGATGTTTGGATTCGCCACCGGGGGGATGAAGAGAATGTTCTTTCTTTTTTCTAGAGATATAACAAAATGGTTGATTTACCCACTAAAAATGGTGATTTTCTACAGCTATGTAAACGTTTACCAGAGGGTATATGAACCATCTTTTTGTTAGAGATAGAATAAGTTATATACTGGTTGGTGGTTGAGCCACCCCTCTGAAAAATGATGGAGTTCGTCAGTTGGGATGATGAAATTCCTAATATGGAAAAATAATGAAAAATAAAAAATGTATCTGTCAAACCACGAACCAGTATAGTTAGTAACAAACAATTTATATCGTTAATAGTTGTATAGTTTATATAGTTGTAAAGTTATAGACGATATTAGTTTGTTTCTATATACCCCAAAATGATGAAGAACAGTTACAATCCGAAGCTTAATAGTTTGTAATTGTGAACACGGTTAAGAAAAACCACCAGGAAAAAGACAATTTTCCTGTATCTACCATCTTGGATATTATATGGGTAATCACTAGCTACAAAATAGTCTAGTTAACTTATAAATCATATTTCACCATCTTGAAAAGCCTGAAATAAGGCCATTTGGGGATGATTCCTAATATTCCAATGACGTCAAGACGTGAGGTCATTCGAAATCATCCAGAGTTATCTTATTTAGCTGACTTTTCTTAACCATTAAAACCAATATAAATCAATATACAAATCATATGAATCCTGGTGGATAATTTGGATCAATTCCATATCCTACAATGTGGGGCCCCCCAAGATAGCTAAGTTGGTTTATGAACCCCATGATAACTATAGTTATTTGCGCACCATAAACCATAGTGAAATGGAAGTTATTTACCCACCAACTGAACGCTATCTTGGGGGCCCCATATCCAACAGTCGTTTCATGTCGTGAAACAACCAACCGTTCGCTCGCCGGATTCGGGGCCCTCGGCGCCCCGAAACCGGGGAAATCGCCGCCTGATTCCGGCGCCATGGCATCCACCAGAAGCCGCGCGCCAGAAATCTCCTCCAAATCCCTGGAAGCCAGGAATTTCCGGTCTTTTGGTACCTATCATTTGTTATGTCACTTATTAATACTTATTACTGTTGGTTAAAAAAATGGATTTATAAATGGTCATAGAAATGGTTGATTTACCCACTAAAATTGTGATTTTCTACAGCTATGTAAACGTTTAAGAGGGTATATGAACAATTATCTGGTTGGTGGTTGAGCCACCCCTCTGAAAAATATTGGTTGGGATGATGAAATTCCCAACTGAATGGAAACATAAAATTGATGTTCCAAACCACCAATCAGAATTTGTTTTGTCGCTTATTAATATCATTGGATTGGTTTAAGGGAAAATTTACAGGAAACCATGTTTTTTACTTTTAAATGTGGGGGTGTCCTTGAATTTTTTCCGTAAACCAATCCAATGATAATATTTATTACTGTTAGTAATAGTATGGGATTTATTACTGTTATGTCAATTATGCTTCTAATTATAATATGTTTTTATTATAGTGAATAGTTGGAATTTTATTCATAGTACTAGAGACGATACTAACATAGGTACAGTATATTCCAACTATGGTCGATATGGGATTTAGGTGATATACCCACCGGTAGTCAACGTGGCTAGCTGGGAAATCCCCGGTAAATGGAGGTTTGAATGGGAACATCAGCTATAAAAGGTGGAATTTCTATTGCCTTTTCTATTGCCATGTTTGATTAATTGGGGGTATTATGGGGTATTACCTTGCTGTCATGTCCCTTGGTGCCCTTGCGTGGCGGCCTGCAATCCCAGACAGGCTGGGTGCCAAGATTGGATGTCCGTTGATGTCCGTTGAACTGCAATAGCTGTTGTATGCTGTGGCAAATGCTCGGCGAAATGAGCCATGCTTTGGGCCCCTTGGTTCTTTCACATTCTTGAGCCATTCGCAATGGTTGGCCCAATCTTGTATGGCCTGGCTTGACTCAGTACGCAGGTGCTTCGGTCGTATGGGTTGGACGTATGTGTGAGCACCTTCAAGTTGGACTGGCATCCTGGTAGCGGCTCCGGGGCTTTCACAGTCCATGCTATGAAAATCACCTGAAATGCGAAATGTTGGGTCAGGAACAGTAGCTGCTAAGCTTTAGCCAAACCAGATGGGGCAGAATCCGTGCTCTCCCAAGATGGAGCGAATGGTAACGTCTGGGATATCAGTTTGGACCAGTTGTCAGTATCGAACTCTGCCTTCCACATGGTACAAGTAAGAGAAACAACCTGACAGGCTTGGATGTCGACTGGTTGGTGGAAGACCTAACCCTCTGAAAAATATGAGTTCGTCAGTTGGGATGATGACATTCCCAACTGAATGGAAAGTCAGAAAAGCCATGTTCAAAACCACCAACCAGATAATAGTTGGACTATAGTTGGTTTTAGTATGGGTATTATGGTTACTATGGACTATAGTTGGTGAAAAATGCTCCAAACCACCAACCAGTCGATTTGTTTCGTCTTTTTTGGAGAGAAATACCCTTGGCACAAAAAAATGCGGGATCCGAAACCTGCCATAAAATCACCGGTCCCGGTCTTTGACGAATTCTGGCTGCCATGTTTCTATCCCCATTACCCTCTGGTAATTTAACTATAGCTATTGAAAATGGCCATTTATAGTTATGTTAGTTTACCGGAGGGTAGCCATTTTGGGGGGGCATAACTCAATTTTCATATACAAACCCATGCTTATCATTCTTTATAAGTCACTTGCAGATATAGTCTTTGGTCAAAGGTCAGGTCTCTGCGAGTTCTGTTGGGTAAGTTTGTCATTTTCACCAAATTCTAGTGGTTTCATCCGCGACTTCGGATCTTCAAAACCTAGATCTTCACGGCCTATCTTGGATAGCTAGCCCAACAAAAAGGCTGGTGTGATTCCCACTTATGGCCACAGATTTTCGGTACAAAACCACCGGTTCACCGGTTAAGCCGTTCACTGAATCCAATGGTGGCCATGACTTCAAGGCGACGACCAAATCAACGGTCTGACCGTTTGACTTTCCCTGAATAATTCATGTCCCATTAGTCAAAATTCCAAAGCCAATATCCTATTCATATTCGATTTTTGTACAACTACGTCTCCCCATTCAATTTTCATGACTTGGATTTGAGTCAGGAAATTTCATAAATAACAAATTTGCCGGCCCTTAATCAATTCTCCATTTCCAGTGGATTTCCAGTGGGAAAAAAGCCGCATCACCATTCAACAAATTTTATGGATTAAGATGTTATAATGAAAAGTTATAATCCAATTACCCTCTGGTTATTTAACATATATAAACAATGACCCATTTATAGATGTTCCGTTCTTTTTTAAGTGATGATTTTCCATGGCAAAGTGTTAGTTATTTATAACCAGGTTGTATATAATAACCCTACTGGGTAGTCATGATCTTCCCATCGATTCCCATCGCCCAGGGGCTGCCAAAAGCGCGTGCTGATGCTTTCCCGGTCGTTCCGTTGGAGATTCTCGGGGCCAGCACTGCACCCCAGCAGAAACCTGCGATTTCAATCCATGGGCAGCACGGGGTTACCGTTACCCGATGCGGCGTTAGGGAAATAAAAAAAATGGGGAGTTCTACGGCCGGAAGCAAGAGAAATTAGGGATTCACTACGGCCGGACTTGGGGAGTGGCTTATCATGGGGACCTCACGGGACCCAAACGGTACCATGGTCACTTGTGACCCTGTTATCCGGTCACTTGTGACCCTATTCTACCCGGTCACTTGCGATCCTATTTTCCGGTCACCTGCGACCCTATCCCTTTAGTTACACTCCCCCCCCTGCGTTCCACCATACAATGGTCTCCATTCTACTTCTTTATTTAAACTTCCCCCCCTGCGTTCCACCAAACCATGGTCTCCATTCTAATTCTTTATTTAAACTTCCCCCCCCTGCGTTCCACTAAACCATTGTCTCCGCTCTACTTCTTTATTTAAACTTCCTCCCCCTACGTTCCAGCAAACCATGGTCTCCATTCTAATTCTTT
>Ga0126342_10010988_pt1:0-15000 | contig 16182 bp, 12 predicted proteins | sample Cyp1metagenome_FD_92528 | JGI IMG/M metagenome (GOLD analysis project Ga0126342, IMG submission 92528) | Coral microbial communities from Lord Howe Island, Old Settlement Bay, Australia - Cyphastrea 1 metagenome | ecosystem: Host-associated > Invertebrates > Cnidaria > Coral ... | reverse complement strand
GTGTTGAGGAGGGAGGACGGGAAGGAGAAGGAGGAGGCGCGGATACAGAACTAAAAACAAAAACCCCACACGTCAATGTGGGGAAAAAGAAATCTTCAAGGAGGTCAGTGGGTCCGCTTTCGGCAGGTTGTTTCAGGTAGCAACCAAACTTAGGTCTCTGTTTTGGTTGGCAAACATATGCGATGTTGTTTCAGAGGAGAAGAGAGAGAGATAGAGAGAGAGAGAGGGAGGGAAACTCATCGGGGGACGCACAATCATAGTCACCATCCCCAATGTGTGGCTTGCTATATCGTGTAATTATGACCTTACTTGGGTTGATTCATTTCATATTAATTACCTTCGCAGCACCTCTGATTGGTTTTGTGGCTGGACGCTGCGTAAATCACTAGTTGAACCCCATCCGACCCACTAAACAATCCCCATAAATGCTGTTTATATATCACCATGTTTCGTCTGAATAGATCCAAATAGCCTATTTGAGATGATGCCATCTATAATATAATACCATCATTCATCTTCGGCTGGTTAAACATGGTGAAAAAGAGTTTAAATCACGCAGCTTACCACTGGCCGAGGCGCCATAAAGCCATGCAGAGGGCTGAAGGCGCCGCTCAGCAGGCAGAAGACATCGCAGGCCTCCCGGAAAATGCAGTTTTAACCACGGCAAATTGAAGCTAAGACGCAGCTAAGTACCACATATGGAGGTTTCCGAAGTCATGGTAGTACTGTACCCCCAAAAAAATCAGCAGTAAGAGTCTCAAAAAATATTCACTGATTCCCCAGTCATGGTGGATCCATTGGTACAAAAAATCACCGACGAAACATCCCCCCGGTTTCGAGCGCAGAAACCTGACGCTCGTTCAGCTCGATGGTTTTCACGGCGGATTGCACCAACTTCTGGGCATCACCGGAGTCCTGGGCTGGGATTTCATGGGATCGAATCATCTACCCTCTGGTTATTTAACATAGCCATGGAAAATGGCCCATTTATAGATGGTTTACCTATTAAAACTGGTGATTTTCCATGGCTATGTTAAATAACCAGATGGTAATCAATGGGAATTTATTGCGGATATGCCGTATATCCCAGCAATGGGAATGACATGTATTACAGGTTGCTAAGCGGTTGCTATGGAATTTTCCGAAAAACTGCCCATTCAGTTCGATGATGAAGCCTGCTTGTTGAAACTATTCAAACTGGTGAGGTTCCATAGCAAACTGTTGGTTATTGAAGGATGAAAATTCCCATGATCTTCCATCATATCCACCCCTCAGGTTCAGCAAAATTCTGCAACTGTCAGGACAACCCGATCCGGTTCCCACCTTGACCATGAGGTCCACCAAAGAACCGCCATGAGGTGCTCCAGCGCTGGTGGTACGGGTGTGGATGCCTCGCGTGTGTGCCTTTCATGGGAAAAACTTGGGATGTTTTTTGATGCGAATTCTCCGAAGTAGATCCAAGTAGAGCAACTATATAACTTGCAACTGGGGGTTTATGAGAATAACTTATCAAATAGTTACTCCCCTTGTAAAATCTATATTGTTAGATTGTGTGACAACAAATTTGGGGACTGGATGACTGGCCAAGTTCGGCGTGGTTGTAATGAAGCTACTCAACACCGCAAACAACCTGCCGGGGAGACTTCTTCGGGAGAGTTAACCCCCCAAATGGAACCTCATCCATACAAACCAATCAACAACATGCTCTTTTCGGCAGATGCAACATATGGAAGCATCATTAACAATCCCCAAATATCCAAGTTCAGCCATGCCAGAAGAGCAGGATGCAATAGGATTCAAGCGTCCCATCAAAACTGGTTCATAGGTTTCCTGTTAAGGCTAAGAATCCATAATCCCCAAATGGACAATGGATTGGTAGGGAAAAATGACACCCGAAACCCGAAACCCCCAGATTTGATATCCGGATCTGGGTCTCCCCGCCACACTCGGTCTTGGCCTGTCGCACAAAGCGGCCTGCACGTTCACTCTCATGGGGCTCCACCTCGGCGTGGCACCAGGTTGCAGCAACGATTGATAGCTTGGATCAATTTCATACCCATGACGGATCCATGGTGCTGCTATATATGGTAACATGGATCCCATCAATATACCCCCAATGGGATCGCATATATACCAGCACCATGGATCCTTTTTGTGATATGATTATATAGATGATGATTGCACCATCATCTATAAACATCAACGCCTGTCATGGATTCCGTCATGCGCCGCAGCAGGCCGCAGCATGCCGCAGCTTGTAGATTGCTTCCACTGACTGCTTGACAGGGATTCCCCCATGAGCGGCGGTGGTCAAGACCACCAATCCTGTTAGTTATTATATAATACTGTGTATATATATATTATATATATCAAAATTATATATATATATAATACATATATCATATCATATCATATCATATCATATATCAATATATATATATATATCATCTATCAAGTAACTATCTTCATGCTGGCATTCCCTTGCGCTTTGCTTTGGTGTTTTGCTATTCTCTGAATAGCAAAATTTTGGACCAAGACCCATGGACCACTGCACACTGCAGTGCGTATCACTGGAGGCTTCAGGGGACAATGTCTGTAGAAACAAGCGACACACCTGATATGCCCGATAATGACAGGATGGAATGTTTGCTTGCGGTGTATTAGGTCTCTCCCGTATTTCTCATAGCAATACAAACTCTGCTCCTTTCCGAAGTACGTCAAGGCCAGCCCTCCACTACTCCCATCCGCAACGAAATCACATTGAATCTCACCAAAAATAAAACGAATTTCACTCAATATCCTAAACAAAATATGCGGGTTTCCTGTAAAGATGTCCTTAAGCTAATTCTGTGATGCACATTCAGCCACAAACACTAGAAGGCCACAAGTTGCAATGTGGAGCTCCACAAGGCTGTGGCCCCCGCTGGCACCGTGGTGTGCATGTCACCTGCCATGAGATTCCCAGCAGATCCACCCAGAAAAACGGTGGATTCCACGTCAGTCGCTGCATTTGTTGGTTCCTGGGATTCAAATGGATGAGCATCCCCAATATATCCCATAGGATCCATGGTGCTGCTATACATGGTAACATTTACCATCAATATACCCCCAATGTTAGCATATATATATATATGTATACCAGCACCATGGATCCTATGGCATATGTAAGCATTGTAAGATATTGTAAGCATCCTTGGCAAATCTTAGCAACCAAAGCTAAGATGGTCGCGTAAAAACGAGTCAGAGTCCAAGGAGGCAACCGAATTGAGCAACTAGCAATGTACAGAATAAACAACGGTTAAATAGAAGGTAAAACCACAAAATATCTAAACTTGGGTGCAAACAAAGAAATGACATGTTGGCCAACAGAAGAATTCGTAACCTTGTCAGTTTAAAGGGGCAAGGTCATTTGCAATTGCTGGCTGGGTGGAATACATGGATTGCATTGTTAATGATAGTGAGGCTGATCTGCGGTTGATTTTCCCATCTGGTAATTCAGTTGGGTCCCATAGAACGCTGGGCAGGGTTGGAGAATGGTCTCCACATCCCAAACGCAAACTCAAATCACCATTCATCACCGTAGTCAACTTGGAAGAATGTCCTAAAATGTCCTACCCTCTGGTAATTTAACATAGCTATTGAAAATTGCCATTTATAGTGGATTTTCCCATAAAAAATGGTGATTTTCCATAGTTATGTTAGTTTACCAGAGGGTAAATGGGAGTGAGCTAAGAAGCCTTTCCAACCGCCGGGGCACAAAAAACAGCCAAGGGGCCGAAAGACTTGTAGACGTAGGTGATGGCCTTCGTGTGACGGCCAATTTTTAAACGTTTGTGTGACATGAATGGTTAAAATATGGTTAACCCATAGGATCCATGTATGGTATATATGCTAACATTGGGGGTATATTGATGGTAAATGTTACCATATATAGCATACATGGATCCTATGGGTAAGGTACTACACATCACAACGTGTTCCTTTTAAGCGAAAAACTACGTTCATAGCACAGCATCCCTCAACACGAGCATCACTATATGTTGTGCCAGGTTTAAAAACAATGTGGATGGAACGTAGTCGGGATACACAGGGTCATCACAGAGATCAAAACTTCACTGGCCCCTCGAACTGCTGTGCCCCCGCACTGCTGGTGGGCTGCCCTTGATCTGCTCCTGTCATCCGACAACTGTGACCACAACGGAGTGCAGTCTTGGGGACCTGTCTGGTTGTCGCCCCTATCACTGCCTCAACTTGGCCGCCTGGTTTGAAACAGCCTTCTACCTACGTCAAAGCTTTCTTGAACCCTTCTGTTTGTCAAGTTTCGCCCCCAGACCCTTGTTTCAAATGTCTAACCCCCCTTCAAGATGACATACTTGACGTTGCAAGTTCAACCTCGGGCAAATTATTCAGCAAGTCACTGCATGTTGAATGTCCAGGCTCAATGGGACCCGGCATATTCACAAAAATATCACCCCCAGCTTGAGAAATCATTACGCTTGCTCGCATTGCCCGGTAAAATGCAGAGAACATTCTGAAGCAGCCATACCAAATAGAGAAAAAAATGTAAAAACCTCTTACAGTATGACTTTCAAACCAAAATATTAGCTAGAGTAGCCCATACCAATATATAGCAAATTAGCTCATGCCCAATAGCTGAAATCACTTGCACCAAATATGTTCAAATCAAACAAACCTGACCTGATGGTCCTTCTGCTTGACTTGGTCTTAGACATGTTAGACTGACACGTCCGTACACTATGTGTCATGTCACCCGCTTGAATCCTGTGGTTCACCCCAAAATAGCTGCTAGTCCTCGAAGTTGATTCTCCTATTTGTACCTGATAATATTATTTTGTAGTACTTCTATGCAGTTCTACATGGCCAATCTTAGATACCGTGCAAAAAAAATAAATTCTTAGCTGGTGAACGTAGATAATTATTCCCATTGAAACCAAAAGACTATCCAGGAGTAGTTTCTACCCATCCAAGATTGACCTAGTCATACCTAGTCTATGTCTTCATAGTATTTAATAGTCGACTTTTCTGGGAAAATCATGACGGTGGCATGACTGTCGCATATTTACCCTCTGGTTATTTAACATAGCCATGGTATAGATGGCCCATAGAAATAGATGGTTTACCTGGGTTTACCTATCAAAAAATGGGTGGATCTTTCCATGGCAAACTGTTAGTCATAACCAGAGGGTACATATATATATATATTTACCATATGACCATAGTTAATCACCATTAATCACCATCATTAACCACCATTAACCATCAGTAATACCTCATTATATCAGGTCAATGACATTGATTTTTTACCACCCCATGACGGTCGCCCACCTCACTGCACTGCCAGAAGGGCTTGCCGAGGTCAACCTACACACCGAAAAACAGTTGTCGCAAACGCGGTCACAATTCGTTGAACAAACGGTGCACCCGCTGCCAACTAATAATGAAACCGCAAAAAGTTGGTTGGGAATTTCTGAGAACCCCAATTTGAGTGACCTTTTTATAATTCTGAAATGATGACCTAAAAACAAGAAAACAAATTCGAAAAAGAACTTGTGTTTTGGTTTTCAGCTGGGGGCTAATTTTTGATACTGTATCATCTCTGGCAAACTCACCTGGATGCTGTTGATCTTTGGAAAATCACCATTGTTTTACCACTTGGCTATGGGTCAAGTAACTCTACCCCTCAAAATGAGTGCCACAACATCAAATCGCAACGAACAAAACAGTCGTAATGAATCTGGCCCCTACCATCTCTCAAATTTTGACCCACATATTGCTACACATATTATGTCAAACCACCCCCTTGCCTTGCACATCCTAACAAAAAATGAGTTGCAAGACCAAACCGGACCAAACCCAAATTGTGGAACCAAACCTTTGAAAATAATTGTTTTGGAACTGAAAACCTATTCTAGGAAGAATACTTAGTTTTGCTAAGCCACAAAAGTGCAAACATCTTCTATCAAAACCCAAAAGGCATCAGAAGCAGCCGCTGATCGAAAAAAACTCGTTTTTTACTCTGAATATGTGTACTTTGCGCATTTTTGCAATGTTCCAACATGAATATCTTCTCATCCAAACAAAGTCAAACAAAAAACAAACAAAACCTCTCACTTTTCGAACGGAGAAAAGACGTGGGATCTTCAATGATGTTCGATAATCTTCGATGATCTTCAGGCATATATATATATATATTGACTATGGATATATATATATATATGACAGATACCCTCTGGTAAACAAACATAGCTATTGAAAATGGCCATAGAAAGTTCGTTGATTTATGCTATAAAATGGTGGATCCATAGATTTTTGTCCCATGGCCATCCCTTCGCACCTTGGTCCAGGGCAGGTTTGGCATGTGTCGGCTGGTGGCCTCGATGGGCGCGTCGCAGCGGAAGGCCCAGTTGTGGCCACCTGAGGCGACAACTGGAACCATGGTGTAATAGTGGTTAAGTATGGTTAATACTTGTTCATAGTGGTTTAGAATGGTTACTTATGGTAAATTAAACTGGTGATTAGTGATTTTTCTGGTGCTTAAGAGTGGTAAGTAACGATTAATACCTGTGTATAATGGTTCATAATGGTTGATTATGATGAATGTAGTAATGTAGTAAATACGATGCCATAAACCTACCATTTGGGAATTGTTTATACCTTCTAGCACCTTTAAAAATTGTGATTTTGGGGATGGTTAATTATTGGGTTTACCACGTGAAAAAAGGACATATGGAGGTTTCCGAAGTCATGGGGGTACGCCCAAATCCAAAGTTAGACCATTTTGGTATTGAAACTACCACAGTTTTGGGTACATTTGAAGAATCCTCTGAGGATTTAACATGAATTAATCATGGGAATGTTGTGATGACTTCCAGAACTGGCCTAGCTGGGAATGAATCAAGACATGGGGAGAACATGATCTTTGGGATGTATATCATCAAACGATGGAAGATTGATGGTGATTCTATAATAGGGGGTGCTTATGTATATATATATATATATATTTATACAATGGGATCATATGAATTTATATCGTACGTATATGATATATGTATAAATACATGTGTATATGTATATGGCGGTATATATATATATATATATGGTGTATATATATATATATATGTGTATTGAATACATGTATGTATGTATATATATATATGTATGGTGTATGTGTATATATATATATACACACATATGGTCCTATATGGTACGTATATATATATATCCTAAGCGTCCAAACACTGCAAAAATGTAGGGTCCAAATTGGTCCAAGTTTGAACCTCGGCGAGATTTGGCGATATACTCTTTGAAATAGTTGTTATCTAAAACCTTGCGTTTTCCCAGAAAATGTTGGAATGCCAAGGGCATGCCAAGTACAACAGGTTCATTCTAAGACCATTTTTAACAAAATACACAGGGATCCGGGATACGGTACTATCGATCTTGAGTTCAAACAGTTTGCTAAAAGGAATCTGGAATCAGTGTCTACTCTCGGAAGCATCCGAACATCTTACCATCGCCTGGCTGCGTGTTTTCTCGGCTTGTTGCCTTAAAAAGAACATGTTTTGATATTTTTGTAAAACAAAAGGATCAGGAGAAGTATTCGGGCTGACACCCGTGACAATCCTGTGATTATCCCATGACAAACCCATGATAGCCCGTGAAAATTACATGGGTCAAAACCCTGCTTGAATGATCAAACATGATCAAACCAAGTGCATCTATGTTGTGTTTTTATCATCGCAACACTGAATTCAAAAAAAAATGAAAAAATGTTGCTAATTTCTGGGCTGTAAATCAAAGTCTGCCCTTGCCAAATCTCGATTAGATGGAGTGCCTTTATGATGCTGATGGTTTGTTCTAAATGCAGCATCATGTGAGGATGCAAACCACACTAACGATAGGCTCGAAAACAAAAACCTCGGGTTTTGGTTGGAAACTTGGTGCTTTTATATGCTTTTATGATCTTTTATGTGCACCCCGAGGCTTTTTAAGCGGGTTTGGAGGCTCAAGGTATAGTTTTTTCTGATCCTTCCGTAATCAACCATGGCCAGCTGGGAAATCCCTGAACTAGCCATGGAGGTTTTTTCTTCATCCACTTCCAGAGGGTATCTATATGTTGATCTCAGCCAGAAAGTCGCAGAAATTTAAGCGAAGTGAGCAGCTTCGAAAGTATATTCAAGTGAATTAAGACTATGTAAAATCTATATCTAATATGGAGAGACAATTTGGACGATAACCAGCAACAAAGATTTGCCGTGCTATGTCTGCACCTGGGACTTGATGTCATGTTGCTGGAGGGAGTGTAATCAATACCAGATAGATCCACAAGGTTTGGATATATGGGAGATCTTGCTGGACTTAACCAGTCTGTGTAATTGAATAAGAACAACATGTGTATATATATATGTATGTGTATTTAATTGTATTTATATATGTATAGATATATCTATATATATATGTATATATGTATTTTTATATCTATGTAAGTATTTATGAATATATATATATATATGTATTAATACAATGGTTTCTGGATCATACAAGCTAGGCAAGCAGGTGCACAGCATCCGAGGTCAGCGCCGTTCACTGGCACAGCCTCTTTGTCAACGTACTCGATGATGTCCTACCGCATCGGATGCTGAATGATTTCCAAAAGTCTCTTAATCATTCAGTAGATTTCAAAGAAATCTACAGGAAACCATCATGAATGAGCTAAATATGGGGGTTTTCCAGCAAATGTTCCTATCATCCAATGCTGAGCCTCAATCCTCAAGTATCAACTCCTGAAGTTTCAGTAGCTACATCCCCAGTGAATAACATTGCCCTATCTATCCCGATCGCCATTGCCCATACCATCCATATGACTGTTGAGTAAATTTCATCCCATCCTCCTAAGGGTTCTGGGGGGTTGTTAAAAAAGAAATGGGGGAAGGGCTTCGTTCAGTAAATATTCAGGACCATCGAGCGTTACTGTATCATACTTACTAATCTTACGGCAAGACCCTATGGTTTGCCCGCAAGGTTAGAATGGAGTTCAAATATGATCCTTCGACGTGCTCAAAAACCTGCACAGGGCCAGTGTTTTGGTAGTTACCAGACGACGAACCCTAAACCCTAAAACCCCAAAACCCTTAAACCCTGAAAACTCTGAATACGAAAGCAGAAAACATTGCGTATACGCAGTATTTTCTGCCATTTCTCTTCTCATGTTCGATGACAGGGAATCCTCAATGTTGCAGTCCGGGCAAACCAGGGGGTCTGTGCGTAGTCTTAGTATGATGACAAGATCATAACCTACCTCAATGCAGCATCTCCCTAAACCCTATGATAGTATGGGTTATCTCCATGCTGGCCATTTGTTGTTGCTTATCATAATAGACTCAGTATTCTGAATAATTAATTAAGTTTTTTCCCTTATTCCGGTGGTTCTGGATAAGATCATTATTACCTAACATATTATTGTTTACCATGATAGTGTTTTACATCATATCATTAGTGTTATGTTATTTTGGAAGATTGCCACAATTATTCTTGTTTTACAACACATGAAAAATTATTAACGTTATGTTATGTATTGGAAAGCCAATATTCTTCAGCATCAAACCATAGTTCAGCATGATATTACCACTGGCACCCAGTCCCTCCCTACGGCCGCGGGCCTGCCACGAGAAGCCGGCCATGGGATTCAGCGTCCTCTTCTGCTCTTCCCAGACCTCAACTGGATGCAGCGCGGTTAAAACGCGGTCATCAGTCAGAAGACACGTCAGGGTCGTCAATGGAGCAAACGTTGAACTGTGTGTCTATGTATGTATATATTAATATATAAAGACACTGTGTGCCACACTGTATATATATCTATATCATATGTATATGTATATTAATACATTAATGTATATATATATATGTGACACTGTGTGTGTGATTCTTTATATATAGAATTATATAAAACATCAGATAAACACACAAATGATGATTAAGTTATGATGATGATCAGTATGATCAGTGTGATCATTGTGATCAGTGTGATCAGTGTGATCAGTGTGGTTTTGTGTTGTTTCTTGGGTGGAACTGGGCTTGGGACCACTAGGTGAAATATTCCGTTGTATTAATTGATATGAATTGATATGAATTGATATTAATTGATATGAATTGATATTAATTGATATGAATTGATATTAATTGATATGAATTGATATGAATTGATATTAACTGATATTAATTGATATTAATTGATATTAATTGATATGAATTGATATTAATTGATATTAATTGATATTAATTGATATTAATTGATGTTAATTGATATTAATTGTATACCATTCTACCCCAACTTTGTAGGATTGTAAGGGCATTGGTTATGCAATCTTATGTACATGTACCATATCTGCTGACTGCCACCCCAAGACCAAGTTCATTCTGCGTATCCTTTTTGCGCAGCTTTGCTGGCAGTTTGAGTCTGGCAACTGGCCATGGTGAAACATCGAGCCACAAACCCTCGATATCCACTGCCTAGACTAGACGTTGACAATGTCTGCATCTTTTCGCGGATGATCGTGATGCCGTTGCTGTCTAGATTGTCCAGGTTGGTGATGGAAACCATTTTGTTACTGGGGCATTCCACCCGAAGGTCTTGATGTAGCAGCTTGGTCCCACCACTCCAGCAGTACGCATGAACATCGGACATCGGCAGTCCGCAGTTCACGGCAGTCATCACGCTCAGCGTTGCGCTGCGCAACAGCAAACAATGCATGTCTCCTCCCTGGCAACGACTCTAGCAGCTTCCGCTCCGGTTGACACCTTGGGAGCCTTGGGTGCCTGGATTTCCAGTCCGTCGCTGCCGGTTTCGCCCAAGCGCCACTCACGGAGTTTCTGGAAGAAACTTAGGCAAATCAGCATACCTATGAGGCAGGTCGCAAAGATGAGTGCAATGAGTGCAGGTTCCATCGGGAGAATCGAGGGGCCACCATACCTGCCCTCAAATGGGTCAACTTCCAAAACGAGTGATCGATTCAGGGTATCTAAATGGTTAATTTGGCCATAATTATGAGCTATTATGATCTACTATATTCCAATCTATCAAGGTTATCAATGCATGATAAACATGGTCAAAACACTAACGTATTATTATGTTGTAAGCTGAGGGGAACTTACAAACCATGGTTGCAAATTTTCTTCCTCTGTGGGCTGGTCGGTTCAACGGTTGTCATCTTTCCAGCACAACAAGCAGCTCATGGAACTTGCCATAGATCTACATGTCTGCAAAAGTATGTGGGTATAATTGATTACCATCATCACTCATTACATATATACAGTTAAGAATCCATTTTACGTCAGGCTAATAACAAAAAATCGGATGCCCCATTCTATGAAATGTGCTTGGGACACATTTTTCCAGTGAATCACCATTGTAATGGTTTAAGATCATAATACTATAGTAATAATCAGTGCTTATCATGTTTAATCATGGTTTTCATCATCATACAGTGGTTATAATCTTGGATTTGCTTAAAGAACACCAAAACCAATCCAAACAATCCCTATAGATTCCCCCCATTGGGAACGTGGATTTCCCATTGGGAAAGTACGCCAAATAATCACTGACTCAGCAAATGTTTATCTGATTTTTCAATAATGATAATTAAGTATAATGATAGTTGGTTACATTGACTAGTCTCTACAATATGTGTTTTATCTTTTTACAAACCCCATATCATCCCGTAGTAGTATCCATATGATCATGATATTATAGTATGTTCCCATCAAAATCAAACTTATATGTGATTACATTCATTTGGATATAAATAGGTATTCGGTATTAATGTTAACTGTATATCTTCATATGATTAGTTCGTATCACAATCTTTGGATCAATTACAATATGAATATACCCAAACAATTGGATTCATCCTCATCTACACAAAACATACTGGTAGTACAATCTTTGATACAGTAATTGGATATTATTCGGTATTATTCATATTACTATAATAATTCGTTCTTCTTCATGATTGTTCATTATTCTTCATTGGTACTATTCTTCCTTGGATATGTTTCAGTACTCTGTTCCCCACCAAATTGGATGTATTTGGAGGGTCTAAGTTATCCCTTCGGCCCATGGTAAGAAACACAATAATAATAATCATTGATTATTGCGAGTATTATTACTCAATTATTATCAGTCAAATCATCATCATCATCATCATCATCATAGTCATCATCATCATCATCATCATCATCGTCATCGTCATCGTGGTCAGTCTTTGATAGTCCGTCCCCATAAAATCCTTTGCTGGTTGTGGTTATTTTCCATTTAACCCATCCAAATCATCCAAGGTTGGGATGTTTTCATATTCTAATAATAATCTATGTCGTTCATTTATCTATATAGTCTATATTGCTATACTTTGTCATTCTTCATTATTCTGTGGATACTATTCTTCATTGGATATTGTCCAGTACTTGCCAGTACTCTTTATATTGCTATGGATATGTTTCATTAATTCATATGAAGATATCCAAACAGTTGGATGAATCATGATCTAAAAAAACATATTACAATCTTTGATAACTGGATATTCTTCAGTATAGTTATTGTCTATATGGATGCTTCCTGAAATATAGCTACCCCTAAATCAGCCATTTATAGATATTTATAGATGGATTTTCCCTTGTAAACCATCTGGCTATTGTAGTACCCCCATTGATGGAAACCCCCATATGGCTATGGATCAATACCTATAGATACCATTTTTAGGGGAATGAACATCCATAAATCCCAGCTATTTTGATGTGATCACCAGGGGTACTATTGGTTTTGACCCATCCCCATATGAAGATAACAATCTTTGGATCCTGTCACCAAGGCACGTCCAGGGAGATTCGTTGCGCGGCCTGATCCATACGACGCCCGGTGATCAAAATGTCCTGCGCTGAGGGATTGAAATTTTCATCAACGCTACCAGATGTTTGGGGATTTCACATGATGTTAACCACGTTAACCAGCTTGAAAATGAGGATTTCGGTGATTTTTCATCGCAGTCTATTGGGATTTACTGGTGGGATTTATAATCAGATTTGAGCCAGGTGAAATTGTTGTTGCAAAAAAAAAAGAACCTAGGTCGACAAAAATCTACCGTAAAAGCCGGGCACCACCTCCTACACCCTCAATAGCCATGTTAGAATTTGGGGAGTCAAAATTTAAGCCCTACAGTGAAGGCCTTTAGCCACATCAACTTTTTTGGGGCAGTGTAATTCCTATGCGGGGAAGTCGATGCGACCCCTTCACATCATGGTCACATCAACCATGCGAAATCGCTTGGGGGAAGGCTGCATTTTGATGGTTCAAAAACAAGAAAAACTAAAGACGTGTGGTGAAAATCTTATGTTTTCACCACTGTTGATGTTTAGGGGGAAGTCTTATGATTGGATTTTTTTGGGGACCACAGATTTTAGTATATATACATGTTTAGTATTAGCTACTAATTATATCTAATTACCCTCTGGTGAACTAACATAGCAATGGAAAATCACCATTCTTAATGGGAAAACTCACTATAAATGGCCATTTTCAATAGCTATGTTAAATTACCAGAGGGTAATGCCCAATTTTGACCTACCATTTAGACGTACCAATAATTGCTGTTCTGGCCCGAAACCGATCGGATTCAACGAAATAAAAAATCCCAATTTTGAGGTCTGGGAATTTTCCGAACATGTGTTACCCGGCCTGGTAAACTAACAGTTTGCTATTGAAAATGGCCATAGAAATAGTGGATTTACCCATTAAAAATGGTGATTTTCCATAGTTTTTTGTTAACGTTTACCAGAGGGTACTGTAGTTTCACAACCAACAATCAACATTATACTCATATGAGTAACATAAACCACAATATTAGCATAAAACCAATATGAATAAAGTGAACATGTTTATAAACTCAACCTTACCTTGTGAAGCTGAAAATAAAGGTGGTTTTTATTCGTCCATCATGCGGGGTGATAAACGTTTCATCAACCATTCGTTACAAAATTAAGGTGGCAATGATCACCAAAAAAGGTCACCAACTGCAACAACTGCACCCTGCGGAAAAACACCATGAGATGAGTGGGTACATGCATAGATCATCCACTTTTATAACCCACATAGATATGGATCTGTATTAGTATAGTATAGAAATACAGATCGAAGTTGACATTGCACAAATTTATGTGCTGCCTCATGTTCGATGGCCATGGATTTACAAGGCTGAAGTTTGGGTGTGTCTGAAAATTCAGGAACATTCCCAAAATTGATGGATGAACGTTATTTTACTATTTTGGGACAAAGCCAGATATCAATTTCCTTAGATATCCCATGAGATATCCTCCTTACATGGTTGGTTAAATCCCCTAGTTTTGATGGTTAAATCATCGTCCCCATCATTCTCCTATTCCTATGGCCTTATCTTTCAACTGAGAGGGTGTATCCCCATGCTATGCACATGAGTTTCGAATTACATGGTTGGTTAAATCCCCAATGTTTATCCATGTTGGTTGGCTAAACCATTATATCCCCATTACATGGCTGGTTTTAAAAAAAAAAACATGATATCCCCAAACAAAATCATATCCCATGAAATATATAAATCATATCCCCTACTATATCCCCTCATTTCTCATGTTATTTGCCTAATAAAAATGGTTGCTGATCCCCCGTGTTGGTCTCCATGTTGGTCAATACGCATTACAGATGTCATCCCCATTTCGTCCCATGACGCATGGCAGCCAGGAAGATCCGCCATAAAGAGTTCGATCATTTTCCCATGGAATATATCTATGTTGGTCAATGGAAATACCATAGAATGGGATATGACATAATAATATATATATATATAGTTATAAAATCAAATGGCGTTTAATAGAAAAACGGATTTCCCCATTGCAAAGTTTATGATTGCCAGAGGGTAACTTTCAATAAGTGGAGATATACTTCACGGGATATTG
>Ga0126342_10010987_pt1 | contig 16183 bp, 12 predicted proteins | sample Cyp1metagenome_FD_92528 | JGI IMG/M metagenome (GOLD analysis project Ga0126342, IMG submission 92528) | Coral microbial communities from Lord Howe Island, Old Settlement Bay, Australia - Cyphastrea 1 metagenome | ecosystem: Host-associated > Invertebrates > Cnidaria > Coral ... | reverse complement strand
CTGGTCAGCTGGACAGCTGATGTTATGTGCAAGGGCCAGAGTAGAAATCTGGTGTTGTTCCATCCATTGCGAGTCAAAAAAGAAAGGGGTTCGGTGTGTGCAGGGTGATGCCGGTTTGGGCTTTACTAAGGGTTACCTTTGGTTGGGATCCCTATGTTGGCTTTGATGTGGTTTCTTGTTTCTAAAAGAGGCTTTAGCCATCTGTACTCCGTTGCATTGCCGAGTGATGGAGCACATGGTATTTGTGTTTGATTCGGTTTGTTTTGATTGTGGGGCCGCCGATGGTAGGATCACGTGTGTAAAAGCGTCTATGTGTAAAAGTGTTTGTGTATAAAAGCGTCTGTGTGTAAAAGTGTTTGTGTGTAAAAACGTCTGTGTGCAAAAGTGTTAGTGTGTAAAAGTGTCTGTGTGTAAAAGTGCCTGTGTGTAAAAGCGGCTGTGTGTAAAGGCGTCTGTGTGTAAAAGTGTCGTGTGTGTAAAAGCGTCTGTATGTGAAAGCGTCTGTGTGTAAAGGAGCCTGTATGTAAAAGCGTCTGTGTATAAAAGCGTCTGTATGTAAAAGCGTCTGTGTGTAAAAGCGTCTGTGTGTAAAAGCGTTTGTGTGTAAAAGTGTCTGTGTGTAAAAGCGTTTGTGTGTACACGTGTCATGTGTGTAAAAGCGTCTGTATGTGAAAGCGTCTGTGTGTAAAGGAGCCTGTGTGGAAAAGCACCTGTGTGTAAAAGCGTCTGTGTATAAAAGCGTCTGTGTCTAAATGCGTCTGTGTGTGAAAAGGATGTAAAGATATGTAAAGATCTGCGTGTAAAAATGTCTGATGTAGAAGCCTGAATTGCATACATCTTTTATATGTTGTCTCACAATATATTGTCTTGATACTCTTCTTCTTGCCCGCCTATGATACATCTTTAATGTATTGCCTTGTATATATTATCTTGATAATGACACTAGAAGAAATTGCTCCTCTACGCTCTCGGGCCATCCGTCGTCTAGTTTCTTTGCAACCTTTGAGTAGCAGATTTACCAAGCGAAAGCACAGGTTTGACAATTCTCCAACATATTGTGCCGCTTTTTGTGAGGTGAACGAATGTCGGATGGCGCCTACTCGGAACATGTTGGTAATCGAACATGGCTGGCTGGGAAATCCATGGGTGATTTTCCAGCAATCCCCCTCATTGCTTAGACATACCATCTCCACTAATTTTGAATTCCCCTTCATATATTGGTTCCCAAAGGGATCGATCCAATAGTAAACCATGGGTTTCTGCACCTTGGGGCCCATCTTGAACCATTGGGACCGACCTCATATCAGGTTTGAGAACTCACGTGCATTTTAAAAAAATATCAGTCTAAAGAGAACATCGACAGGAAGGGAAACCATGACTTTCTCCCCCAACTATCATGAAATATCAGGGCAGATTATCCCCTAATCATCGTCAGGGTCTTGTGCAGATTTTCCTTTCACACAATTCAGAGAATCAATAAATAACTCTTGCCATACGATATCTAAAGAAGCTAAAGAACCTAGAATGAATTAATGTCAACCCTGGAATAATCAACCCCTAGGCCCTAGGCTGTTTAGTTGGGAGGGTACCATTTAAGTATCAGATTATGACTATTGGAGGAGTACCCCCTAATTAATAAACCATGGCCTATTAATCCGGGGTTGACATTATATCTAGAAATTTTGGAACTTCCAATTTCCTGGCTATTTAAAACTCCGTTGGCACACGACATACTACAGGGTGGTGCCCCCAGTTATGTTTGTTGGTGTGTAATCCCCTTTAGCTACAGTTAATTCCCCCCTAGTCGACCCTACTTATTGAACCTAACCCAACTTAGCTAACATAAACCCTGGTCGACTGAAAAAAATAGTGATGTTCCTCCAGCCCTTGTTATATCCCCGACCATCCCTACTTGGGTTAACCCATCCCACTTAGTAAATGGCCTATACCCCCAGGCCCCAGTTATAAATCTAATATATATATATATATATTATATACGGATTATCCCCACCTATGATATCTGGGATTTTATAGGTTATATATGGATTATGAACCATGGATCCGATGCGGAGCCACTGTGGGACCCCGGCTGGCTGACTTAGGTCATGACGGGCGCCTGCATCTCGATCCTCATCGGCCACGAGGGCGAGATTTCGAAGGCCGGGACTGAGGCGGAGTCCACGATATGACTGATTTATATGAATATTGATGGAATATGCTGTAATGACCGTAATGTGGGTAAAACATGGTAAAACACTGCCATAAACCATCCCCCAAATCACCATTTTTATAATTATTTTTGTAGGTGGTATAAACTATTCCCAAATGGGTGGTTTTCTACTGTTTTTCCCCCGCTACTGATTATATGGGATGTAAAATATAATGAAATATGGTTTAGATTAATGGATTATAAACCACAGATCCTAAGTGCACATCCAAGTACCCTACTTGGTGGTTCATCCCACTGGTAGGTTATAAGCCTGGTTATAAATGGGATAAGTAGGGTTATTTCACTTATAACTAGGGTGAACCAGCCTATTTACAAACTGGGATGAGCCACCAAGTATGAATACTGATGATGAAATTGTTTTTCCTGAATGCGTAGCAAGGGTTCCCGTTTCACTCTGGGGGTCTGGGGGTTGAGGGTGTGTTCGCTCGACGTTGCGCAACCGTTCGCAACCGTCCGCAACCGTTCGCAAGTGTCCATGTGAGGTCCGTATGGCCGTGCCTATGGCGAGTTCTGCAAAAGTGGTCACTTTTGGAGCTTTCCAATGCTGCGTAGCCTCGTTTTGCGTGGCAGGCGTGGCATTCGGTGACATTCAGATCTGTCAACTATATCTGCTGTACAGCTCTAAAGCTTCTTGGGCCAAAGGAGTGTAGCGTCGTGTCACATGTGGCTGAGGGACTGGTGTCGAAAGTCGTTTTTTTCTGGCAGTCGCAATACTTTTTTGCGACGTTTTCAGAAGATGCGCTGCATTTTTCGTGGCAGGTGCAGCACCTTGGAGACCTCCACATCGTCATTTTGCGTGGCAGGCGCAGCACTTTAGACGTGTCGTGTTACGTGCTTTTGGCGAATCGCATTGTGAGGGCTACGTCGAGTGGCGACACGTTGCAAATTGCATGGTGGGCGTGACATTTTGTGAGATGTCCTGACAAATTGACAGAAGCCTCGCACGAAACATCGATTTTGAGGTAGCAAATTTTGAGGTTCATAAGAAAACTCGTAGGAAAACGTCGATTTAGAAGCTACACAATGTGAAAATTGGAGGAAGTCTCGCACGAAATTCTCGTTTTGATGCCCCCGCGTGTCTCGTCTCGAGTCTCTGGTTTTCCTGTGGCCTCGCCGTGTCTATGGGGGAAGCTGCAAAATCTCTCCTTTTTGACGGTGTCAAAGCAGGTTGTCATGTCGTTTTGCGTGGCAGGCGTGGCACTTTGTGACATTCCAACCTATTTGACAACGAGTTGAAAATCGTTTTCTGTGGCAGGTGCACTATATTTTCGCGTCGTTTTCAGAAGATGAGTTGCAGTTTTCGTGGCAAGCGCAGCACTTCAGACGTGTCGCATTGCGTGCTCTACAGTCTACACTCCACACTTTACACTTCATACTCCACACTTTACGCTTTACACTCCACACTTTAAATTCCACACTCCACACTCTAGACTCTACACTCTACACTCCACACTCTACACTCTGCACTCCACACTTTACACTGTACACCCCTCACTCCACACTCCACACTTTACACACTTTACGCACTTTACACACTTTACACACTTTACACACTTTACACACTTTACACACTTTACACACTTTACACACTTTACACACTTTACGCTTCACCACACTCCACACTCCACTCCACACTCCACACTCCACACACGACACTCCACACACGACACTCCACACTCCACACTCCTTACTCCACATTCCACCCTCCACACTTTACACGCTACACGCGACACTCTGCACTTGACACTCCACACTCCACACTTGACACTCCACACTCTACACTCTACACTCTACACCTTACACTCTACACTCTACACTTCACACTCTACACTCTACACCTTACACTCCACACTCCACACTCTACACTCCACACTCCACACTCCCCACACTACACTTTACACACTACACTCCACACTCTACACTTTACACACTCTACACTTTACATTCCACACTCCACATTCTACACTCCACACTCCACACTCCACACTCCACGCCTCACACTTCGCACTCTACACTTTACACTCCACAGTCCACAGTCCACACACGACACTGACACTCCACACTCTATGCTCTACACTTTGCACTCTACACTTCACACTCTACACTTTACACTCCACAGTCCACACTTTACGCCCCACACTCTACACTTTACACACCACACTCCACACTTTGCACTCCACCCTCTTCCGCATTTCACAGTATACAGCGCATTGGTACGGTAACAGGGGAAAAGTTCAAATAACTTCTGTTTCACAAGAGTGTTCTACGTGATTGCATTCGGGTTTGTGGGCTGCATCTTTTTTTTCCCCCAACGTCTGCGGGTACCAAACCCACATTGCTTGGAGCATCATCTCACGAATACTGGTGAATGCAACCTTATGTAGTAAGTCCCCATTTAACGTGGGGTTCCATATGCTGCTTACAATATATGATAATATAACCATAACTTTCAATATATATATAGATATAGATAGATATATATATATACATACCCGACCCTGCCCTTCCAAAACCGAGAAATTTTCATTCGTGAGGGGAAAACACGGGTTTTACCGGGTAAAACCGGGTTCGCCCTTTTCACTGCAGATTGTAGCTGGCTGTTGCATTAGAAGATCCACGAGGTATGTTGAAGTAGTGGGCCGGTATGTTCGGCTCTTTCGACGGGACTGCCCGATCTTACTGGTCCGACTTCTCCGCGCACCCATGCCTTTTTTTACATAGAATATCATAAAGAAGTGTGAAAATTATCAGCACAGTTAGGTGGCTCGAACCCGTGTTTCAAAACATGGGTTGTCACGGGTAAATCATAGTCATTTCACGGGTAAATCACGGGTTGTGGAAAATCCCGGGTTTGTACAGAAACTGCCCCAAACCAGGGTTTTGGGTGCAAATCACGGTTATATCACAGGTAAATCACGGTTATCACACGGGTAAATCATGGGTTTGAGGTTGGAAGCAATCCCCACCCGAGATTTACCTGCAAAATTTTGAAAAAGAATTTGCAGCCAGTCGACTAAATGTTATCATTTCCGGTAGAGTCTACAAAAAATCACGAAAAAATGTTCCAAACAGCACCCAGGCTTGTCAAATCAAATGAGCGGAGCCTTAGTGTCAAATTCATTTGGCTCTCTTCACGTCCGCAAAAAATAGGGTAAATCTATAGGGTTTTGGCAAAAAACCGGGTTTTCCGGGGTAAAACCAAATTTTACCTTCCATTGCCCGTCAAAACTGAGGTTTGCTCACAAACCTGAGAAATTTTCAGGGTTTGGAGGTATAGGCTATATATATATATATAGATAGATAGATAGATAGATATAAAGGTATATATATATATAATCATGATACTATATAGTTTTCGTAAGGTGCCAGAATTATAGAACGAAATTAGGAGTACAAAAGTACGGTACAATACCGTACCTTCGTACTCCTCCGGATCCCGATTCCGCGCGGGTTCGGATCCTGTTCTCTAATTATTTTTTCTGTGCGGTAAAATCCCCATATGTAAGGTTTACTAAGGGAATAATTATTGCCATATATCCCCCATGTCCCATTGAAACAGCCAGCAACACGGAGATTGTACGGCTCTTGGAGGTTCCTGACATATATTTGCATCATTTTATGTATCTTTCTGGGACCCCGGAAGAGGTTATTTACATATACTTGCATCATTTTATGTAATTTTCTGGGACTCCAGAAAAAAGTGGCACAGAAACCAGAATTATAGAACGGTTTACGCAAAATTAACTATAGAACAGAAAAAATAATTATAGAACGGAACTGGTAAATGTGGGAAAAATGGGGGAGCACACACTTATAGAACAAACCAGAATTATAGAACAATTTTTTTTCATACCTGCCGAGGAAAACAGAATTATGGAACAACAAGGTACGGTAAATAGCCGTACCTTCGTACTCCTCAACTTCCGTTCTATAATTTTGGCACCTACCATAATTATTATTAATAGTAATAATATATATATATATATATATATAATTATATCTATATATGTCTAACTGGCTATACCTGGCTTATGACTATGATTACTTGCTGGTTACGATGTTTTCATGATCCTCTAAGTATGATTTTTCCGAGTTCGGGATTCCCGCACAGGGGATTTTCACATCGAAGTTAGTTTACCCTAGGCTGTATATATATATATGTATATATATATATATATATGTATATATATATGTATATATGTATATATATATATATGTAAATACATAAATATATATATTCATGTGTATATATATACTATCTGTGTATATATGTAAATATATATATATATGTATACATATTATATGTATATATATACATACACATATACATATACATATATATTTACATATATATATATATGTGTCAGTATATATGTGTCAATATATATGTGTCAATATATAGGAATATATTTTTATCCATATAGATGTATATAACATGATATTCATGGGATTTACGGGATACATGATGGAGATGTTGACGAAATCATGGAGGTTTCAGCAGCTGGGGTTTCCTTAACCAACTCCAAAAATATATAGGCATGTGTAAACAGAATGGGGTATACAAGTCAGGGTTTAACCAACAACAAACAAACATGGTGGCTTTTGATTGGGATATTATATATATTTAAAAATTTGCGCACATACAATGGAATATAATGGGGACATAATGACCAATGGATGACTTCCACTTGAGAAATTTGATGGATTCATCTTGATAGTATTTTGTTTTGTTTATGACATAGGGAATCATGTTTTGCTTACCAAATTCTGGGGAAATGATTGTACCTATACCCTCTGAAGTACGCATCAGCACTGCGTTTTACCCGATCATTTTCGTACTTTACCATTTTTGGGTTGTATTTGCATGGTCTAGGTAGACATACTACTGTAAACTTATCGAAATTCCACTGGATTTTGGGCTGTAGTTGTTGTTGTGGACAACTCCCATAGAAATCATGGGTGATCCAGCCGGTCCCAGCTGGGATCTTTTAGAGGTCAATTGCAAATAGGGGTAGAGATATGGCTCTGGGTCAAAATGAGTCAAACAAAATTGGTAGAGTATCCCTAAAATTTGGTCCCTTAAGCCTTCAATTTGACAGATGCCCAATATGAATGGGTCAAAGTCCCAATATGAATGGCTTCAGCAGTGGCCCCATCTAGCACAAGCCATAGTGAACCCGCAGGTTGTAGGAACACACTATCAAATCGCGGGATATCTGCAATGCTTAAACCATCTTAACACATGCTAAAACAGTATACTTAAGCACCCAGCATAGTTACCAAGTTGTTGAAAGATATTAGCCATGAATTTCAGACTGTTTAATTTTCAGACGATTCCATCTGCAAACAAACAAACTTCCAAAAGTTCGTGGTGTTTCCCAAAGAGTTTCAACTACCCTCTGGTAATCAAACGTGGGAGGTTTCTAGATCCGAAAATCACCTATATAAATAGTGAACATTTCCATTAACACCTCATGTATACACAAATAAAATCAAAATAATATATATATGTTTATGTAAATGGAGGTTTCCATAAATGGGGGTACCCCTGAATTTTCCATTTATAGATGGATTTTCCCTTAACCATCCAGCTATTGGGGAACCCCCATGACTATGGAAAGCCACATATACTTCAGGAGGAACAAAGTTTATGCTTCTTGAAAGCTTGACAAAGCATCCATCTCGGTCAACCGCGGATCAGATTTCCAAGTCCATTTCGTGTGGCAGGTGTGGGACTGGCACTTATCACCCGCCTTTAAAGCTATAAGATTAAAAGCTTTTGGAGGGTGGAAATTCGACCGGGGTACGACAAAGCTCCATGCTAGGATTCTAAGGGGAAAGGACCTGCAGAAGAAGAAACCAAACATGTTCACTGTCAGAAGCTCAACAAGCGCGACTTGTCCTACCAGTGCGTCACGGCACAGGTGTAGCATTGCAGAAAAGAGTATGGACGTTTCCCAAAATCCTCAATCGAACAGAGTTGCAAATGAGACGCCATGGCAACAATGAAGAAGGTAAGGGTGCTGCACAGAAACGCTTTGAAACCAGAGGATACAGATATTTTATGTGGAGTATGATGACCAAGCTGAAGCACGAGCAACAAGCAGCAGCCGACTTGACAATTCCCACTGAATAATTCAGGAGGAACAAAGTTTTTGCTTCTTGAAAGCTTGACAAAGCATCCATCTCAGTCAACCGCGGATCACATTTCCAAGCCCATTTCGTGTCGCAGGTGTGGGACAGTGTATATATGTATATATATAATATATATATAATATATATATATAATATATATAATATATATATGATATATATATATCATTTTTGTTCCATTGAAACCACCATTTTTCCATCCAACAGTTGCTGGATTTCGATTCGCCATGTCGGCCTCCAGGTGCAGTTTAGTCCGAATGGCTATAAGATCATCACAGCCAGCAGCGTCCGGCGCCACAGAACTTTCCATCCGAATGTCGGATGACCTAACGACCGAGCCCTGGAATCATGGTGAATGTATAGGGGGGTCATCCCCATAGCTGGCCGAACTATTCAGGTTAGTGAAATATGATAATTCTTCCAGATAGTTGCTAAAATCGTATACCATTTTTTTAAATAGTGATATCTTCTTGGTGTACTTTTGTGGCTTGACTTGTCCATCATGTTCTGGCAATTCATCCAGATTGTCGAAGATAGTTTTTAAATCGAATATACATGTGGGGGTACCCCAAAATGGGTGGTTCATAATGGACAATCCGATTATAAAATGGATGATTTACAATTTACAGGCACCCTTATCTTAGGAAACCTCTATGTATGTATTTATATATATATATATAAATTTGTATTGTGGATTCTACATTGCTAGACTAGATTAGCCCAGTCAAAAAGAGGCAACCCTTCTCCAAAACAGCGTGGGAAGGTGAATTGTACCCAGAAACATGAATCTGATTGGTACGGGTAACTATCCCAAAATAGCCAAAGAAATAATTCAGGTTTGTGAATTGTAAATATGACAGATAATTTCATTTAGCCAGATGAATGGCACCCCATCAAACATACCATAAAAACTGGATTATAGCTGGTTGTATGAGATCCCCAGTGGTTATATTCAGCCCATGGTGGAATCCCACTGGCTTATTATATCCTCAGAATGGTAGCTCGGTGGCGTCCTCATTAGGGTGTCACAAATCCCCATGAAAAATAAGCATGAAGCGGGCGCCCTTTTTTTGAACGCATCGATTGGAGTCTCCACTGGCTGCACTGGTTAGTTAAACCATGGAATGTCCTTCTGTTCACCATGAGAAACAGCTGTGATGTATGCATGTGAATAGTCCCCACAAAGTATCATTGGATTGGTTTAAGGGAAAATCTACAGGAAACCATGGTTTTTACTATGAAGATCATCGGTAAATTTTCCTGTAAAACAGTCCAATGAAACTATCAGTTTTTTAAATAGTGGTTTCTTTTTCAAAGAGGTCCCATCCCAAATCTCTACTGCAAACAGCCTGAAACGGTCTGAAAATAATGGGCTACAGTACATGGTACATCATTACTGGTTATCATAATGGTATCGGAACATGAAAATCTTGGGTATATATTGTAGATTAGTAATACAGGTGTCTGGGTGGGACGTGCCCAAGATTGAAATAGCTTGGATGTGTGTCTGAAAATAGGGCATCCCCAAATCACCACGGTTTGTCATCAATTCATCCCTGGATAGTGACAAGTTTTCCTGACAAGTTTTGTCAGCCAAAATTCCCATGTTTCTGGTGACACGTATTTCTACAACCGTGGTAAGCGTTGAGATTTTTGTTGTCACCGCACATGGATAGTACAGGTGAGGGGGTGGGGTGGGGTGGGGTGGGGTGGGGTGGGCTAATAACGTCCATGTACGCTTGCGGAACCACATCATGCTACGTTGATGTAACATTCATCTACGCAGTGCTACGTTGATGTAACGTTCTTGCACGCTTGCACATCTACGCAGTGCTACGTTGATGTAACGTTCTTGCAGGCTTGCGCATCTACGCCAGTGCTACGTTGATGTAACGTTCCTGCACGCTTGCGGAACTACGTCATGCTACGTTGATGTAATGTTCCTGCACGCTTGCGCATCCACCCAGTGCTACATTGATGTAACGTTCTTGCACGCTTGCACATCTACGCAGTGCTACGTTGATGTAACGTTCCTGCACGCTTGCGGAACTACGTCATGCTACGTTGATGTAATGTTCTTGCACGCTTGCACAAACACGAAAGCTGCAGGAGCCCAACAAATTGGTCCTTGTTGGAACTTGGAACCACCGGAAAAAAATGCCCCAGTCAGATGAAAAACCGCACTGGCCCAACCATCAATGCTAGATTCTGGGATAGAATCTATCAGTGGATCTATCGCCACAACATGTCTAAGTGAGATATGACGACCACATGCGAGATGAAAAAAAAGGCTCTTGAAACTTTTCGTCGTCTGATGTAGAAATTGGTCACTGAAAAAATGACAAAACGTGAGGCGCTTTGGCACATGGATGTCAAACACACACGGTTGTGTAAATCCGTGTTACATGGTGTTACCATGTTTCTAATGACCACACGTGCGGGGCCATCGGGACCCCATTTCAAGACAAACCTAGATAGGCCCAAGTTTTCCTGTTTTCTGGATAGATTTGATCGTGAAATGGCTGTATTTCGCCGTACTGTACTTCAATTTGTTGCATCAATTTTTTCAGAGTGAATTATGATAATTCAGCCGAAGATATAGCAGTTGTGCACGTATCATCTCTATAACTCAATATCCCCATGGAATTTTTGTTGGGACCCCCAATGATGGGATTTTTTTCAGATGGTTTGATGCAATGGCCATACCAGGGCCATGGTGTGCCGTTATGTATTTACCTATGAATTTCAGTGGTCAAAAAGTGGATCAAATGCTTGAAAAAACTCGATGGAAGAACTTGGACCCCAATGAAGATAACATTCTTCCATACAAGGTGGTGCCCCAGTGAGCTAAATTGCTTTCAGTTGTTGCGAATATATAACTCCAAAGTCACTATGGTTTATGGTAGATATATCATGATATGATATATTGACATACTATTCTTAAACCAACGTTCACATCACTGGGGGGGCACCACCTTGTAAAGATCCATGAAGGATGCCCAGGAACCACAACCCTCAACCCGAGGACAGAACGTGTCGGCTGTGGTCGGTTGAAACGGGCGAATGCCTGCAGGTTCGGATGGTCTCATGCAACCGGGCTCCAACCCACAAGGTGACGCCAAAATAGTGTGTGTGTATATATAAATCACTATGGTAGATATTTTATCTATGGGGAATGATAATGATATATATATATAAATCTGGATAAATTATAACGACATCACTGTTCTCCCTCACTGGAATCATGGGTAGGATTCGGGAAATCATCCCCAAATAGCCTTAATTCAGATTGGTGAAATATTACAAATTATCCAGATAATTGTATATAATAAGTTGGTTTACCTCCTGGTAAGCTAACATAGCTATAGACAATTACCATTTTTAATGGGTAAATCAACTACGAATGGAAATTTTCAATAGTTATATTAAATTGCCAGATGGTATATACTATTGATATGGGGGTTTCCTAAAATAGGGATACCCCCAAATCATCAATTTGTTTGTAGGATTTTCCCATTATAAACCACCCATTTTGGGGATCCCACATTTACGGAAACAACATGAAACAACCATATATATCCATATAATATATTTTTATTTTATATATATATATATATCTCTACCATAAGTCCAAGTTCCTGGTTCTCCAGACCGATGCTGAAGTTGGGCTAATTGCGGCATAGATTCGTCCTTCTCAACTGGTTGATCAAACGTGGCAATTGAAATCCCGGTTTCTATGGAGGTTTATAGCCGGGAAAAACCATCTGTAAATGGGTTTTTTCCGGTTGCTACAGAAAGCCTCATTTGATCCTTTTGTGTTTGTCCAACCATTGGGTATACAAGGAGCAATTCCAAAACCATGTGTTGTGGGCCACAACAAGCATCATTCCAAATAGGGGTAAACAGTATACCCAAAAATAACACCAACTGAGGTTTACCCCAGTGAATTTAGGTTTGCCCAAAAACGGTGAGTACCACAAAATGGTCATTTTAATAAGGACAATTATTATGATCAACCATCAAATTTGGGGATACCCTATTTTCAGACAGCCCCATATGTAGAGTTTCCAGTGCTCAACCATAAACGCATCATGGCCTCAATCTGATCGTGCTCCTTTTTGAAGGCATGACGAATCTCCTGCGTTCTTTCCCGCCTTACAAGACAAAGCTACAAGGTACAAGGTAGCACAATCTCTGAGCAAGAAAAGAAGAAACTTCTTCCAACCTCAAGTTTGGTTTCTTCTTCTCCGTGTTTTTCACTGCTGAAGACCAAGAACATGACGCCCACAAACTGAAAACGCGAGTGAAAAACCATCCTCAGTAGCTTGAAGCTTGGGATTTCCCCATGGATGTTGGTGTGTTGGTTGACCCCTTCCAAAGCCCAACAGCTTGCGTTTTCCAAACCTCCATAAGATGTCTGAACATTTGGGGGAAAGCCCCCCCACAGTTGATCTTTCACCATTAGTTCAGTTCAGCATCATCATCCAGCATCCAGCATCGCACAGGGCGGTGCCGCACTTCGTTAGCTAAGTTGATTTAGTTCTACCTCGACCCTCCAAGTATCAAAAATGATATTCTAATGTGTTTTACCATGTCATTTTCGTACTTTTCCCATTCTTTTGGGGGTAGCTGGGGGGGTTCCAGGTCGTTTGGCGCAGGTCTTGGAAGGTCACAGTGACGAAATCTTTTCGTGCGCCTTCAATTACGAAGGGGACACGGTGATCACCGGCTCCAAGGACGGTTTAAGAACGACAGAGATCTGGGAAGGGGTGGCTGGTCCCTGATTTTCGTTGTTTTCTAAAAGTTTCATCCCAAAAAAGACATGATTTTTGGGGTGTTTTGCATAAGCGGGAGGGAATTAGTTGGATGATAGTCTTGAATAGTAATCACGGAAGATATAGCTGTCTCATAGGAGGCCGCGTTGGCTATCAATCCTTATCTGTGCTGGCGTAGAAATGAGCTATATACTTATCATGTTATATCCAGGAAAATGGATGGGTTTGATGATGCAGGGTGATGCTATAGAATCCAATTGAAAATTGACATGATCCATTGATTCGAGATTGTTGTATTCATCTCGGACGACATCAACTGTTTTTTCTATAGTCAGTCAGACAATTCTTGGCGACTCGAGAGCTATGACCCAAACAAAAAGAATACATGTATATATATATACATACCCTCTGGTAAACTAACATAAGTATGGAAAATCTCATTTTTTGACAGGTATATTAATCAACTATAAATGTTTTTTTTTAAATAGCTATGTTAAATTATCAGAGGGTATCTAAATCATTGCTTTTAAAAAACCCTGCCCTTTTCCGGTGACACCCCAACGATGGTGATTCTAGATCTTCGTCGGCGGATCGGTTGTGCTTGAGATTCACCCTCTAAAACGCCCAACATTGAGGGTCACTGGGGGGAGGGTTACCCTCTGGTAATTTTACATAGCTATGGAAAATGGCCATTTGTATAGTGGATTTACCCATTAAACATGGTGATTTTCCATAGTTATGTTAGTTTACCAGAGGGTATGAAGGTTTGTTTGAATCCCCCTACGAAGAGACACCGCTCCACCCGTGGACCTAGGGGCTGCCAGGGGCTGTTCTGGCTCAAGTTTTTGCCTCGCGACAAAATCTTATAGGTATAGCATGGTATACAACAAGGGGAATCTGTCAACCTCTATGGATCTCTATAGTTCCCCAAATGCCCCCCAAAAGTACCAGGTGTTTGGAGCAACCCACCTTGCTGGGGGGGTATCATTGGTTATTCTTTGCTAGAAATCCACTGGACCCCCTCGCTGGTGAGCACTTCACACTCTATGAGCCGCGTCGGTAAGTGGATTAAGTTAAATTTCCAGATATTCCTCTGGAAAGAATTGATTAACTTCATATTTCACTTCCCAATATTTAGCAGCCCTGCAGACTTCCAAAGTTAAGTTATTTCATCTTCTTTCCCAAGCGCTACGGGTAAACAATCGTAAACAGCTGCCAACTCACCTTTCTTGCACAAAAAAGACGGAACCTGACAATATTCTCGTTACCCGTTTTACCGATGTTCCAAGCCACAAACGGCACCCATGACGGCCCGCAAAAGTGGGCGGCTGGGACGATTATCCAATGGGGTTTTCTGAAGTCGGTCATGGATATACGGCCGAGCAGTGTTCAATTTGTATTATTTATAGGGGTTCCATAGGGTTTTAACATGTTTTAACCATCACCCTCAAACATATGAGAATATAATTACTATTACAGTAATTATCTGTAATTAATATTCTCGATAGATAATAGATAATTGATGATTGGTTGGGGGATTAGATGATATACTAACATTTAATAACCAATATATTGTGCACAATCACAACCATGAGGGAATCCCGTTCTCAACCAGTAGATGTAAAGGGACGACAGTCAGGGTTTTGAAAACTGCTTAGTTGATACAAGGTGGTGCCCCCCAGTTATAAGTTGGTTTATAACCCTAGTAAGTATAGATATATCTACCATAAGCCATAGTTATTGGAGTTATTTGCACCAACTTAGCTAACTATGGGGCACCACCTCGTATACATGAAATGGATGGAAATGGGACAACAATCAACAAGCATTGGGGAAAGATTGAGTGTTTTTCCGTGGGCAAACCGGCTGGTGACTGGCTGTTGAATGGATCAATTTCGAGTGAGAAATAGAGAAGCTGAAAATCGTATGGCAATCACATAGTCAATGGAACGTGTCATACGAATTGATCCATTTATCACCAGAAATCACTAGATCATGATAGCTGTCTGGTAATATCACAAATAGCTACGGAAAAAAAAACGCACTGTTTAACAGCTAAAACATCAAACTCAACAAGCCATGTTCAATATCAAACTATTAAATTACCAGATGCATACATCCCCAACCGACTGGATGGGTAGTTTAATCCTTTAGTTGTTTGCTAATTTGTGGAAAATCACCGGCAAAGCAGTGCCTCCTGTCGGTGCTGTACCATTTCCATGGCTAAGAAATGGTATCCTAGGGTAAACTAACATGGAATTTTGAAAAATCCATGGGGACACCCACGGAAAATGATCTACAAATGCTGGGTTTTCCACATCTATGGCAATGTTTGCAGGTGCGTTACACAAATCACATAAGTTTTACCAATAAAAATGAGTTGTAAAGACTCCATAAGTTGGGGTCGGTCTGAATGTGAAAAAACCATGCATTTTCATTAAAATGGCCACGACTTGGATTTGTTGTCCATAGATAAACAAAGATCCAAAATCATCAGATTTCATGATCTAACACCCACGGTGGGTCATGATACCACAGCATATTTGTGCGGGGCTTCCTGGCACGCATTGGCCAAATCCCACGGATAAAGGTTGTTCCATATGATATTGAACTGCTGAGTGTGCTTTCTCCACCACTGTTGCTGGAAACCTGCTGGTTGCAGTAATATCCCCATTGTTGTTTCGGATTGTTATCCCATGTCCAATGCTTCTACCTCAAAAATTGCAGGAAAATGCAAGTATTATTCGTTGATGGAGCACCCAAGTTGGATATACCACACTACCACTACAACAACAACAACTACTACTACTACTACTACTACTACTACTACTACTCCTGCTACTACCACTACTACTACTACTACTACTACTACTACTACTACTACTACTACTAATACTGCTAATACTACACTTACTAGTACTTACTAGTACTTACTAGTACTTACTAGTACTTACTAGTACTTACTAGTACTTACTAGTACTTACTAGTACTTACTAGTACTTACTAGTACTTACTAGTACTTACT